>Ga0136611_10000574_pt1 | contig 24525 bp, 21 predicted proteins | sample AntDrymUQ2232306_2_FD_106645 | JGI IMG/M metagenome (GOLD analysis project Ga0136611, IMG submission 106645) | Polar desert sand microbial communities from Dry Valleys, Antarctica - metaG UQ223 (23.06) | ecosystem: Environmental > Terrestrial > Soil > Desert | place: Antarctica: Dry Valley...
AACCATCTGCGCGAATTCCTGAGTCTTCTGCGTCATCTCGGCCTTGATCGCGTCGGTGTTTTTAGCCTTCACCGCTGCGTATAGACGCTTGTACGCCTCGCCGGGTGAGTCGGCAGCTGCCGAGGGCTGACAAGCGAGCGTAAATCCAAATGCCGCGAGCACAATAACTGCAAATAAAATACGTATCATAATTAACTTCCGTGTGGCTAAAAGTATAATTATCGAACGCCCGAAAGTAAATTTAAGGTGCGGTTGACGATGCAGGCCTTGCGATTCACAAATGGGAAACTCGGTGTAGAACGGGTTCCCGAACCCTTCGATGATCGCGAGGCCCTCGTCCGCGTTTTGAAGTCAGGTATCTGCAACACCGATCTCGAGATCGCCCGTGGATACGCGGGCTTTCACGGAACGCTCGGCCATGAGTTTGTAGGCGTGGTAGAGCGTGCAGCGGACGCTCCTCATCTGGTCGGCAAGCGGGTCGTCGGTGAAATAAACGCAGGATGCGGGAATTGTGCTGACTGCCGCATCGGCGATTCGCGGCACTGCCCCCAGCGAACGGTTTTGGGAATCGTCGGGCGTGACGGTGCCCATGCGGAATACCTGCAACTGCCCGCCCGGAATCTCATCGAGGTTCCAGAAAATGTGTCAGATGAGGAGGCGGTGTTTGTCGAGCCGCTCGCCGCGGCCTGCAGAATCGCCGAACAAGTCCCGATCGGTCCATCGACGAAAGTTGCGATCATCGGCGATGGCAAGTTGGGCCTTTTATGTGCGATGACGACGACCCTCAGTTCAGAGAACGTACTGCTGGTCGGTAAGCATTCGGAAAAACTCGCTATCGCGGGTGAGGTTGGCGTCGAATCAATTTTGTTGGATCGTCTTTCCGAGTCTCGGCATCGAACCTTCGACGTGGTCATTGAGGCGAGTGGTTCTGAGTCGGGATTTGCCACTGCGCTCGACCTGGTCGAGCCCAGTGGAAAGATTGTTTTGAAGTCTACTTTCCACGGGACGCCGACCTGGGCGGCAGCGAAAGTTGTCGTTGCTGAAATAACGATCATCGGGTCGCGTTGCGGACGGTTCGCCCCGGCCCTCGAGCTATTGGCCGGTGCGAAGGTGAATGTAGAGCGCCTTATTTCAGACGATTTACCGCTCTCGCGGGGTGTCGAAGCCATGGAACGAGCCGGCAAAGGCGGCATTCTAAAGGTTGTGCTAACGCCTTAGAACAACATCACAAACTGATATAATTATCGCGTAGTTTTCGGAGGAAGTTTTAATGATTCGCAGCACGCTTCGTTTTCGGCCCCTCATTCTTTCATTAACCGTATTCTTAGTTTTCGGTCAGGCCGCATCGCAGATCGAACGGCCCAGCACCTCGTTCGCGGCAATCGCGAAGCGGGTTGAGCCTGCCGTGGTCAGCATCGACACTAAGAGCAAATTCGTCGAACCTCAGGCTCGTCCCACGCCGGCACCTGGCGCGTCGGACGACATCATGGAGTTCTTTCGCCGTCAGATGCAGCAGCGGCCTGTGTACGGCATCGGCAGCGGATTCCTGGTAGACAAGACCGGATACATCGTGACGAACGCCCACGTCGTCAGCAATGCCGCGAATATCACGGTGAAGCTCGATACGGGAGAGCAATTTCAGGCGAAGATCGTCGGGGCTGACGAGGAGACCGATGTAGCCGTTCTCAAGATCGACGCGCGTCGCGAACTGCCCTTTCTAAAATTCGGGAGTTCAGCCAAAGCCGAGGTTGGCGACTGGGTCCTCGCGGTCGGCTCGCCGTTCGGCCTCGCCAAATCCGTCACTGCGGGCATCATTTCGCAAAAGCAACGCGAGACGCAGTACGCCTCCGCATTCCAGAAATTTATTCAGACCGACGCGGCGATCAATCCGGGAAACTCCGGCGGCCCGCTCGTAAATATGGACGGCGAGGTGATTGGCATTAATTCCCAGATCGCGACAGCGACTGGTGAGTACAGCGGTGTCGGTTTTGCCCTGCCGGCGGATCAGGCGGCCAATGTCTATGATCAGATTGTCAAGAGCGGCAAAGTCCGTCGCGGATACCTCGGAGCGTATCTCGACTCGGTGAAGCCCGAATTTGCAAAAGTCTATGGGCTGGCTGACGCAAAAGGGGCGATCATCACCGACATTCGCGACAGGCAGAGCGCGGCCGCGGTCGCCGGTCTGCAGACGGGCGACATTGTTGTCGAATTTAACGGTGCCGCTGTCGAGTCGGCCGGAGACCTCATCGCAAGGGTTGCCTCAACGCAGCCCGATCAGGCTATCAACGTAAAGTACCTTCGTGAGGTCGGCACAAATCTCGAAACGCGCACCTCGTCCATCAGGCTCGGCGAGCGGCCGGTGAGTAATCGCTTTGGCATTAATGAGGACGAGCCGCGAAAGCTGCCGCTCACGCCGATTCGGGACGAGAAGCCCTTTGGCCTGACTCTTGACGAACTCACTCCTGCACTCGCCGAGAAGTACACGCTCGGAGCTAATAAAGGCTTGGTTGTTCGTGAGATAAATCCGGCGAGTTTTATCGCGGATGTAAAAAATTCGGTCGGCGCGGATGCCCTCGGCGAAGGCGATTTAATTCAACGAATCAATCGACAGAGCGTCGGCGACCTTAAAACTTTTGGTGCCGCCGTCGGGAAACTAAAGTCGGGTGACGCAGTCGTTCTCCACGTGCTCTCATACAACGGCCAGCTTCGCGGAACGCAGCTAAAAGTCGTCCAGTTTACCGTAAGGTAGGTCTTTTCTTGTTGCACAAGCTTCTTTTCTGATTGCACAAGCTTCTTTTCTGTCGGCGCAAGGTTCCTTTCTGACTGCACAAGGTTCTTTTCTGTCAGCGCAAGGTTCTTTTCTGTCGGCACAAACTTCTCTTCTGTCGGCACAAGCTTCTTTTCCTGTTGCACAACCTTCTTTTCCTGTTGCACAAGCTTCTTTTCTGTCTGCACAAGCTTCTTTTCTGTCGGCGCAAGGTTCTTTTCTGTCGGCGCGAACCTCTTTTCCGGCTGCATTTTGCGTATTTTGGGCGTTTTGTGGCAAAATCTTTCCGATTTGCCATATCAGTTGCGTCGGCGCCTGGGGCGACACCATCAGCGGCTAAGCTTAGTTGTGCCTGGTCAGTTGTCAGAACCCGGAAGCAGCAGTGACTTTCTCTGTTGGCCGTTGATAATGCGCAGAATTACCGTGTTATCAACGGCGACCGGTGTTAATAAGTAGTTATGCCTCTTTGATGTATCGGTCTATTTAACGACCGTAAGCCAACATGCTATGTCTCCTATCTGGTAAACTATTTAGCCCTTTATACTGATGAGTAAGGAAGGAGAAAAATGAGGATTTTGCAAGCGGCAACAATTCTGGTTCTTGGCGGACTGCTGCAGATTCCACTCACCCCGGTGGCAACCGCCCAACCGAGTTCTTTCAACGTCACGAATCTAAATGAAGCAGAGTTAGCTGCTAATAGCCAAAAGAGTTCGCGCGGGTCACGTAAGCTAGTGGTCGTTACGGGCAAGCTAACTGGCGAAGGAGCGGAGTGTCAGGCTTTACGCGCAAATAATGGTGCTCTTTACACTTTGGCTGGAAACCTTAAAGGGTTCAAGGTAGGGGATAGAGTGAGAGTTGTAGGCAAAGTGGCGGAAATCTCTACCTGCATGCAAGGTACAACTCTGAGGGTGGCGAGTATTAAGAAATCATAGTAGGTTGTGGGTGATTGTTTATGTGGCTGTAATCCACCTCAAGAGGCATAGCAAGTCATTGGAGCGGACGCACAACAAGCAGGCTTCTCATGCAAGACTTGTGTATAGCGTCGGTTGGTGCGCGCCGCTCAATTCCGGCGTTAGGGGCTGTGGGAGTCGGTGATAGATTGGAGGTACAATGAAGAGATTTGCATACATCATATTTCTTAGCGTATTGATTTCTTTTTCCGCTTTCGGACAGCAAGCACCAGCAGATTTGATTTTGCTCAACGGCAAAGTTTTTACGGCCGATTCAGCTCAGCCTTTTACCGAAGCTGTTGCCATTCGCGGCGAGCGCATTATCGCGGTCGGAACTTCTGCGGAAATTGAGAAACTCGCCGGAGCAAAGACGCGGCGGGTTGATTTGCAAGGGCGGGTGGTCACGCCCGGTTTCAACGACGCACACATTCATTTTAGCACTGACCCTCAAGGCTCTAACTTGCAGTTCAAAACAATGGAGCCGATTTGGGAGGAAACGAGCGCGGCAATCGAAGCGGCGACGAAAAAATCTCCGGCGGGCACATGGGTTTTAGGCTCCGTGGGCGCAAACGTCGTTCTGAATGAACAAGTCACACGGTTTGCGCTCGACCGTATTGCGCCGAATCATCCCGTTCTGCTTCGCGCCTACTATGGGCACGGTTTCATCGTGAATACGAAAGCGATGCCGCTTTTGCAAATCACCGAAGAAGAACCCGATCCGGCTGGCGGATGGTATGAAAGAGTGGCGGGCTCGAAGAAGATCAACGGCAGGCTGTGGGAGTACGCCGATTGGAGACCGAGCCGAATCCTGAGCGGAATGGTTTCTGACGAAGAGACGGTGCGGCAGATGCGCCAGATGGCGGACGAAGCCGTAAGATACGGAATTACTTCGCTGCAAATGTTTTCGACGCTTCCGGTCGAACGCTTCGCCCGCCTGCTCGTCAAAGCCGATTTGCCTGTTCGCGTTCATGCCCGCCCGTTTGCGTTAACAAGCTCGAAAGGGCGCGATTTAACTGAGATTCGTCAGCTGATGAAATTAAGATTTACGAACTCGAAGGTTTCGGCGAGCGGAATCAAGTGGGTGTTGGACGCAACGCCTTATGAACGCGGCGCGGCTTTGCGACAGTCTTATCACGACCTTCCGGGCTGGCGCGGAAAGCTTAACTTTCCCGAAAGCGATATTGCCGCGATGGTTAAAGAATCGCTCGATTTCAAGCAGCCGCTTCTAGTGCATTGCGCGGGCGACAGGTGTGCGGAAGCGGTCTTCGACGCGCTGGAAAGCTATGGGTCGAAGGTTAATTGGGGTAGCAAGCGCGTCCGCATCGAACACGGCGACGGCGTAATAAATGATTTGATTCCACGCGCCAGGAAGTTAGGCGTGATCGTCGTGCAAAATCCGCTACACTTCTCCGAGCCTCAGGTATTTCATCCCCGCTGGGGCGCAGAGAGGCAGCCGTTACGGTCTTTGATTGAAGCCGGAATTCCGGTTGCGCTCGGCTCAGACGGTCCGATGAATCCGTTCTTGAACATCATGTTTGCCACGATCCATCCTTCCAACCCGAAGGAAGCCATCACGCGGGAACAAGCCGTCAGCGCTTACACTCTCGGCTCCGCGTTCGCGGAATTTGCCGAAAAAGAAAAGGGCTCAATCGCCAAAGATAAGCTGGCAGATTTAGTCGTCCTTTCACAGGACATTTTCAGTGCGCCCGTACCTGAACTACCGAAAACGAGCAGCGTCTTAACGATCGTCAGCGGCAAGGTCGTTTACGACGCGGGAGTCCTGAGAGATAGAAAGTAAATCTGGTGAATTGACAAGCGCAACGGGTGCGGCATAACAAGTCGCTCAACCGGACGGCTCGATAGCATGGCTCTCAAGAATCTTCCCTTCGGTTCAGCTCGTGCGGCTTTCGCTCGCCGCCGGTTAGCTCCAGCGTTGGGCAGTGACGTCGAGTAGCTATCGGACAGAATCAAAAACTAAGCAACAGTCTGCGGGAGAAATTATTTGTATGAAATTAATCAACGCTTTCGTTATGTTGTTGATTGTCGGGTTGTCCGTCGCTGGTGGTCAAACAACCGACAAAACATCAAGCAGCAACAGCCGAACCGAACAGGAACTGTTGAAGGCTAATCAGGCGTATGATGAGGCTTTGGTGCGTAGTGATGCGGCGGCTCTCGACCGAATTTATGCAGACGAATTTGTTTATACAACTTTCGACGGCACAGTGCGTGATAAAACTCAACAGTTGACTTTTACAAAATCAGGCGGCTTGCGGCTTGAATCCGGGAAAAGCGACGACGTGAGAATTCGCGTCTATAAAAATACGGCGGTTATGACCGGACGTTTTAAGGCCAAAGGACAGTTTAGAGGTAAAAACATAAATATTCGTGAGCGATATACCGCCGTTTGGGTCAAAAAGGACGGACGCTGGCGGCTTGTTGCCGAACAAGGGAATGAAATTAAGCAGCAATAAAGCATTTTATGGCGAAGAAGAAAGATATCAAGAAATACAAAAATTACATCAACGGTAAATGGGTCGCATCGGCCTCTGGCGATTATTTCGACAACGTAAATCCCGCGGACACGCGCGATGTGGTCGGGCGCTTTCCGAAGTCGAACGCGGCCGATATTGATGCCGCGGTTGAGGCTGCGGTCGGCGCGGCCAAGAAATGGCGACAAACGCCCGCACCAAAACGCGCCGAGCTTTTATTCACGCTTGGCGAGATCCTGCGTGCAAATAAGGACGATTTCACGAAGCAGATGACCCGTGAGATGGGAAAGGTCGTGAAGGAAGCTGGGGGCGATGTCCAGGAGGCAATCGATTGCACCTATTACACGGCCGGCGAAGGCCGACGTCTGCACGGCTTTACGACGCCTGCCGAAATGCCCAACAAGTTTGCGATGTGCGTGCGTCAGCCGGTCGGAGTCTGCGGACTGATCACGCCGTTCAATTTTCCGATGGCGATTCCGTCTTGGAAGCTGATCCCGGCACTCGTGTGCGGGAATACGGTTGTTCTCAAATCGGGCGAGGACGTGCCGCTCTCGTCATTAAACCTCGTTAAGGCATGCGAGGAAGCCGGCATTCCCAAAGGCGTAGTCAATCTCGTAAACGGCCTCGGCGAAGACGTCGGCCCAACTCTCGTAGGCCACAAGGACGTGCGACTGATCTCGTTTACGGGTTCGACCGCGACGGGCCGCATCATCGCGGAGCAATGTGCCCGCGATAATAAGATCGTATCCCTCGAAATGGGCGGCAAGAACGCGATTATCGTCATGGACGACGCGGATGTCGATAATGCGGTCGAGGGCTCGCTGTGGGGCGCATTCGGAACTAGCGGGCAACGGTGCACCGCATCGTCACGGCTCGTGGTCCACAGAAAGGTCTATAAGAGATTCTGTGCAAAGCTGGTCGAACGAATTAATAAGCTTCGCGTCGGCAACGGGCTCGAGTCGAAAACAGAGGTCGGGCCTGTCATAAACCAGGGCGCGATGGAAAAGATCCTGAGTTACATCGAGATCGGTCAGTCGCATGACAAGGCGACGCTCGCCGCGGGCGGCAGTCGACTCACAAAAGGCGCGTACAAGAACGGTTATTTCATCGAGCCAACGGTTTTCACGGACGTCTCGCCCAAGATGCGAATTGGGCAGGAAGAAATTTTTGGCCCCGTCACGAGCGTCATTCCGTTCTCGACACTCGACGAGGCCATCGACATCGTCAACGACGTAGCCTACGGCCTGTCGTCGGCGATATATACGCAGGATGTAAATCAGGCATTCTATGCAATGCAGGAGCTCTACACGGGCATCTGCTATGTGAATTCTGCAACGATCGGAGCTGAGGTTCACCTGCCCTTCGGCGGCACTAAGGGAACCGGCAACGGTCATCGCGAAGCGGGCACACAGGTCCTCGATATTTTCAGTGAATGGAAATCGCTCTACATCGATTACAGCGGCAAACTGCAAAAGGCCCAGATCGATGCAGTAGAGATTTAATATCTGTCTGAATGAAAAGAGAGGCTGTCGGGCAATACGTCGCCGGGCAGCCTCTTTGTATTAGTAAAGGCTGACGTTAACGGTTGCGGTTCTCGGCGTCCGTGTCGCATTGTACCTGACAGTATTCAAGCCGGGGACGAGATACGACGAAATATCAATTCGCCCCGCGCCGCGTGAAAGGTTCTTTGCTTCAACGGCAAAATCGCGACCGTTAATTTGTACGTCGAGCCTTTGCAGACTGCCGGCTCCGCGAATGACGAGTTCGCCCTTGGCGTCCGGCGCGTAGAACGACTGCTCAATCTCGCCGCTGCGCGAACTCCCGCCGAGCGAAACCGGCGATGTGCCCACATCCACACCCTGATAGTACGCCCGCAATATCTGCAGATAAGTCTGCCCGGCAAGTCCGCGGCCGTGGGCACCGTATTGGCTCATTCCGACGTTGTGTCCCCATCCGCCGCCGGTCGAAATAAGACTGTTTAACGTATTGTTGGGGTTCATCACCGCTTCGATCAGTGCTGGATTCGTAAGTGTGAAACTCGCGGCTATAGCGGTGCCGGTGCAGGGAGCGGTGGGCGTGGTGGATGCCGATGGCGATCGTCCTATCACGTTGCGAAGGTTGTCCCAGCCGCGCACCTCGACGACGCCGGTAGTAAGTGTTATTTGAACCCGTGCAATCCTGTTGGAGCCCGTCATTCGCTGAAGCACTTCCACGCCTGTGATATCGCCGGTAATGTCCCCACTTATGACGACGAAGCGGCCCGGGGTAAGTCTTGCCTTAATGTCTGCGGCGGGTATCGTGAGACGCCAGCGAGCAAATCGATTGCCAACGTAGCCGCACATATCGTAGGCGAAGTCGCGCTCGTTGGGTGTGTTCGTTGTCGTCCAGAATGTCTGCCTGACCGCCGGGTCCGTGAGATCGGGCGGCGTGGCCATCGACCCGTCGAAGATGCCGGTTAGGTAAGGCGTGACGTTTGTGCCCGGGAGCTGCCCGGTCGGCAGATTAAAGATCCAGTGGATGCTGTCGCTGTAGCCGCCAAATGACGATGAGTACAAGGCCGAGATGATCTGCCCCTGATATGAAGCGACCACACCGACTGTCTCGTCGGTGGCTTGAACGGCTCGGACATGCTCGGAGATTACCCCTCGATACACCTGTGAGGCAGAGGAATCCACAATATCGAAAGGATACCCGCGTGCGATGTAGTTCCCGATGTTAGCGAGAGCGTAGCCACGGGCGGCTGTGGCCTGCGCCTTTAACCCTTCGATATGAAACGAAGCTATCGACTCATTGGCTACAACTCCGCGCACATACGGATCGACCCGTATTCGATTAAATAGGTTTACTCGATCCGCCGCCGTCGCGATTCCGCGCGAAACCTCGATGGCTCCTCGATATAGAGGAATGGTCTGGGGACTTCCAGCGACGAGAGGATTGCTCCGCCTAATGCTCTCGATGCGAAACTGACTGTTGGGAAGTTCAGGCCTAAATCGCACCGGGCCGCCGACATTAAACGTGCCCGCCGGGCCAGTGACCGTGTAACTCATCGTCGAAGAGGTGTAGCTGACCTCATATATCTCGCCGGGTTGCGCGATGGCGAGTAGCGTACCCGTCGAGCGATCAGCGATATATACCGAGCCTTCGGTGTGGGCTATTCTGACGGACGGATGATTGAGGGATGCGAACTCTGAGTAGGTGCCCGTCGTCGTGTACGAGTAGTTAATGCCGACCCGAATTACGCCGTCAGCTCGGACCGAACTGCCCTGGAGCACGGCTCCAAGATCGGGCCGGTTCCCTGAGGCGTGCGAGTCGCCGTTCGCCGACCTTGATCTAATGAACTCCTCCTCGAGAATTCGGTCTTCCTCGATCGGCACCGCAACCTGACCGGAAAGTATCACGGACGACCCCAGCAAAATCGAAAAAATGGTCAGAAAAGCGCGAAGTTTCATTAGATTATTCCTCTCCTAGGCAAATGATTTGAGCAAGACCTTTATAATAGATGATTGTGAGGAACTTGGATACCATAAATATGTATTGTCGATGTCGCGCAAAAGTGCGTAAGGGGTCGAAGGCATTTGTACGCAAATATCTGATTTGCCTGCAGCAACGCTCCGCGAGTTTCGCCGCATAGTTCTGGGGCCCGGGATTTTCTAATCTGGCAGGGATGCGCGTAGAATATCTGATTCGGAGACAACTTATGAAGATCGGATTGCCAAAGGAAATTAAGGACAACGAATATCGCGTCGGCCTGACGCCGGCCGGCGTGCAGGCCCTTTCAGGAGCGGGCCATGAAGTTTTCGTGCAGAAGACTGCGGGCGAGGGCTCGGGTTTTTCGGATGAACAGTACGTAAAGGCGGGCGGCCAGCTGCTCGATACGGCGGATGACGTATGGCAGACCGGCGACATGATCGTTAAGGTCAAGGAGCCGGTGGCCCCTGAGTATCCGCGGATGCGCGAGAATCAGCTGCTATTCACCTATCTGCACCTCGCCCCTGAATTTGAACTCACAAAGCAGATGCTCGAGCGAAAAGTGACGGGCGTCGCCTACGAGACAATCGTCCGAGACGGCCGGCTTCCGCTGCTGACTCCCATGTCCGAAGTCGCCGGACGAATGTCCGTACAGGTTGGCGCTACCTATCTCGAAAAAATGAACGGCGGCCGCGGCATTCTGCTCGGCGGCGTTCCGGGTGTACCGGCAGCGAACGTTGTGATTATTGGCGGCGGCATCGTCGGAACTGAAGCCGCGAAGATGGCGGTCGGCCTCGGTGCAAAAGTTACGATCATCGATCGTAATCTCGATCGGCTTCGCCAACTCGATGACATTTTTCTATCGAAGGTGCAGACGCTCGCTTCTTCCCGTTATCAAATTGAAGAAGCGATTTCGCATGCTGATCTTGTTATCGGTGCGGTCTTGGTCGTTGGAGCCGCGGCACCGAAACTCGTAACGCGCGACATGCTGCACCTGATTCCGCAGGGAGCGGTTCTTGTCGACGTCGCCGTAGACCAGGGCGGATGCTTCGAGACGACCCATGCGACAACGCACTCCAATCCGACGTATTACGAAGAAGGAGTGCTGCATTACTGCGTCGCAAATATGCCGGGTGCGGTGCCGAGGACTTCTACTTTCGCTCTTACTAACGCCACGCTTCCGTACGCTCTGGATCTCGCAAATAAGGGCTTTGAGCAGGGGATTCGGGACGACGCTGGTCTTGCCGAGGGCGTGAATACCTTCGGCGGAAAGCTGACGTATGAGGCAGTAGCGACCTCGCAAAATCTCGAATATACGCCACTCGATTCGCTGATCGATCTACAGGCCGTGTTAGCCGCCTAAAGAAGACGCCGCTGTTTAGCCACGAATTACACGAACATCGCGAATATTTTTGTTTATTCGTGTCATTAGTGTAATTCGTGGCTAAAATGTCTTGAGATGTACGAATTTGCCGTTACACCTGCAGTCACGCAGCTTCGTCGGCCCGGTGTAATCATCACCGAGGTCGAGGCTGGAAGTCTGGGCGATGAGCTGGAGATCGCGGCGGGCGATCGGATTGTCCGTGTGAACGGGCGACCGGTACGCGACTATCTCGATTTTCGCTTTCAAACTGCGGGCGAAACCGAGCTGACATTCCAACTAAAAAAATCGAACGGCGAGTCGCTCGAGATCGAGTTCGATCGGGAAGAAGGTGAGGAGTTTGGGCTGGATTTTGAGCAAATTGTGCCCCGTCAGTGCGCCAACGAGTGTATTTTTTGTTTTTGCAAAGGGAATCCGTCCGACGCGCGGCCATCGCTGTTTGTTCGCGACGAAGACATTCGGCTTTCATTTCTCTACGGCAATTACACGACGCTCTCGTCCATCACAGACGATGAGATGAACCGCATCGTCGAGCAGCGACTCTCGCCGCAGTATGTATCGATTCACGCGACCGATCTAAAAACGCGTGCGTATCTGCTCGGCGTTGACGAATCACGCGCGGATATTTCCGGTAAACTCGAGCGGCTGCTAGAGAACGGTATCGAGCTTCATGCGCAAGTCGTGCTCTGTCCAGAGATAAATGACGGCGCGATCCTCGAAAAGACGCTGCGAGATCTCGCAGCGCATTATTCGAAAGTTGTCTCGACCGCGATCGTGCCGGTCGCACTTACTCGCTACAACACAGACGACCGCCTGATACGCGTAACGCCGGAGTTTTGCAGCAGGACAATTCGCGAAGTTGAAAAACTGCAAACGGAATTTCGCAGGACGCTGGGGACGACGTTCGCCTTTCTCGGCGACGAGATATACATAAAGGCCGGGGCGGAGATCCCTTCGCGTCGTCACTACGGGAACTACCCACAGATCGAGGACGGCGTGGGCATGGTGAGGGCGTTCATCGAAGCGTTTGGACGGGTGTTGTCGGAAGCGCCTGCGTTGGCGAGCGGTCAGTCGTTCTCTGTTAATCCAAGAAACCATCCCGTCGCCATTCTTCCGCAAACACCCATCGAGGGTGGCGCGCCGAATTGGCCTGCCGCTAACGCAGGCGGTTCCGGTTTCGGGACCTTGCTGACGGGCGAAATGTTCGCGCCTATCCTGCGGGAACGGATCGAGAAGTTTAACGCCGCGACCGGCGCGCGGCTTACAGTTCTCGCCGTGCCGAATATATATTTCGGCGGCGATGTCTCGGTCGCGGGACTATTGACCGGGCAGGATCTGCTCGCGATGAAAACTCAGATCGTGGGCGATTTTGTAGTCATCCCGAGAGTCACGATTAAATCTGACGAACCGATATTCCTCGACGGAATGTCCTACGAGAAACTGAAAGCAGAATTTGGCCTACCGGTCTTCGATGTTGATACGGAATCGTTGATCGAAATGCTGCGAAACTTCCGGAGTGCACAGGCCGCGGCCCAAAACTGATTCGAGCCGCGGCAATTCTATTAGTCGCATATTCTCATCGCACAAAATTGTAGACGATCACACCTGTGACTTTTACGGGAACGCCGCCAAGCAGCGTCGGAGTAAACCTGGCACCTCGAGCGGCGGTTTCAGCCGATCTGCGTAACATCGGATGTCCTTCGGCGACGCTCGCCGAAATTACTTTTCCGGATTCGTCGAGTGTCACCTGCACCCTGACGAGGCCGCCAACTCCGGCCTCCCTGGCGATAGCCGGATAGACTGGCACGGGAAGGCTCCTTGCCTCACCGTTGATTACGCCCTTCGATTTGATCACCGGCGGCCGCTTTACTGGCGGCGGATCGGCGATTTCCGCAAGCTGAATTTCCTCGACGTCGGGTTCTGTCGAAGCATTCTCACTACCCGAATTGCTCGGCCGCCGACCTATATCACCGCTGCCGGAAGAATCGCGATTGATCGCTCCGATTTCAAATTTTTCCACCGGCGCCGTCGGGGCAGAATTAGGAGCCGATGAGATTCCGGTGGGAATCTTCGTTGCCGCAGCCATGTTCTCCACAACATCGCGCGTTCTAATTGTGCGTTCGCTCTGAATGCTGGTCTGTTCTGTCGCTGGTCTCGGCTTCACGATTTCGAGTTCTGACGCCGTGAGCTCGACGGGTGTGGTTAACTCCGTGAGTTCCAAATCGAGTCTGCCGAGCCCGTAGTCCCCGGCATAGATGCTCACGACCACGGCCGTGATGAAGAGAATTCCTACAATGATCGATGAAGTTAAAAAATATACACGACGGCTGCGTTGGCCGGCGTTCGTGGGTTCGGTCTCGACTAATTGATCAAACATTTCCTCGTCCTCCTGATGTTCCGGTGCCAACCGTCAACCATTTGGACACCGACGACGCGGGAAATGTTCCTAGAATTTTCTGATTAATATTGTGCCGGCGACGATAAGCAGTACGCCGAGGATGCGCGCGAGGCTGATTTCTTTAACGGGAATTCCGAGAAGGCCGAAGTGATCAATGACGAGCGTCATCAACATCTGTCCGGCAATAACGAGACTAAATGTCATTGCGACGCCGAGTCTTGGTAGCAGCAAGACTGTAGCTGTGACAAAGATCGCGCCAAGGACGCCGCCAATCCATGCCACTGGCGGCGCCTCTTTCATCAGGCCCAGATTCGAGAGCGGCGTGCCCGAAGCGACGACATAAATAAGTAAGGTCAGCGTCCCGATCACGAAAGAAACGAGCGCCGAAAGCACTGGTGAGTCGACAACGATCGCGAGTCGGTTATTGGTCGCGGCTTGGAGCGGCGCCATCGCACCGGCAACAATTGCGAGCAGGATGAGTATCCAAAAATTGGACATTCTTAGTATCTAGTTTTGTCGTCTTTATCGATCCATAGCCGGAAGACGATGCGGGCTTCATCGCGAAGAATCGGCTGCATCCGCATCCTACGCAGATCGTTTTCCAGTGCGATTTCATCGTAGATATATTGATCGTCGAAGCCCGCAGCCGCCGCATCTTCGCGCGTTCCGGCGTAGAAAATCGCGTCGGGCCGTGCCCAATAAATCGCGCCGAGGCACATCGGACAAGGTTCGCATGACGTGTAGATGATGCAGCCATCGAGCTGAAAACTCCCGAGCCGGGCGCACGCATCGCGGATTGCAATAATCTCGGCGTGGGCCGTCGGATCGCTGGTTGAGGTGACGCGGTTATGCCCTTCGCCGACGATCTCACCGTCCTTTACAATTACACAGCCAAACGGTCCGCCCGAACTTGTCTCGACGCTCATTCGGGCGAGCTCGATTGCGCGCGCCATAAACTGTGAATCCTGATGGGTCACGCGCCTGCCGGAGGCTTTATCTTGATCTCGAAAAGCTTTTTCCAATTCTTTCCGGTTACAAAAATGCGGTCCGTCGCTGGGTCGTAGGCAATGCCGTTCAAGGTGTTCTCAGAATCGCGCCCGGTATCCTCGGGCGAAATCTCGCCTAGATCTATCCATCCGACCAGCTTTCCATCGGTGGGATTAATGCGGGCGATGTAATTGGGCTTGCCGAGAATTGTGGGATCTTCCGAGTGCCAGATGTTTGCCCAGATCTCGCCCTTAACAAACTCCAGTTCGTTGAGCTGCATCAGCGGACGACCGTCCTCGCGCATTACGGGAAGCGTCTTTACGGTGTTGAAGGTTTTTGAATCGATCACCTTAAGAACATGTGCGCCTTGGGTGATGAAAAGGTTTGTGCCGTCGTTCGTAATGCCCCATCCCTCGCCGAGATAATTGAACTCGCGTTCAACGGTAAGCGTGTCGACGTTCATGACATAGCCGATCCCACCGCGCCACGTCAACATATAGAGCTTGTCGCCAAGAAGTGTCACGCCCTCGCCGAAATCCTTCTTCGGCAGCTCGAAGCGTTGAAGGATCTTGCCGCTTTCGATCTCTACTTTTCTGACGGACGACCTGCCTTCCTGCCCCGTGCTCTCGTAAAGAAATCCGTTGTGAAAGATCAAGCCCTGCGTGAAGGCTTTTGGGTCGTGAGGATATTCCTTTACCACCTCATAGCCGTATATCGGCAGCGGATGCGCAGCAGGTTTGGGATTTACGCTTGCTGACGCCGCAGCTGAGTTTCTCGGCTGATTTGACGCATCCGAGCAGCCGATCGCGAGGAGAAAACAGATGTAGAGAAAAACAAAACGCATAGGTTATTTTGCGAGAGCATTTGAAAGGGCGAAGCGGATGCCTCGTGCCGAAATGTCGCGCACTTTTATTCCGTTTACAAATATCGTCGGCGTCGCATCTACGCCGTAAGATCTGCCGTCAGCTCGGTCCTTCTTGATCTCAACCGCGACACTCGCGGCTTTCGAATCTAGCTCAAACTTTTTGAGATTCATACCAATCTGATTGGCGTACTTGACCAGAGACTTCGCGTCGAGAGCCTCCTGATTCGTATACAAGAGCTCAATGTAATCGAAAAACTTGCCCTGTGCGTGAGCCGCATTTGCTGCTGCGGCGGCAGCCAGAGCATTCTCATGGATGTTCTCGAGCGGATAGTCGCGCACTACAAAACGGATCTTACCTGGAAACTCCGCCATTATCTTCTTTAAAATCGGATGCGTTGATCTACACGCGGAGCACTGAAAGTCACTGAACATAACGACCGTGATCGGCGCGTCGGGAGGACCGATCGAAGGGTCGTCGTCGGCAGATATATCCTGAATCAGCTGCGGCGGAGGCGTGAAGAGAATCTTCGCCTCATACTTTGTCTTAAGACGTGCTGCAAAAGCCACTTCTAATGCCGCGGTTTCCTCGTCCGAAAATTCCTTGAGGTTATTCGTGACTTCGCGTGCGATCAGAGCGCCGGGCTCGAGCTTCTCCGCCGCGGCTTCGTCGGCGATCAAGAAGCCGAGCAGCGTACGTTCTAAATCAAAGAGGATGCGGTCGGCCAGCGAGGCATCATACTCGTGAAGTTCAACGCGCGCATACTTATCGAATTCTTCGGCTGCGACGGGCTTGCCGGCGAGCATCGCGACAGTGTCGGTTGCGGCGAGCGGGCTGGCATTAACATTCTTGCCCTGGCGGTATTTGTATTTGAGACGGAGTCGTGAGGCCAGGCGATCGAGAGCCTGCTGCTCGCGCTCACTACGCAGGAACGCGATGATCTGGGTGCGTGCTTGCGCCATAGTCACATCTCCCAGACGTTCGCGGTTAGCGTCGTAGACCGACTTAATCTCTGCAGGAGTAGGATTCGGAATTTTTGCGGTCTCCGCGGGTTCGATTTTCTCTACCGCGACGCGCATCGCCTTTGATTCGAGCGAAAGCAGGCGTTCATAGATGAAGCGATCAAATAGCGATTGTCGTAGGGCGATTCGTTTCGTCGGAGCATCTGCGACTGCTGCAATGGTTTCGGGCGAAAGGTTGCTGACTCTGATCGTGCGATCTTTCGAGGTTGCAACGACATCGCCCGGCCGCTGAGCGACGGCGCCAACAGAGAGAGCTACGAGACAGAGAAAAACGATCAGGGGTCGCGTCATGACAAATGCATATTATCAAATATTGAGCCCTCCACACGGCGTCCGGATCAGCATCGGGTAGAATTATCTTATACGGATCGAATGAAGCTCTCGACGCGTTTTTTTCTTCGGCAGGATACCCTTTTGATCGCGCGCTCCCTGCTCGGCAAACTCCTCGTCGTACCTGACGGAGAGGGAAATCGCGTTTCTGGAATGATCGTCGAGACCGAGGCATACCTGGGACCGAACGATCGCGCTGCCCACAGTTTCGGTGGGCGCCGCACCACCCGCAATGAAGTGATGTACGGCATCGGCGGCCGTGCCTACGTATTCTTTGTGTATGGCATGTATTACCAGTTCAATGTCGTAACCGGGCCGGTGGACCGCCCTCACGCGGTCTTGATCCGGGCTGTTGAGCCAGTCGAAAATCTGGAATTGATGACCGCACGGCGGGGCGGTATGAAAGAGCAAGCCCTAACCTCTGGCCCCGGTAAATTGTGTATCGCACTCGGCATCGATCGTTCGATGAATGGCGAGGACCTCCGCGGCGAACGTGTCTGGCTGGAGCAATATAAGACTTTTAGGGAGAGTCATGTGTCGACGGGAAAACGCGTGGGGATCGACTATGCGCAGGATTATATTGATAAGCCTTGGCGATTATGGGTGACGAGCAACAAATTTGTAAGCAAATCACGATGATAGGGATGCTCTCGCGCGCTCGATGAAAAGCTGATAGTTTTATTTCAATGTCAGAACCAGTTATGAAGAGAGCAAAGCCGGATATCCGTGCGATCACGCGGATGGTGCCGCGAGAGGGAAATCTGGTCCAGGGGCAGTCCGAACTGCCGATCGATGCGCGCCTCGCACGCGAAGCCGCTGAGATTATCGCGGCAAGCCAGAATCACTATGGCGGCAGCGAGGGTGACGCAAACCTTCGCCGCGCGGTCGCAGAGAAAATTTCGAAATACAACGGGATCGATATTGACCCGGAAAAAAGCCCGTACGAGGTCATGATTACCAACGGCGGCACTGGTGCCCTAATCGGTATTGCGCAGAGCCTGCTTCGCGGCCGATCTGCCCTCGTGTTTGAACCGTACTATCCCTATCATCGGAGAATCCTCGACGAATTCGGAGCAAAAACGGAGACGCTCGAGCTCGACGAAAAACTGCATTTCGAACGAGACGCGTTGCATGCGCGATGCAGGGAACTGAAGGACCGTTCCGAATTCCCATTGACCGCGATCATCGTGTGTTCGCCCGCCAATCCCAGCGGTAAGGTCATGTCCCCGACCGAACTTGAAGCTATCGCGGACGTTGCGAAGGATCTCGACCTGATCGTTATCTCGGACGAAGTCTACGAGCACCACGTCACCGGCGAGACACCGCACATTCCCATCGCGACCCTTCCGGATATGTGGGATCGGACAATTACCGTGAACTCGTTCTCAAAATCCTGGAATATCTCCGGCTGGCGTCTCGGGTATGCGTACGGCAAGGGCGAGCTGATCGCCAAAATCAACAACGCAGCAAATGTAATCTACGTTTGCCCCGCGACGCCGCTCCAGAGCGCCCTTTCGCGTGTGTTGATGGCCGACGAGAATTACTATGTAAGGCTTCAAGACAATTTTGATGCGAAGCGGCGCTCGTCGGGCGAGGAGCTGACCAAGCTGGGATTTGAGATTTACAATTCAGGCTCAGCATTCTATATCTGGGCACGGATCCCGCCGGGCCACGATGACGCAGTCACGTTCAACGAGATGTTGATGCGTGAGGCTGGCGTCGGAATGACTCCGGGAGCGGCCTTTGCGGATGGTGACAAATGGGATGCGCACGTGCGCATTTGCATTGCCCGCGAAGACGACATTCTCACCGGTGCCCTCGAAAGGTTGCAACGCGTGCTCGCTTAAAGAAATCAATTATTCAAACAAAGGTGTTTATGAAAAGAATCACTGCGCTATTTCTACTGCTAACGTTCGTTTTGTGCGGGACGCCGACACTCGCCGACGAAGGAATGTGGACGTTCGACAACCTTCCGCGAAAACAGTGGAAGGATCGCTACAACTTCGAGCCGACACAGGAATTTATCGATAAAATTCGCCTCGCCTCGCCAAAGGTTAATAACGCGTCCGCCGGATTCGTTAGTCCCGACGGCCTTATCGCGACGAATCATCACGTAGCGGCAGGCTACATCGCAAAGGTTTCGACAAAAGAGCGCGATCTGATGAAGACAGGATTCTATTCGCGAACGCGCTCGGCGGAGTTGAAAATTCCCGACGCGAGCGCTTCAGTCCTCTTCTCATTTGAGAATGTAACCGAGCGAATCAGCGCGGCAACCCGCGACGCCGATCCTGCTGCCGCCCGCCGCGCTCTAGTTACGACAATCGAGAAAGAATGTCCGACTGATCTTCGCTGCGAAGTGATTTCGTTCTATAGCGGCGGCGAATCCTGGGTATATCGCTTCAAGCGTTATACCGATATTCGGCTCGTGATGGCACCGGAGGAGCAGATCGCTTTCTTTGGCGGCGATTACGACAACTTCGTGTATCCGCGCCACGATCTTGATTTTACGTTTCTACGCGCATACGAGAACGACAGGCCGGCTAAAACTCCCCACTACTTCAAATGGTCCGCTGCGGGCGCCGCTGATGGCGAGTTCGTTCTCGTGTCGGGTTATCCCGGCTCTACGGCCCGCCTCCTCACCATGGCGCAGCTAAAGTATCAGCGCGACGTTGGCAATCCTTTGCAGGAACAGGTTTGGAAGACGAGGCGAAAGGCGCTCGAGGAGTATTCGAAGCTCGGGGGCGAGCAGCTTCGGCAGGCAAATCCCGGAATGCGTTCGTTCGCAAATTCGTTAAAGCGTCTCTCGGGACAGCAGGAGGGACTGACTAATGGGCGCAATTTCGCACGAAAAGAGACGGAGGAGGGCGATCTTCGCACAAAGGTCAGTGCAAATCGCGAGCTCGAGAAGCAGTATGAATCTGCCTGGGCGAATATCGAGAAGGCATACAAGGAGTTGCCGGCGATGTCGAAGCGGCTCGCTTACTCATCTCTCGCTTCATCCCGACTTGCAGCGATGGCGCTTCAGATCGTTTCGTATCACAACGAAACCGCGAAACCGAACGACCGCCGATATACGGAGTATCGAGACAACAGGCTCGACGCTTTCAAGACGCAGCTCTACTCGCCCGAGCCCGTGTATAAAGAGATGGAGCAGTCCGCCTTGCGAGCGTGGCTTGAGGCGGGAAGTAAAGAGCTCGGGCCATCCGATCCATTTATCCGCGGCGCCCTCGAACAGGCGACTGCTGACGCTGTCGCGGGCCGTGCGGTCCGTGAAACGAAGCTCGACGATCCTGCATATCGCAAATCGCTGATAGAGGGCGGTGCCGCCGCGATCGCGAATACGACGGACCCGATGATAATGCTTGCGCGTCGCGTCGAGCCAGTGATTCGCGAGCTTCGCGAATGGAATGAAAAGAATATTTCAAACGTCGAGACAGCTAACGGAACTCGGATCGCCCAAGCGCGTTTCGCGGTCTACGGTAAGACGATGCCGCCTGACGCCAACTCTCAATTGCGGCTCGAGTACGGCGTCGTTAAAGGCTATGAGGAAGACACTACGCTCGTGCCTTACAAGACTACTTACTTCGGTCTATACGATCGCGCGATGAGTTTCGGTGAACAGCCGCCCTTCGACCTCCCGGCGAGCGTAAGGGCAGCACGAACGCGTATCGATCTCTCGACACCGCTCAATTTTGTCTACACCGCGGACACGATTGGTGGAAACTCAGGTTCGCCAGTTATCAACCGTCGAGGCGAACTCGTAGGACTCAATTTCGACAGCAACATTCAAAAGCTCTCGAATCGATATTGGTACATCGAAGCAGACGAAGGCTCGCGCGCAGTGGGCGTGCACAGTGCCGGTATTATTGAAGCGTTGAGAAAAATATATCGCGCGGACGCGCTCGTAGCCGAATTGCTCAACGCGCCGATGTCGAAATCAGCACGTCGAGCAAATTAGGTTCACCTCAGAACTCAGGCGACGGTTCCCGTACGGGCTCTGGCGCCGGAGGTTCGTTATCCGGGATTATGTTCGGCTCCACGCCCGGGTCCAGGCCCGGTAATGGATCCTCAACTGGATAGGGTTGTGGCGGATCTGGCGCAGGCTCGGGCGATGTCGGATGAGGAGTTTCCGGCACGTCTGGGCTTCGGACGGGATCCCTCGGTCCGCCGGCCGTGTTGTTGGGTTTCTCGTTCATATAGCCCTCCGATTAGTTGCTATTTCTTCTTTGCGGCTGATTTCTTCGCGGCCGGCTTCTTAGCTGCAGTAGCCTTTTTAGGAGCTGCTTTCTTAGCGGCCGGCTTCTTAGCTGTAGCCTTTTTAGGAGCTGCTTTCTTAGCCGGAGCTTTCTTTGCTGCAGACTTTGTGCCCGATTTCGTGCCAGTCGACTTCTTAGCAGTCCCTTTAGCGGTCGATTTCGACGCGGTTTTCTTTGCAGTTGCCTTTTTGGCAGCCGGTTTTTTTGCAGCCGTTTTCTTTGCGGCCGGTTTTGCTTTTGTAGCCATATTGTTTTGTCCTATTCGGTCTCCTGTAGGTTTAGGTTCCATCACCGTACCTTTCGATACGGTCTCAACTATTGTTGCTGACGCACCAACTACAGCGCCTGCAGCCGCACCAGCCAGCGTCTCTCCGACGACACCTTTCGTCTTCTGATAAAGCGAGCTGAGCGTTTCCCTCTTTTTTGTAGCCATGTTATTTCTCCCTTGATTGAAAGTTTCCCTGCCGACAATTTTTGAATTGAAGGTGATGACGTGAAATGAGTGAAGAGGGTCTCGTTTTAAAGCGCGTTTCATGCGCCTCGTAGATTAGTTTAGCGTTGGCAAAACTTTTTTTCCAACAACACATATCCGCGCAAAACGAATCGATCCAAACTCATTTTCAAAGTCTTCAATTTCGATTTCAAAAAACGCGAAGGCGTTCAGTAAACTAACGAGTGAAATTCTAATCTAAAACGCGCAAGAAAAACAATGCATTTTCATCTCATCGGAATTTGTGGAACCGCTATGGCGAGTCTCGCGGGAATGCTAAACGCGCGCGGGCATCGCATAACTGGCTCCGATTCAAATGTCTATCCGCCAATGTCGACGCAGCTCGGGGCTCTAGGAATAAAAATTATCGACGGATACAAAAAAGAAAATGCGCACGTCGGTGCCGACGTCTTCGTTGTAGGCAATGCGATATCACGAGGCAACGCCGAGCTCGAAGAAGTCCTTACAAGAAAGCTCAACTACCGTTCGCTCGCAGAGGTCGTAAAAGAGGAATTCCTACGCGGCCGACGAACACTAGTGGTTGCGGGAACGCACGGCAAAACCACCACAACTAGTGTAGCTGCGTGGGTTAGCGAAACGGGCGGATTGGACCCGTCGTTCCTCGTCGGCGGCATTGTGCAGAATTTCGGCGCGAGTTTTCGCGTATCCGAAAGCGAATATTTTGTCATCGAGGGCGACGAATACGACACGGCATTCTTCGACAAGAAGCCGAAGTTTATGCATTACCTTCCGGAGATCGCGATCGTCGGAAACATAGAATTTGATCACGCAGATATCTACGACGACGTCGAACAAATCAAACGCGAAATGTTTCGATTGATGAATCTTGTTCCGTCGAACGGAAAAGTGGTCGTCGGAATTGACTCGAAATACGCGCGCGAGGTGCTCGAAAAAAATCGAAAAAAACTTTTCACAAATGTCGAAACTTTCGGACTCTCGAGTGATGCAAAGTGGAATGCGCGCGAAATAGTGTTCGACGAGGACGAAACGCGCTTCACAGTTTTTCGCGAGAATGCGCGCTGGAAAACTTTTCGAACGAAGCTGATCGGCGAGTTCAACGTGCGCAATTGTTTGTCGGTAATCATCGCGGCTGACGCGTGGGGAATTGCGCCGGAGCGCATTCAGGAAGCCTTCGATACTTTTAAATCAGTAAAGCGGCGCGTCGAAATCCGAGGCGTCGAAGACGGCGTGACGATCATCGACGATTTCGCGCACCATCCGACGGCGGTGGAGGAAACTCTCAAAGCGCTCGGACAAAAGTATCGCGACCGCCGGATCATCGCCGTCTTCGAACCGCGTTCGTGGTCGTCCCGGCTTGCGGTCTTCCAGGCGGCGTATGCCCGAGCGTTCGAATATGCCGATCATATCGTGATTGCGGGCGTATATAACACGTCGGCCGCGAGTAAATTGGGAAACGTATTGGACGTAAATGAACTAGTGGCAGGGCTTAACGCCGGCGGGCGTTCCGCGGTCTCGCTTCCAGACGTCGACGCCATCGTCGAACACTTGACGTCCGAAATGCGCGACGGCGACATCGTAGCAGTAATGTCGAATGGTGGATTCGGCAGCATCCACGACAAATTGCTCGATGTTTTAAAGAATCGCAGCTAAGGCGTATCGATGCGGCCGTTAAAATTTGCGAGTGCGACGACGATCTCATCCAGCACACTTGTCCGCTGCCGAGTTTCGCCCGCCACGCCGTTGACGATCATCGACACGACGAGCTGTTCGCCGGTCGCAGTCGTTACATAGCCAGAGAGAGCCGACACCTGATCGAGCGTGCCCGTCTTGCCGCGCATATTTGCGGCTGCGGCGGTGCCGATGAATCGGCGTGAGAGAGTTCCGTCTACTCCTCCGATCGTTAGGCTGTCGCGCCACGCCTGTGGAAACTTCGACTGCTTCGCCATGTGAACGTAGAGAGCGGCAACAGCGGAGGGCGTGACGATGTTATGGCGAGAGAGGCCGCTACCGTCATATTGCACGATCGCATCGGGCGGCAATCCGATAGCGCGCAAGAATTCCTTGACCGCATTTATCCCGAGGTTGGCGCTCGTAGTGTTCGCACCCGGCGCTCGGACGCTCCGTTCGCCGAGAGTCCAGAGCAATGTCTCGGTGTACATATTCTGGCTGGGCTTCATCGTCTTCGCCGCGATGAGCGCGAGGGGCGGCGATTCCAGACTGGCGAGATCAATTAGGTCCGGCCGCACCGACATCCTATCGGAGTCGTCCATCAACCGGGCCCGCCCACTTATTTCGACTCCGATTTTCTGAAGCCGGTCCTTAAGCAGGTTTACGAAAAGCTCAGCAGGCGATGTCACCGACACCGATGTGTCAAATGATGACTGCCCCGTCGACATTGTGCCCGTTACCTCGATAACATTTTGGTCGAGCCACTTGAATACTGTTATGGAACGCCGTGCACCGTTCGCCGACGTCGTGCACTTATTGATAATGCGAAAGAGACTGTTTTGCGGCAGGATGCGAACTATGCACGGATTACCGACAGAGCTTGCCGACACTTTCAGGTCCACGGCGTTGTCATTGAGTGGGAGGGCGGAGACTTCAGCGCCGTAGTAACCCTGCAGGTCGTCCCATTCCCACGTGGGCGGGAGCCTGAAGCCTCGAAAATAACTTTGATCGGCGATAATGTCGCCCACGATGCGTTTCACACCGGCTGCTTTGATCTTCTCGGCGATAAGATCCAGGCCCTGGTAGTAGTTGCTCTCGGCGAAAGCCGTCGAGATTGAGATATCTCCCGACCCGACGACAAACATATTCCCGCGGATGAGTCCGGCCGCGTCCGGCTTTGACGGGGCGCGAACACGTGTGACGAATCGGAAATCCGGCGTCAGGCGTTCCAGTGCGGCTGCCACCGTAAAATTCTTCATGTTTGACGCGGGAATGAAGTATTTCTCGGAATCGACTTCGTAGATGAGTGTTCCTTTATTCAATGAAACGATCTTGATGCCGATGCGGCCGCGTCGAAGCTGTGGCGCGAATGTAGATCGTCGAATCTTCGCCTGAAGGTCGGCCAGGGTCTGTCTGGGAACGGGTGTAGCGCTCGGCGACGGAAGCGCGACGGTCGTAGGCGTAGGCGTAGGCG
>Ga0136611_10000575_pt1 | contig 24430 bp, 28 predicted proteins | sample AntDrymUQ2232306_2_FD_106645 | JGI IMG/M metagenome (GOLD analysis project Ga0136611, IMG submission 106645) | Polar desert sand microbial communities from Dry Valleys, Antarctica - metaG UQ223 (23.06) | ecosystem: Environmental > Terrestrial > Soil > Desert | place: Antarctica: Dry Valley...
GTCAGGTCGACTGGCAATTCACCACCGACGACGCCCGCACCAGACTGCGCCACCTATACCCCAACTAACAGATACGACGCTCTACTAGGGCGATTTGTGACACGATCGGGCCCATGAGCGTCGGCCCGGATCCCGCGTCGACGATGGACCCCCGTGACTTCGCCTACTCGGTCGTGATCCCCGTCTACAACAGCGCCCCGCTCGTGGGCGACACCGTGCGCGCCCTGGTCGCCATGTTCGCCGAGCAGGGCCTGCGCCACCAGGTCGTGCTCGTCAACGACGGCAGCCGCGACGAGAGCTGGGCGGTGATCAGCGACCTGGCCCGCACCCACGAGCACGTGGTCGCGGTCAACCTGCTCAAGAACTACGGCCAGCACCATGCCAACCTCGCCGGCCTCCGTGAGACCACCGGCGACTTCGTGGTCACCATGGACGACGACGGGCAGAACCCCGCCGACCAGGTCCCGCTGCTGATCGGGGCCGCGATGCGCGGCCACGACGTCGTGTTCGGCGAGTTCGCGCGCAAGCAGGCCGCGGGCTACCGCCGCCTCGGCAGCACCCTGATCGGGATGGTCAACCGGCGGATCTTCGCCCAGCCCGCCGACCTCACGGTCTCCAACTTCCGAATCCTGAGGCGCGACGTGGTCGACCGGATCTGTGCGTCGCGCACCGCGCACCCCTACCTGACCGGGCAGGCGCTGATGTACTCCAGCCACCGCGCCAACGTCACCGTCCGCCACGAGCCGCGGGCCTTCGGAGCCAGCACCTACAGCCTGCCGCGGATCCTGCGGCTGGTGATGACGATACTCTTCAGCTACTCCTCGTTCCCGCTGCGGTTCCTGGCCGCCGTCGGGTTCGGCGTCGCCGGGCTCGCCTTCGTGCTCGGCGCCTTCTACCTGGTCACGGGCCTGGTCACCGACACCCGGGTCGAGGGCTGGACGACGATCGCGGTGCTGCTCTCGATCTTCAACGGCTTCACGATCGGTCTGCTGTCGATGCTCGGCGAGTACGTCGTCCGCACCCTCAACGCGGTCAGCGCCCAGGACACCTACCACGTCCTCGAGCGGGTCGGATGAGCCGGCACTTCCTGGTGATCGGCGCCCAACGGTGCGGCACGACGTACCTCCGCACGCTCCTCGACGAGCACCCCCAGGTCCTGATGGCCTCCCCCGCCGTGCCGGAGCCCAAGGTCTTCTTGACCGACGAGGTCGTCGAGCGCGGGCTCGGCTGGTACGACGCCACCTGGTTCGTCGACGCTGCCGGCCACGACAACCTGCTGCTGGGCGAGAAGAGCACGAGCTACCTCGAGGACCCTCCGGCCGCCGCCAGGGCCGCGGCGGTCCTGGGCGACGCGAGCATCCTGGTGCAGCTGCGCGACCCGGTCGAGCGCGCCGTCTCCAACTGGCAGCTGAGCACGAAGCACGGGCTCGAGACGCGAGACCTCGCGCACGCGCTGTCGGCCAATCTGGAGGGCCCTACGCCGTGGGACCCCGAGCGGACGTCGGTGTCGCCGTACGCCTATCTGGAGCGGGGCCGCTACGTCGACTACCTCGCACCCTGGCATGAGACCTTCGGCGATCGGGTACGCCTCCAGTTCCTGGAGGACCTGCGCGCACGGCCCGACGGGATCGGCGAGACCTACGCCTGGCTCGGTGTTCACGAGGAGTTCCGTCCCCCGTCGCTCGGCGAGCCGGTCAACCAGAGCTCACGTCGGCCGCCCCGGCTACCGTCGGAGTTGGTGGCACGGCTGCGTTACTGGTTCGCTGAGAGCGACCGGGCCCTCGCCGCGATGGTGGGACGACCCGTCCCGTGGCTGACGAGCAAGGGAGCACCGTGACCGAGCAGAGCGAGATCAGGTTCAACGTGCCGGAGTACCCCGGCGAGGACCTGGCCTACGTGCAGCAGTCGCTGGAGAGCGGCCACACCTCCTCCAACGGGCAGTTCAGCGGCAAGGCACGCGAGATCCTGCAGGCCGAGACCGGCGCCGCGGCAGTCCTGCTGACCACGTCGTGCACCGGCGCGCTGGAGCTGTCGGCCATGCTGCTCGACATCAAGCCCGGCGACACCGTGATCGTGCCGTCGTTCACCTTCACCTCGACCGCGCTGGCCTACGTCCGTGAGGGCGCGCGGATCGTCTTCTGCGACATCGAGCCGCGCACGCTGGGGCCCGACCCGCGCCACGTCGCCGAGCTCCTCGACGACTCCGTGCGTGCCATCGTGCTGGTGCACTACGCCGGCATCGCCTGCGACGTCGAGGGCATCCGCGCGGTGCTGGCCGACCGACCTGACGTCGCGATCATCGAGGACAACGCCCACGGACTGTTCGGGCGCTGGCGCGGCGAGCCGCTAGGCTCGCTGGGTCGCTTCGCGACGCTGAGCTTCCACGACACCAAGAACTTCATCTGCGGTGAGGGCGGCGCGCTGGTCGTCGACGACAACGCCGACGTCGACCGGGCCTGGGTCCACTACGACAAGGGCACCGACCGGCAGGCGTTCTTCATGGGCCACGTCGACAAGTACTCCTGGCGCGACAACGGCTCGTCCTTCGGCCTGGCCGACCCGCTGGCCGCGATCCTGCTCTCCCAGCTCGAGCACCGCGAGTCGATCCAGGCCCGACGGCGGGCCGTCTGGGAGCGCTACCGCGACGGCCTCACGCCATACGCCGACGACCTCGGCCTGACCCTGCCCCACGTCCCAGACGACTGCGAGCCGGCCTACCACCTCTTCCACGTGCTGCTCCCCGACGCGGAGCTGAGGCCCGCGGTGATGGGCGACCTCAAGGCCCAGCACATCTCGACGGCCTTCCACTACGTGCCGCTGCACGACTCCGACGGTGGGGTGCGGTTCGCGGCCTACCCGACCGAGTGCCCGGTCAGCATCGACGTCAGCGGCCGGCTGCTGCGGCTGCCGTTCTTCAACACCCTGCCGCTCGACGACTGCGACCGCGTCGTCGAGGCCCTGGTCACGTCCCTCACCGGCCGCCGGTGAGCGATCCGGTCCGCCAGCCGGGGTCGTCGTCGGTCGTCGCCCCCGACTACTGGTGGTTCGCGGCGCGGGCGTCGCTCCTGGAGGCCGGCCTGTCGCGCTGGCTCGGGCGGCCCGGGCGGGTGCTCGACGTGGGCAGCGCGGACGGGCCGAGCGCTGCCTGGATGCGCGGCGACCACCACCACGTCGCGATCGACCTCGACCCGCGCGGCCTGGTGCCCGGGGCGGGAGTCGTCGCCTCCGCGCTGGCACTGCCGTTCGCGGACGGGTCCTTCGACGTGGTGGCTGCCTTCGACGTGGTCGAGCACTGCGACCCGGAGTCGGTCGCCGTCGGTGAGCTGGCCCGGGTGCTCGCCCCGGGCGGGCGGCTGCTCGTCTCGGTGCCGGCCTACCAGTGGGCCTGGTCCGACCACGACGTCCGTGCCGGCCATCACCGGCGCTACACGCGGCCGCGGATCGTCGGTGCCGTCGAGGCCACGGGCCTCCGGGTCGAGCGGTCGACGTACGCCTTCGCGGCGGTCTTTCCGATGTTCGTGGCGGAACGGATGGTCCGGCGACTGCGCCGCACTCCCGCCGCCGACCGGCTGCCGCGGGTCTCGCCGACCCAGGACCGCGTGCTGATGGCGCTCTCGCGGGCCGAGAGCCAGGTGCTGCGACGCCGGGACCTGCCGTTCGGCTCGTCGGTGCTGGTGGCGGCCGTCAAGTCCGGAGGTGCCGACCGCTGATGGTCGCGGCGGTCAGCAGACCGAGCCAGGCGACCGCCTCGACGACCGCGAAGGCCCACGCGGTCCGGTCGAGCCCGCCCCCCGACCCCAGCAGGTAGAGCAGCGCCCCGGGGAGGAGCGCGCCGGTCCAGGCGAGGGCGAGCATCGGCGCGCGGTCGTGGGCGAGGACGAGGACGGTGAGCACCAGGTTGGCCAGCGCGAAGGTGCTGCCCACGGCGAGAAGGAGTGCCTGATCGGCAGCGAGCGTCACGTCGGCGCCGAAGACCCAGCCGAGGAGCGGCGGGCCGGCCCCGGCGCCGAGCACGGCCGCGAGCGCCGCGACGACCAGCGTGCCCACGGTGAGGCTGCGGCGAAGCCTGGCCAGCTGGGTGTGCTGGCCCCTCAGCACCAGGGCGGTGAGCACGCCGGTGAGCTGGGAGACCTGACCGAGCGCCAGCGTGTACGGCACCCGGGCCAGCGCCAGGCCCGCGAACAGGGCGGTCACCTCGGCCGGGGCACCGTTGGCCAGCGCGAGGAGCACCGGACCGCCGGTGAGCACGGCCTGGCCGACCACCTGCCCGGCCGCCGCGCCACCGAGGAACGCCACCGAGGTGCGCGTCGCCGGGTCTCCACCACGCAGCCGCCACGCGGACGGCCACGCCAGGAGCGCGGCGTACCCCGCGAGCAGGGCGACGCCGTACGCCGCCGGGTCGCTCACCCCGCTCGACAGCAGCACCTGCGCGACCACGCAGCGCACCAGGTTCTCGGCCACCAGCACGCCGCCGACCGCGCCGTACCGCTCCCGCGACGCCAGCACCCCGCGCACGAGCCCCATCGCCGCCGAGCCGAGCGTGACCGCGACGACGAGGGCCGGCCAGGTCGGGGAGTCGTCGCGGAACAGCGGTTCGCGCAGCAGCCATGCCAGCACTCCGACGCCGGCCGCTGCGACGACCGCGAGGCCGGCGACCCTCGGCAAGGCGGCGCGCACGGGGTGCTCGCGAGCGTCGGCGGCGACCGAGCGGGCGATCCAGTGCTGGACGGGGAAGGTGACGCCCGCCGCGGCGAACCCCCAGTAGGACCAGAGCACCGACACCGGCGCGGCCGCTTCCGCGCCGAGGCCGCGGGTGACGAGCGCGAAGAAGACGTAGGCGAGCAGCCCGCTGACCACCGAGCCCACCGCCAGGGCCGCGGCGGCGCTCAGCCGGGTACGACGGGGCGCGTGGTCGGTCATCGAGCCGGATTGTTCCGCATAGCGCTCTCCGCCGGTCGAGGTGCGAGGCCGGTCACGGCCGAGCCTCGAGACCCGCGTGCCTCCGTGGCTGCGCCAGCACTGTCGGTGCTCTCGGGCACGCTGCCCACATGGACACGATCGGGATGGTGCTGCTGGCGCTCGTGCTGGGCCTCGGGCTGGGGGCGGTGATCGGCGGACTCTGGGTGCGCTCGCGGCCCACGACGACCGGCGCTCTGGAGCAGCGGGCCGCTGACCACGCGCTGGTGCGCGAGGGTCTGGAGCGGCTGCACGACCAGATGCGCGACCTCGAGCACAACCGGGTGTCGTGGCAGGGCCAGTTCGCGCAGCAGGTCGCCGAGATGCGCCACACCACGGACCAGCTGCGGACCGAGACGCGGTCGCTGTCGACCGCGCTCCGCAAGCCGCAGGTGCGCGGCCGGTGGGGTGAGCTCCACCTGCGCCGGGCGGTGGAGCTGGCCGGCATGGTCGCTCACTGCGACTTCACCGAGCAGCGCCGCTTCGACGACGGCGCCCGCCGGCCCGACGTGGTCGTCCGGCTGGCCGGCGGCCGCGAGATCGTGGTCGACGCCAAGGTCCCGCTCGACGCGTTCCTCGACGCGGGGTCCGCCGACGACGAGGACGTGCGCGAGCACCACCTGCGTCGCCACGCCGCCCAGCTCCGCACGCACGTCGACGGGCTGTCCTCGAAGCGATACTGGCGGTCGCTGGAGAGCACCCCGGAGTTCGTGGTGCTGTTCGTGCCGGCCGAGGCGTTCCTCAGCGCCGCCCTCGAGGTCGAGCCCGACCTGATCGAGCATGCCGCCACCCGCCAGGTAGTGCTGGCGACCCCGACCACGCTGATCGCGCTGCTGCGCACGGTCGCGCACGGCTGGACCCACGAGGCGCTGACCGACCAGGCGCGGGAGATCCAACGGCTCGGCCGCGAGCTGCACGAGCGGCTCGGCAACCTCAGCGGCCACCTCGACCAGGTCGGTCGGTCGCTCAACGCCGCCGTGGGTCACTACAACCAGGCGATGGGCTCGATGGAGTCACGCGTGCTGGTGTCTGCCCGCAAGTTCGGCGAGCTCGCCGTTCCTGAGCAGCCTGAGGTCGCCTCCCCCCGTCAGGTCGAGTCCGCAGCCCGCACGGCCCCGGTGCGGCTCCAGTCCGCGCCGCGGCGCGGCTCCGACGACGAACCCGGCTCGACACCTACCGTGGCGATGTGAGCTCGCCCGTGACGCACATGAGCGACGCCTCCCGCGATCCCCAGCCCTGGCCCGCCGGCCGCGACTCGGGCCGGCAGGTCGTCGCGCTCGGGTTCGCGCTCACGCTGACCGCGGTCACCATCGACCTGCTGCTCGTCGGCTCCCTCTCGCTCTTCTTCGACCTCAGCTTCGTAGTCGCCTGCCTGCTGCTCGCCTGGATGGTCCGACCCCAGGACTTCTTCACCGTCGGCGTGCTCCCGCCGCTGCTGATGCTCGGGGTCTTCCTTCTTGCCGGCATCGTCTCCCCGGGACTGATCGCCCGCCCCGGCGACGGTGTCGTCCAAGCGGTCGTCTCCGGCCTCTCCATCCACGCCGGGGCGCTCATCGCCGGCTACCTGCTCGCCCTCGGCAGCCTCGCCTACCGCGCCCGCCGGGCTCACCGCCCCGCCCACTCGCTCCTCGACTGACCCGTCCGGCCCCGGCACGTTCGTAGCCGGACGGACCCAAGCGATCGCGGTCATCCGACCCCGAGCGTGCCGACCGCGGCAGAGCCAGGCCTGGCTCTGCTTAGGTCCGTCCCGCTACGCGCGTCCAGCCCGCCAAGCGGGGTCGTCGACGCGCTCTCACTCCTCGAAGCGGCTCGGGTCGCCGGCGCCGTAGCGGGCGATGACCGGTGCGTCGCCCGACCAGTCGATGACGGTCGTGGGCTGCGCCGGGGTGTCCTCACCGGCGTCAATGACGAGGTCGACGACATGGTCGAGCTCCTCCTTGACCTCCCAGCCCATCGTGCGGGCCTCCTCCTCGCCGGGAAGGATCAGCGTGCTGGTGAGCAGCGGCTCGCCCAGGGCGGCGAGCAGCGCGTGCACGACGGTGTGGTCGGGGATGCGCACGCCGACGGTCTTCTTCTTCGGGTGCATCAGCCGCCGCGGCACCTCGGTGGTGGCCGGCAGGATGAACGTGTAGGCCCCCGGCGTGACCGCCTTGATCGACCGGAACGCGTTGTTGTCCACGTGCACGAACTGCCCGAGCTGGGCGAAGCTGTCGCACATCAGCGTGAAGTGGTGGCGTTCGTCGAGGTCGCGGATCCGCAGGATCCGGTCCCGGCCGTCCCGGTTGCCGATCCGGCAACCGAGCGCGTAGCCCGAGTCAGTGGGGTAGGCGATCAGCGCGTCGTCGGCGAGCGCGTCGACCACCTGCTGCACCAGCCGCGGTTGCGGGTTGTCCGGGTGGAGGTCGACGTACCGTGCCATCAGCGCGCCGTCAGCAGCTCAGGACTTCGCGGCCGCACGCAGGTCGCGGCGCAGCTCGGGCGGGAGCGCGAAGATCAGGCTCTCCTCGGCACTGTGCACGGCCTGCGCGTCCGGGTAGCCGCGCTCGGCAAGGAACGCCAGGACCCCGTCGACCAGGGACTCGGGCACGCTCGCTCCCGACGTCACGCTGACCTTCGACACCCCGGACAGCCAGGCCTCGTCGATCTCGTCGGCGTCGTCCACGCGGTACGACGCCTTCGCGCCGGCGTCGAGGGCCACCTCGACCAGGCGGACCGAGTTGGAAGAGTTGCCGGAGCCGACCACGATCACCAGGTCGGCGTCCTTGGCGATCTCCTTGACCGCGAGCTGACGGTTCTGGGTGGCGTAGCAGATGTCGTCGCTGGGCGGGTCGAGCAGCAGCGGGAACCTCTCCCGGATCGCGGCCACCGTCTCCAGCGTCTCGTCCACCGACAGCGTCGTCTGGGAGAGCCAGGCGACCTTGGCCGGGTCACGCACCACGATCGAGGCGACGTCGGCCGGCGACTGGACGAGCTGGATGTGCTCGGGAGCCTCCCCGGCGGTGCCCTCGACCTCCTCGTGGCCCTCGTGGCCGATCAGCAGGATGTCGTAGTCGTCGGCGGCGAACCGCTTCGCCTCGTGGTGCACCTTGGTGACCAACGGGCAGGTCGCGTCGATGGACTTCAACGACCGCGCCGACGCTTGCCGGTGCACCTCCGGTGAGACACCGTGGGCGGAGAACACCACGGTCTTGCCCTCGGGCACCTCGTCGAGCTCCTCGACGAAGATCGCGCCGCGTGCCTCCAGGTCGGCCACCACGTGCTTGTTGTGCACGATCTGCTTGCGCACGTAGACCGGGGCGCCGTAGAGGTCGAGCGCCTTCTCGACGGTGATCACCGCTCGGTCCACGCCCGCGCAGTAGCCGCGCGGGGCAGCGAGCAACACGGCGCGCTCGGCCTCGTCGGGCGACAGGAGGCGGGGTTGTCCCAGGTCGATGCTCATGAGGTCGAGTCTACGGGCGACGGCGTGGGGGGCGGCCATCGTTAGGGTGGCGGCCGTGGCTCTCGAGACCTCCCAGCAGGCACCGGCACCGGTGCGGCAGATCGCCAACGCGATCGCCGGTTGGATCGACCGCCTGGGCACGGTGTGGGTCGAGGGCCAGATCGCCCAGATCAGCCGCCGCCCCGGCGTCGGCACCGTCTTCATGACGCTGCGCGACACCGTCGCCGACATCTCGGTGCCCGTCACCTGCGCGCGGTCGATGTTCGACGGCCTCAACCCGCCCCTCGTCGAAGGCGCTGGCGTGGTGATCAACGCCAGGCCGAGCTACTACGCCAACCGCGGCACGCTCTCCCTGTACGCCCGCGAGATCAAGATGGTCGGCCTCGGCGAGCTGCTGGCCCGCCTCGAGCGCCGGCGGCAGCTGCTCGCCGCCGAGGGCCTCTTCGCACCCGAGCTCAAACGGTCCCTGCCCTTCCTGCCCACCCGGGTCGGCCTCGTCACCGCACCCGGGTCCGCGGCCGAGCGCGACGTCGTGGAGAACGCCCGGCGTCGGTGGCCGGCGGTCGCCTTCGAGATGGCGTACGCCGCGATGCAGGGCACGCGGTCGGCGGCCGAGGTGATGGAGGCGCTCGAGCGGCTCGAGCGGGACGCGCGCGTCGACGTGATCATCGTGGCCCGGGGCGGCGGGTCCGTGGAGGACCTGCTGCCGTTCTCCGACGAGGCCCTGGTGCGGGCCGTCCAGCGGATGCGGACGCCGGTCGTCTCCGCCATCGGCCACGAGCCGGACCAGCCGCTGCTCGACCTGGTCGCCGACGTCCGGGCCTCCACGCCGACCGACGCGGCCAAGCTGGTCGTCCCCGACGTCGTCGAGGAGGCCCGCGGCGTCGCGTGGGCGCTCGAGCGGATCCGCAGCCTCGTCGACCAGCGGGTCGCCCGGGAGCAGTCCGGGCTCGACGCGATCCGGTCCCGCCCTGCGCTCGCCGCGCCTGCCTCGCTGCTCGACAGCCGCCTCGACGAGGTGGGCCTGCTGCGCTCCCGCGCCCGGCGGACCGTGGGCCACCACCTCGACCGGGCCGGGGACGACCTCGTCCACCAGCTCGCCCGGGCCAGGGCCCTCTCGCCGCTCGCCACCTTGCAGCGCGGCTACGCCGTGCTGCAAGACGCCGACGGCCACCCGGTCACCACCCTCGCCACCGTCCGGCCCGGCGACGCCCTCAGCGCCCGGGTCGCCGACGGACGCCTGCACCTGACCACCGACCGGCTCGAGCCGCTCGACACCCTGGGAGACCCCGATGGCAGATGACACCACCGCCCCGACCTACGAGCAGGCCCGCGAGGAGCTGGTCGAGGTCGTCCGTCGGCTCGAGGCCGGCGGCACCACGCTCGAGGAGTCGCTGGCGCTGTGGGAGCGGGGCGAGCACCTCGCCACGGTGTGCCAGGAGGCGCTCGACGGTGCCCGGCGCCGGCTCGACGCCGCGGTCGAGTCGACCCGCGCGGCCGACGACTGACCTCAGGCGGGGTCGATGGTCAGCTCGGTCACGACCCGCTCGAGCTGGGTCGGCGACGCGGAGCCGTAGACCAGCACCCAGCTGTCCTCCGGCCCCGTCTGCGCTGCGTACGCCGTGTCCCCGCCGTCGTCGGTGAAGACCCGCCACCGGGAGCCGAGCGCGCTGTCGATCTCGACCGACTCAGCCTCGGCGGGGTCCTCGTCCACGAAGGACGCGAGCATCTGCTCGAGCTCCGCGTCGTCCTGGCGGAGCCCCACGAAGGTGTCGTCCTCGGTCAACATCGAGACGCCCCAGGACTGCTCGGTCACCGGGGCCAGCAGGACCGCGGTGGCGATCCAGCCCTCGGGCAGCGTCCGTGGGTAGACCACCTCGAGGCCGGCCGCCTGGGCGTCGTCGACGCTGGCGAGGTAGTCGACCGCCTCGGGACGCACCTCGAGCTCGCTGCGGGTGACTGCTCGGAACGCGACGAAGGCCGCGATGACTGCCAGGAGGATGACCATCGCCCCCACGAGGCCACCGGCCGACCGCTGGTAGCGACCCGGCTGTTCGGTCGACCCCGCCTCACTCACCGCCCCATGCTCGCAGGCGCGTACATTCCCCCCGTGCCGCCCCTCGCCGGCATCGCCCGCGAGGGCGTTCCCGCGGTCAGTCTGCTCGTGCTCCTGGTGACCGCGATCCGCCACCCGTCCGGCCGGGTCGAGGCATCGGTGGCCGTGCTGGCCGGCCTCGCGACGCTGGCGACCGGGCTGCTGAGCGCACGCGAGGCCGAGGACGTGGTGCGTCACCTGGGTCCGGTGATCCTGTCCTGATGACGATCCTGGTCGTCGGCGAGGTCTGCGCCCGCGCGGGCGTCTTCGCGTACGCCGCGCAGCTGGTCGCGCGGGTCAGCCGCGGTCGCGCGGTGGTGCTGATGAGCGGCGTCTTCGTGCTCGCCGCCCTCGTCACCGCCGTGCTCAGCCTCGACGCGACGGTGGTGCTGCTGATGCCGGTCGTGATCGGCGCGTCGATCGCGATGGACGACTCCCCCTGGCCGGCCGCCCACACCTGCCTGCGGATGGCGAACTCCGCCTCGCTGCTCCTGCCGGTCTCCAACCTGACCAACCTCCTCGCCATCCACCACCTCGACCTCACCTTCGCCGGCTTCGCGGCCCGGATGGCGCCGGTGCTGGTGGTCGTCCTCGTCGTGGAGTACGTCGCCCTGCGCTGGCTGTTCCGCGAGGAGCTGCGGGCGGTGGGCCACCCGGTCGACGGCCCCGACCGGGCCCCGCCGTGGACCCCGGTCGTGGTCGTCGGGCTCATGCTGGTGGGCTTCGCGGTCGCCTCGCCGCTGGGCGTGGAGCCGTTCTGGGTCTCCGCGGCCGCCTCCTCGGTCCTCGTGGTCTGGGGTGCCCGCCGCGGCCTGCTCACCACCTCGACCGTCGTGCGCGCCGCCCACCCGGGCTCGCCGTTTTCGTGCTCGCCCTGGGGGTGGTGGTCGCCGCGCTGGCGGCCGGTCCCCTCGGCGAGCTCGTCACGGCCGTGCTGCCCGAGCATGCGACGTCCTACCTCGACCTGGCCGCGATCGCGGTGATTGCCACCCTGCTCGCCAGCCTGGTGACGAACCTGTCGGCCACCCTGCTGCTGGTGCCGCTGCTGGTTCCCTTCGGGACCACCGCGATCCTGGCGGCGCTGCTCGGGCTCAACATCGGCTCCGGCCTGACGTGGACCGGCTCCCTGGCGAACCTGTTGTGGCGCCGCGGCCTGGTCCGGCTCGGCAGTCCGCCCACCACCCGCGACTTCCACCGGGTGTCCCTGGTGGTCACCCCGGTCTCGTTGGCGGCGGGCGTCGCGGTGCTCTCATGGTGGCCCTTCACCTGAGTGACAAACCGCATCCGCGGACAGGAAGGGTGACTTTATTCCGCAGATGCGGCACTATGCCACCGTGACGACGTACCGAATCGTGGAGGCCGCCGAGCTCCTCGGCGTCAGCGACGACACCGTCCGCCGCTGGGTCGAGGCCGACCGGCTGCCGGTCCACGTCGTCGACGGACGCACCCGGGTGGACGGCACCGACCTCGCCGTCCTGGCCGAGTCGCTGGCCGAGCACCCGGATCGCGAGGCCACCCGCGCGGCGTCGGTCAGCGCGCGCAACCGACTCGCCGGCATCGTGACCCGGGTCAAGAAGGACACCGTGATGGCCCAGGTCGAGTTGATCTGCGGCCCCTACAGGATGGTCTCGTTGATGAGCTCGGAGGCCGCCGACGAGCTCGGGCTCGAGCCCGGGGTGCGCGCCATCGCCTCGGTCAAGTCCACCAACGTCGTGCTGGAGCGCCCGTGAACATCCGCCGCGTGCCCGTCCTCGCCACGCTGGCGCTGCTGCTGCCCCTGAGCGGGTGCAGCGACGACACCAGCAACGGGGAGGGCACCACGCTCACCGTGCTCGCCGCGGCCTCGCTCACCGAGACGTTCACGACCCTGGCCGACCGCTTCGAGGCCGACCACGAGGGTGTCACCGTCGAGCTCGCCTTCGACTCCTCCGCCACCTTGGCCCGGCAGGCGGTCGACGGCGCACCCGGCGACGTCCTGGCCACCGCCGACGAGGCCACCATGCAGACGGCCGTCGACGGCGAGGCCGTGTCCGGGGGTCCCGAGGTCTTCGCGACCAACGTCGCGGTCCTGGTCACCCCGCCCGACAACCCCGCCGGCCTCACCTCGTTCGCCGACCTCGACGACGACGCCGTCACCTACGTCGTGTGCGTCGACAGCGCCCCCTGCGGCAGGATCGCGGCCGGCCTCCTCGACGCCGCCGGCATCACCCACGAGCCCGCGAGCCTCGAGGTCGATGTGAAGGCGGTCCTGGCCAAGGTGACCAGCAGCGAGGCGGACGCCGGCATCGTCTACGCCACCGACGCCGTCTCAGCCGGCGACGCGGTCACGTCGATCGACATCGACAGGGCCGAGGACCAGCAGAACGTCTACCCGATCGCCACCCTCGAGCAGTCCACGGACGCCGCCCTCGCGGGGGAGTTCCTGGCGCTGGTGCTGTCCGACGCGGGCCAGCAGGTGCTGGCCGACGCCGGCTTCGGCGGCGGCGGGTGAGCCGTCGCTCGATGCTGGGCGCCCCTCCTGCCCTCCTGCTGGTGCCGGCCCTGGTCGCAGCGACGTTCCTGGTCGTCCCCCTCGTCACCTTGGTCATCGCGACCCCCTGGTCCCGCTTCTTCGAGCTGCTCGGCACCGAGGCGGTCCGCGACGCACTCGGCATCACCGCGCTCACCTCGGTCGCCACCGTGGTCGTCTGCCTGCTGCTCGGCACCCCCCTGGCCTGGCTGCTCGCCCGCGTCGAGTTCCGTGGCCGCTCGCTGTTGCGGGCTGCCGTCACCGTGCCCCTGGTGCTGCCGCCGGTCGTCGCGGGCGTTGCGCTGGTCACCGCGCTCGGCCGCAACGGGCTCATCGGCGGCCTCCTGCGCGACCTCACCGGGGTGACCATCCCCTACACGACCGTCGCCGTCGTGCTGGCGCACACCTTCGCCTCGATGCCGTTCTACGTGCTCGCCGTCGAAGGCGCCCTGCGCTCCTCCGGCGAGGAGTACGACGTGGTCGCGGCCTCGCTGGGGGCCACCCGGTGGACGACGTTCCGACGGATCACCCTGCCGCTGGCGCTGCCCGGGGTGCTCGCCGGGGCGATCCTGGCCTGGGCGCGCTCGCTGGGCGAGTTCGGGGCCACCATCACCTTCGCCGGCAACTACCCCGGCACCACCCAGACGATGCCGAGCCTGATCTACGGCGCGCTCCAGTCCGACCCGGAGGTCGCCCGCACCCTGAGCATGATCCTGCTGATCGTGTCGGTGGCGATCCTCGCGGCGCTGCGCAACCGCTGGCTCGTCCGACCGTGAGCGCCACCCCGGCCGGCCTGCGCGCCGACATCGACATCCCGGAGAGGGTCACCGCCTCCTTCACCGCCGAGCCGGGTGACGTGGTCGCGGTGCTCGGACCCAACGGCGCGGGCAAGACCACCCTGCTGCGGGCGCTGGCCGGCATCGTCGACCCCGGCGGCGAGGTCGCGCTCAACGGCACGTCGTGGACCGACCCGCCGGTGCTGGTGCGCGACCGGGGGGTCGGCGTCGTCTTCCAGCAGCAAGCGCTCTTCCCCCACCTCTCCGCCCTCGACAACGTGGCTTTCGGCCCGCGCAGCCGGGGGGCCGCGCGGGCCGATGCCGAGCGGGCCGGCCGGGACTGGCTGGCCTGCTTCGGCATCGCCGACCTGGCGGGGCGCAAGCCCCGCGAGCTGTCCGGGGGCCAGGCCCAACGGGTCGCGATCGCCCGCGCACTCGCGACCGAGCCGGCGCTGCTGCTGCTCGACGAGCCGTTCACCGGGCTCGACGTCGGGGTCGCGACCGCCCTGCGGCTCGAGCTCGCCCGTCACCTCGCGGCGTACTCCGGCATCACCCTGCTGGTCACCCACCAGGCGTTGGACGCGCTCACCCTCGCCACCCGGGTGCTCGTGCTCGACGAGGGCCGGATCGCCCAGCAGGGCACGCCTGCCGATGTCGCGGCCCGCCCCCGCACCGACCACGTCGCCCGGCTGGTCGGCCTCAACGTGCTGCGCGACGGCGACACCTTCTCGGCGTTCAGCCCGACCGCGGTCACCGTCTCCCTCCAGCAGCCGGAGGGGTCCGCGCGGCTGCGCTGGCACGGCGCCATCCTCGGCGTCTCCCCCCACGGCGACGCCCTGCGGCTGCTCGTCGATGCTGCCGGAGCCAGGCGCCAGCTGATCGCCGACGTCACGCCCGCGGCGGCCGCCGAGCTCGGACTGACCCCCGGACGCGAGGTCTGGCTGACCGTCAAGGAGACCGCGGTGGAGTGGTACTCCGCCCCCAGAAGCGGCCGATAGAGTCCGGGCATGGACCCGGTTTCGCAGGAGAACCTCATCAAGGAGCCACCCGACCGCAACCTGGCGATGGAGCTGGTGCGGGTCACCGAGGCGGCCGCGATGGCGGCCGGCCGCTGGGTCGGCCGCGGTGACAAGAACGGGGCGGACGACGTGGCCGTGCGGGCGATGCGCGCCACCATCTCCGGGATCGGGATGGCCGGCACCGTCGTCATCGGCGAGGGTGAGAAGGACAACGCCCCGATGCTCTTCAACGGCGAGGAGGTCGGCGACGGCACCGGACCGGCGTGCGACGTGGCCGTCGACCCGATCGACGGCACGACCCTGGCCGCCAAGGGGATGAACAACGCGATCGCCGTGCTCGCAGTGTCTCCTCGCGGTTCGATGTACGACCCGTCGGCCGTCTTCTACATGGAGAAGCTCGTCACCGGCCCGGAGGCCGCCGACGTGGTCGACATCCGCTACCCCGTCGCCGAGAACATCCATCAGGTCGCCAAGGCCAAGGGATCCAGCCACGAGGACGTCACCGTGGTGCTGCTCGACCGGCCCCGGCACTCCCAGCTCGTCGACGAGATCCGGGCCACCGGTGCCCGGATCAAGTTCATCGTCGACGGCGACGTGGCCGGCGCGATCATGGCGGCCCGCCCCGGGACCGGTATCGACCTGCTGCTCGGCATCGGCGGCACCCCCGAGGGGATCATCGCCGCGTGCGCGATGAAGTGCATGGGCGGCGTCATCCAGGGCCGGCTGTGGCCACGCGACGACGACGAGCGCCAGCGCGCACTCGACGCCGGGCACCACCTCGACGACGACCACATCCTCACCACCGACGAGCTGGTCACCGGCGACGACTGCTTCTTCGCCGCCACCGGCATCACCGACGGGGAGCTGATGGGTGGCGTGCACTACCGCGGTGGCGGGGCCACCACGCACTCCCTGGTGATGCGCTCGCGCAGCGGCACCATCCGCTCGATCACGAGTGAGCACCGCCTCCAGAAGCTACGCGAGTACGCCGCCGTCGACTTCGAGCACTGACGCCCCACCCAGCCTGCCCACGTCCCGCAGCGCCGCGACCACCACGTCGCCCACCCGCGGGTCGAACGCCATCCCACTGTGGGAGGCGGTGACCTCGACCGGCGTCGCCAGCGGGTCGATGCACGCACGCCAGTCGACGATGCCGTCTCGACGGGAGTAGACGGCCGTGAAGGCGATGTCGTCGGACAGGTCCGCGCGGGCCTCGTCGAAGCTGGCCCGGGCACACCGGCCGGCCACGCAGTCCTCGGACATCAGTCCGGGCACGCCCGCGCGTCCCAGCCGGACCAGCACGTCGACGCTGCGGGTCAAGGAGATGTGGTGCGCGGCCGGCGCTAGCATCGGGCTGCCCAGGGTGACGATGCCGGCCACCAGGTCGGGGCGCCGGACCGCGAGACCCCGGGCGAGCAGGCCGCCGAGGCTGTGGCCGACGATCTGCACCCGGCTTCCCCGGCGATGGGCGATCGACTCGAGCCGCTGCTCGAGCAGCGCGGACGCCCCCACCGTGCAGCCGACGTTGGCGTGGATGTGGGACCGGTAGGTGCGGAAGCCCTGGCGCCGCAGACTCCGGGCGAGCAGGGCCAGAGACCCGTCCCCGGCCATGAAGCCGGGGACCAGGATCACCGGGTGCTCGGCACGAGGTGCCAACCGGTCCGACAGCGACCGCCCGCGGAAGGCCCGCCGGTCCTCCCAGGACCGGACCAGGTAGCGCCCCGACTCCCCCACGACGCTGCCCTCGCGCAGCACGGCACCCAGCGGTGGGCGGGTGAAGCCCTCCGGGTGCAGGAACGGCGCAAGCGTGCTCACAGTCACCGACGGTAGCCCGGGAGCACCGGATCCGACGGTGGATCCGGCAGTCCGCTGTGGGATCCGTGGCGTCGCGGTGTTGACTGGAGGCGTGTCTGCGCCCGCCTCCGACTCCTCCGGCCCCGTCATGTCGGAGGAGTACGCCGCGCCCGTCACTCCCGCCATCGAGCTCTGCTACCAGACCTTCGGCAACCCCGACGACGATCCGCTCCTCCTGGTGATGGGGCTCGGCGGGCCGATGATCTGGTGGAACGCCGACCTGTGCCGCCTGCTCGCGGCCGCCGGATTCTTCGTGATCCGCTACGACAACCGCGACACCGGCCGTTCCACCCGGGCGCCCGGACGCGTGACCCGTGCCGGGCTGCTGCGGGCGTTCGCGGGCCGCGGCGGCCGGCCGCCGTACACGATCTCCGACCTGGCGACCGACGCCGTCGGCCTCCTCGACCACCTCGGCCTGGAGTCGGCGCACGTCGCCGGCGTGTCGATGGGCGGCATGATCGCGCAGACCCTCGCCGTCGAGCACCCCCGCAGGGTCCGGTCGCTGACCAGCATCTCCTCGACGACGGGCCGGCGCTCGGTCGGGTGGCAGCACCCGCGGCTGGTGCCCATGCTGCTGGCCGCCCGCGGACCGGGTCGCGAGGTCTACGTCGAGACCGCGGCCCGCACCTGGCAGCTCATCGGCTCCCCGGGCTTCCCGCCGGACCTCGACGAGGTCCGCGAGCGTGCCGGCGCGACGTACGACCGAGGGGTCAGCGCCTCCGGCGTGATGCGGCAGATGGTGGCGGTGCTCCACCAGCCCGACCGCGGTCCGCGTCTACGCGGGCTGAGGATCCCGGCCATGGTCATCCACGGCACGGCGGACCCCATGGTGCACCTCTCGGGGGGCCGCGCCACAGCTGCGGCGATCCCGGGCGCCGAGCTCCTGGTCGTCGACGGTATGGGCCACGACCTGCCCCGGCCGCTCTGGCCGACCTTCGTGGAGGCGATCCGGCGCACCGCCGACCGCGCTTGATCCGGACCTGACACGCCGAACCGGTGTGAGCTCCAGCCTCGCGGGCGAGCGCACACCGGTTCGGGTGCTGGCACTAGTCGGAGAGGCGCTCGCCCGTCTCGGTGTCGAAGACGTGCACGCTCTTCGGGTCGGTCGTGACGTAGATCGTCTGACCCTTCTGCACGTGGTCGCGGCCGGTGACCCGGACGATCACATTGCTGGGCGTGCCCTCGACTCCACAGGTGCCGTAGACGAAGCCGTCGGCGCCGAGCTCCTCGACGACGGTGACGTCGACCGGGAGGCCACCCTCGTTGGCCGAGACGAGCTGCCAGGCCTCGGGACGCACCCCGACGGTGATGTCGCCCTGCATCTTCTTCGACGCGGTCGGGTCGACGGGCACGAGGTACTCGCCGATCTGGGCCTGCCCGTCCTTGGCGTGGGCCTCGATCAGGTTCATCTGCGGTGAGCCGATGAAGCCGGCGACGAAGAGGTTGACGGGCTTGTCGTAGAGGTTCAGCGGCGTGTCGACCTGCATCAGCTCACCGAGCTTCATCACCGCGACCCGGTCGCCCATGGTCATGGCCTCGACCTGGTCGTGGGTGACGTAGACGGTGGTGACGCCGAGGTCGGCCTGGAGCTTGGCGATGTCGGTGCGGGTCTGCACGCGCATCTTCGCGTCGAGGTTGGACAGCGGCTCGTCCATGCAGAACACCTGCGGGTTGCGCACGATCGCGCGGCCCATCGCCACGCGCTGGCGCTGACCGCCGGAGAGCGCCTTGGGCTTGCGCTCGAGGAACTCCTCGAGGCCCAGGATCTTGGCGGCCTCGGCGACCCGCTTGTTGCGCTCGTCCGTGGGCACCTTGGCCATCTTGAGGGCGAAGGCCATGTTGTCGGCCACCGTCATGTGCGGGTAGAGCGCGTAGTTCTGGAAGACCATGGCGATGTCACGGTCCTTGGGAGCCACATTGGTGATGTCGCGGTCACCGATGAAGATCTTGCCGCCGTTGATCTCCTCGAGGCCGGCGAGCATCCGCAACGTGGTGGACTTGCCGCACCCGGAGGGCCCGACGAGGACCATGAACTCGCCGTCCTGGATCTCCAGGTTGATCCCGGGGACCGTGGGCTTGTCGTTGCCGGGATACCAGCGCTGGGCGTTCTCGAAAGTGACTGTTGCCATGCTCGAACAACTCCTTCACCGGCAGGTACGTGCCGGACGATCCGTAGTGAAGTGACGTAGCCACCTGAGTCATGCAGTGACTCGGGTCACAGTAGCGGGGCGTCGACGGGGCGTCGACGGGGTGTCGACGGTCAGACGCCGACCGAACCGCCGCCCTGGACCGACATGGCCACGCGCGAGACCCCGGGGCGCGAACCCCCGGGCTCCACCAGAAGGTCGACGGCCAGTGAGCCCAGCTCGGCGAACGGCAATGCCACCGAGACGACCGGCGGGCGCAACCAGGTGGCCAGCTCGGAGCCGTCGAAGGAGACCACTGAGACGTCGCTGGGCACCCTGAGCCCCTGCTCTGCGAGCGCCTGGTAGACGCCCATGGCGACCCGGTCGTTGAGGCAGATCAGACCGGCGGGCCGGCCGCCGTCGGCGAGGAGAGCCGACACCGCGTCGTAGGCCGGACCGACCGACCACTCGCACCCGACGACGCCCGCGAGCTCGCGGCCGTGCAGCGCCAGGGCGGCATGGATGCCGCGGAGCCGCTCGGGTCCGGCCAGCGCGTTGGGCGTCGGGTCCTCGCCGACCACGTAGACGTCACCGGACACCCCGGCGTCGAGCAGGAGCTCAGTCGCCAGGGCGCCCCCGGCCTCCTCGTCGGGCACGACGGCGGGCAGGTCCGAGGACGGGTCGACACAGTTGAGTAGGACGGTCCGCACACCGCGCAGGCTGTCGGGGATGCGGACCCGCGAGTTGGTCCGGGTGGCGTAGATGATCCCGTCGACCTGCCGGTCCAGCATCTCCTCGATGAAGAGCGACTCGACCGCCCGGTCCCCGTCGGTCTCCCCGATCAGCATCAGGTGGGCGCTGCCACGGGCCGCCGAGCTGGCGCCCAGCAGCATCTGGCTGGCGTAGTGGCCACCAGCGAGGAAGTCGGAGATGAGCCCGATGGTCTTGGTGCTGGCGGTCCGGAGGTTGCGAGCGGTGCGGTTGGGGCGGTAGTCGAGCTCGGCGACCGCCTCCCGGACGCGCTTCTCGGTGTCGGGATGGATCCGCATCTGGGCGGAGCGCCCGTTGAGGATGTACGACGCCGTGGTCGTGGACACGCCGGCACGGGACGCAACGTCGGTCAGGGTCACCCTCCGGGTCGACTGCATTGCGGCTCCTCCTCCAGGCGCGTTCGGTCGGTGCCTCACCCCGGCGTCATCGTCGTGCGTTACAGATTCGTTGCTTGACACTGCTTTCGGGGCGGGCAATGATTCTGCTGATTCGTTTCAGCAGTGGCACGCGTCACACTACGACACCTGAATGGGGCTCCGTAAGTCCCGGTCTACACGAGGAGAAACGCATGCGATTCACATCGCGAGGTCGCACCGCCGTCCTGGCAGTGACGGCTCTGGCCACCACGTTCGCGGCAGCCGGGTGCGGCGGCGGCGAGGAGACCGAGGCCGAGGCCAACGAGGTCACCATCTGGAGCAGCGTCGACCAACCCGTCCAGGACGGGCTGGAGAGCGTGCTCACCGCCAAGGCCGAGGAGGCCGGCTACACCATCAACTGGCAGAAGGTCGACGCCATCGACCAGCTCATCATGACCAAGCTGCAGGCCAACGACACCCCCGACATCGCGCTGATCCCGCAGCCGGGCGTCGTCAAGAACATCGTGTCGCGTGGGGCCGGCTTCCCGCTCGACGACGTGGTCGACATGGCCGCCTTGGAGGAGACCATGGTGCCGGGCACGATCGAGGCCGGCATGGTGGACGACCAGCTCTACGGCCTGATCGTCTCGATGAGCAACAAGAGCCTGGTCTTCTACCCCAAGAAGGCGTGGGACGAGGCGGGCTACGAAGCGCCCGAGACCATCGACGACCTCAACGCGCTGACCGAGCAGATCAAGGCCGACGGCATCCCCCCGTGGTGCATGGGCATCGAGTCCGAGGCGGCCACCGGCTGGCCGGCCACCGACTGGTTCGAGGACCTGGTGATGCGCTACGCCGGTGCCGACGGCTACAACGCCTGGGTCGCCAACGAGCTGAAGTTCGACTCACCGGAGGTGCGCGAGGCCGCGGCCGAGTTCGAGGAGCTGATGTTTACCGAGGGCAACGTGCTCGGAGGTCGCGAGGCCATCAGCAGCACCAACTTCGGCACCGCCGGCAACCCCATGTTCGACGCCGAGCCCGGCTGCATGATGTACAAGCAGGGCAGCTTCATCACCGGCTTCTTCCCTGAGGACATCGTGGCTGACCTCGACGCCAACGTCGGCGTCTTCGGCTTCCCGCCGGCCGAGGCCGGCGGCGAGAGCCCCATCCTCGGTGCTGGCGACCTGGCGGTCATGCTGGACGACTCCGAGGCGACCAAGGCGGTCATGGCTCTCATGGCTGCCCCCGATCTCGGCACCGAGGCCGCGCCCAACAGCTCGTTCGTCTCACCGCACAAGACGTTCGACGTGGAGCTTTACCCCAACGAGCTGACTAAGACGATCGCGGAAGAGGCCTACGCGTCGACGTCGTTCCTGTTCGACGGGTCCGACCAGATGCCGGGTGAGGTCGGTGCCGGTTCCTTCTGGAAGGAGATGACGGCGTGGATCGCCGACCAGCAGGACCTCGACACCACGCTCACCAAGATCGACGAGAGCTGGCCCGAGGAGTGACCTGGTCTCTCCACTGATCACCGCAGGGGCGGGTCGCCGGCAAGGCCCGGTCTCCCGCCCCTGTGCTTCGTCCGTCCGCCACGTTGATCCTTGCTCCCAGGCGGAGCTAGTGGAAGGTTGACCCCATGGCGTCAAAAATCCTTGTCGCACTCATGACGGTGCTGGCCGGTGTCGGCGTGGCGCTCGCGACCTATTGGCTGCTCAACAAACTGGCCGAGCTGTTCCCGGACAAGCTGGAGGCGCGGGCCAAGCCCTACCTCTACATCCTGCCCGCCTACCTGGCCATCACGGTCTACCTGCTCTATCCCGCCGTCCAGACCATCATCGATAGCTTCCGCGACGAGGCCTCGCAGAACTGGGTTGGTCTGGAAAACTACACCGAGCTGCTCAGCTCCAGCGATTTCCGCGCCACAATGTTCAACACGCTGCTGTGGATCCTGATCGTGCCGGCCGCGACAGTCGCCCTCGGCCTGGCGGTCGCCACCCTGGCCGACCGGCTCAAGCCCAGGGCCGAGAACACCGTCAAGACCATCCTGTTCCTGCCGATGGCCATCAGCCTGGTCGGTGCGTCCGTGGTGTGGAACTTCATCTACGAGGTCCGGCCGGCCGGACAGCCGCAGGTCGGCCTCCAGAACGCCCTGATCGGGGTGTTCGGCATCGACCCGATCGCCTGGCTGGAGCAGAGCCAGTTGCACTTCAACAGCCTGCTCCTGATGCTGGTGCTGGTCTGGGCGCAGGTGGGCTTCTCCATGGTGCTGCTGTCCGCGGCCGTCAAGGGCGTCCCGGGCGACACCCTCGAAGCGGCGCGCATCGACGGGGCCAACGAGAAGCAGATCTTCTTCCAGGTGATCGTGCCGCAGATCAAGGGCACGATCATCACCGTCTACGTCACCGTGATCATCGGCGTCATGAAGATCTTCGACATCGTCTACGTCATGACGAATGGCAACTTCAACACCAACGTCGTGGCCAACGCGTTCTGGAACCAGCTGAGCACGTTCTTCAACAACGGGGCCGCGTCGGCCATCGTCGTCTTGCTCATGATCGCGGTGATCCCGGTCATGATCTACCAGGTCCGTCAGTTCAAAGAGCAGGAGGCGAACGCATGACCGACACCATGGCGACCCCGGCGACCGCCACGCCCACCGCGAGGGCACGTCGCAAGGCCGGCAGCTTCGACCCCAACCCGGCCAAGGCCGGGTTGGCCACCAAGCTGGTCCTGCTCCTGATCTGCCTGCTGTGGATCGTGCCGGTCTTCGGCACCTTCGTCACCTCGTTCCGGAGCGTCACCGACGCCGAGAGCTCGGGCTGGTGGACCGTCTTCATCGACCCGTCGACCCTGGGGAACCTGACGCTGGACAACTACCGGGCGGCCATCACCGGCGACATCGAGATGGGCAACGCCTTCATCAACACCCTGGCGATCACCCTGCCGGCAACCTTCATCCCGATCCTGGTGGCCGCGTTCGCGGCGTACGCGTTCACCTTCATGGAGTTCTGGGGGCGCGACGTGCTGTTCCTGGTGATCGTCAGCCTGCTCATCGTGCCGAACTACGTCGCGCTGGTGCCGATGCTCAAGATCTACGGCAACCTGGAGATGAACGGCACCTTCCCCGCGGCCTGGCTCGCGCACATCGGCTTCGGGATGCCGCTGGCGATCTACATCCTGCGCAACTACATGGCCACCTTGCCCAAGACAGTCATCGAGTCCGCGAAGATCGACGGCGCCAGCCACTTCCAGACCTTCTACAAGCTGGTGCTCCCGATGTCCGTGCCGGCGCTGGCGTCCTTCGCCATCTTCCAGTTCTTGTGGGTGTGGAACGACCTGCTCGTGGCCTTGACGTTCATCGGACCGGGTGAGAACGAGCCGATCACCGTCGCGGCCACCGAGCTGACCGGTCAGCTCGGCCAGGGCTGGAACCTCGTGACGGCTGGCGCGTTCTTCTCGATGATCGTGCCGATCCTGGTGTTCCTGGCCCTGCAGCGGTTCTTCGTCCGCGGCCTCACCGCGGGCGCCGTCAAGGGCTGACACCCGACCACCGCACGGTGGCCCGGGCCCGCGAGGGTCCGGGCCATCGTCGTTCCCCCCGCGCGAGGAGACGCCCCATGCAGTTCCCAATCAGCGACGGACGTCGCACACGACTCGAGTTCGTCGAGGTCGACGACGGACTACCAGTGCTCACCTGGCTCGGTGTCGGCGACACCGCCGACGCCGGAGAGCCGGTGCCGCTGCAGGACCTCGGCCCCGGGCTGCCCCTGCTCGGCGAGCACGCCCACGCGCGCTACACCCGCCCGCACCTGCGCGGGCACCGCGTCGAGGGCGACCGCACCGGGGGCGCATGGTCGACCCGGTTCCGCACTGACGATGTCACCGCCACTTCCGACACGTTGCGCATCACCGGCCACGACGACGGCGCCGGCCTACGGCTGGTGTGGGAGGCGGAGTCGCTGGCCGGCGGCGGGCTGCGGCTCCGGTGCACGCTGACCAACACCGCGTCGACGGCGTACGTCGTCGAAGGCCTCGAGGTCGTCGTGCCCGTCGGGGACCACCTCACCGAGGTCCTGGACCTGACCGGACGGCACGAGCGCGAGCGCTCCCCGCAGCGGCACGAGGTGACCGACGGACTCTGGCTCCGAGAGGAGCGCGGCGGACGGCCCGGGCTCGAGGCCGCGACCCTGGTCGCTCTCGGGACCCCGCACTTCTCCACCACCCACGGCGAGGTCGTCGGCGTGCACGTGGGCTGGAGCGGCAACTCGGTGCTCCGGGTCGAGCGCAGCGGGGCGACCGGCACGACCGTCGGTGGCGGCGAGCTGCTGCTGCCGGGTGAGATCAGCCTCGCGCAGGGCGAGTCCTACGCGACACCCTGGGTGTACGTCGCGGCAGCCGACGACGGGCTAGATCAGTTATTCCAAGGGGTGCGGGCGGCGTGGGTGCTGTTGTGAACAAGGAAGGGTGTCCAGAGTCGGCGTTGCTAACCCAAACGCGAACCTGGAGGCCCTCGTGGACGCCGATCTGGA
>Ga0136611_10000576_pt1 | contig 24426 bp, 30 predicted proteins | sample AntDrymUQ2232306_2_FD_106645 | JGI IMG/M metagenome (GOLD analysis project Ga0136611, IMG submission 106645) | Polar desert sand microbial communities from Dry Valleys, Antarctica - metaG UQ223 (23.06) | ecosystem: Environmental > Terrestrial > Soil > Desert | place: Antarctica: Dry Valley...
GCAAGGGCAAGAAGAAGTAGTTCGCGGTTGGAATTTTAACTCAATCAATCTGTGTCTCGTCGTCGCCGCGTCATTCGTAAGGAAGAGAAGTTCGATACCCGTTACGGGAGCCCCTTGGTGGCCTCCCTCATTGCGACTGTAATGAAGAGCGGAAAGAAGTCGCTTGCTGAACGGATCGTGTATACCGCGATCGAAGAGACGCGCACCGGAAGCGACGCAGTCGATCCGCTCGAGGTTCTGAATAAAGCGGTGGACAACGTGAAGCCTCGGCTGGAAGTCAAAAGCCGCCGTGTTGGCGGGGCGACTTATCAAGTGCCTATGGAAGTTGCGCCGCAGCGGCAGGTCGCGCTGGCGATGCGCTGGATCGTCGGCTATGCGACCGCCCGGAAGAACATTCCCCTTCGCAAAGCGCTGGCGAACGAGCTTAAGGAAGCCGCCGCAGGCCAGGGGAACGCCATCAAAAAGCGCGACGACACCCACAAGATGGCACAGGCGAATCGCGCCTTTGCGCACTTTCGATTCTAACTAGAAGCGCATCTTCTACCGTATTCGTATGTCCGCGACGTTAGCCGCACCAGTCACAACCAACCCGAATTCGCCCGAGCGGGCTTACCCGCTCGAGAGAACGAGGAATATTGGTATTGCGGCGCACATCGACGCGGGCAAGACGACGCTAACCGAGCGGATCCTCTTCTACACGGGGATGATCCATAAGATCGGGGAGGTGCACGAGGGCACGACGGTCACCGATTGGATGGAGCAGGAACGGGAGCGCGGTATCACCATTACTTCCGCCGCGACAACCTGTTTTTGGACGCAGCCGAAGGAAGCGGGGATCTTTAAGCTCTTCGAGGCGACGAAGATGCGCGTGAACATCATCGACACGCCTGGCCACGTTGATTTCACCGCAGAAGTGGAGCGTTCCTTGCGGGTGCTTGATGGCGCTGTGGCAGTGTTTTGTGGCGTTGCGGGCGTGCAGCCACAGTCCGAGACGGTCTGGCGTCAGGCGACCAAGTATAACGTTCCGCGGATCGCCTTCGTGAATAAGATGGATCGCACCGGAGCGAACTTTGACAACGCCATCAACGACATGCGGACGAAGTTGGCCGCGAATGCGTGGCCAGTGCTGCTTCCGCTGGGGAAAGAGGATACCCTGAAAGGGCAACTCGATGTCATCAACAAGGTTGCGATCATCTACACCGATAGCGACGACATGGGATCGACTTACACGATCGAACCCATTCCGGTAGAATATAAAGAACTTGTCGACAAGGCGCACGCCGACCTGATTACCGCAGTCTCCGACTTAGACGATGAGATCGGGATGGCATTCCTTGAAGAGCAGCCGATTACTCCCGAGATGCTCAAGGCGGGCATACGTCGCCTGACGATCGCAAATAAGTTCGTCCCGGTAGTCGGCGGGTCTGCCTTCAAGAATAAAGGCGTTCAGGCATTGGTCGATGCAGTCATTGATTATCTTCCCGGGCCGATCGAGATTCCGCCCGTGCGCGGCCAAGATCCTTCGACCGCTGCGCCGATCGAGGTGGCTGCGGACGACAATGGCAACTTCTGTTCGCTGGCCTTCAAGCTCTGGAGCGATCCGTTCGTCGGGAAGCTGGTTTTCTTCCGCGTTTACAGCGGGAAACTTTCCAAGGGCGATACCGTCTACAATCCGCGCACCAATAAACGTGAGCGCATTAGTCGGCTCATCCAAATTCAAGCGGACAAGAGGGAAGACATCGATACGTGCTACTCCGGAGATATCGCCGCCATCGTCGGCATTCGAAACATCACCACGGGCGACACTCTTTGCGACGAGGATCACGAGATCCTGCTCGAACCCCCCTCCTTCCCCGACCCAGTCATCTCGATGGCGATCGAGCCGAAAACAAAGGTCGACCAGGAGAAAATGTCGGTCGCCCTCCAGCGTCTAGCTGAGGAAGATCCTACATTCCGTGTCTTCACGAACGAAGATACCGGCCAGACGATTATCGCCGGCATGGGTGAGCTGCATCTTGAGATCATTCGCGATCGGATGTTGCGAGAATTCAAAGTAGACGCAAACGCCGGCAAGCCGCAGATTGCTTACCGCGAGACGATTACTCGCCCGGCGCACGGAGTAGGGAAGTTGATCAAGCAGTCAGGCGGCCGCGGTCAATATGGGCACGTCGAAGTAGATGTTCGGCCCGCAGAGCGGGGGAAGGGCCACACCGTCGAAAACGAGGTCGTGGGTGGCACTATTCCGAAGGAATATATTCCCGCGGTGAAGAAGGGGATCGAAGAAGCTTTTCTGAATGGGATTATCGGCGGGTATCCTGTCATTGATCTTGAAGTCGATATCGTTTTCGGCAGTTACCACGATGTCGATTCGAACGAGTTGGCGTTCAAGATGGCGGCGATCTTTGCAATGAAAGACGCCTACAAGAATGCCGGGGCGATTTTGCTCGAGCCGATCATGAAGGTTGAGAACTCGACCCCCGAAGAATTCCAGGGGGACATCATGGGGGATTTGAGCCGGCGACGTGGATTGGTGAAGGGGATCGAGTCGAAAAATGGCCTTTGCATTGTGAATGCCGAAGTCCCGCTTGCTGAGATGTTTGGCTATTCCACCGCCATCCGCTCTCTATCCAAGGGGCGGTCGAGCTACTCGATGGAGCCGTCCCACTTCGAGCAGGTCCCGGCGCAGGTTCTTGCGGCGGTGCTCGACCAGAAAGGCGGAAAGTAACGATTATGGCTGCTCAACGAATTCGTATCCGTCTTAAAGCATTTGATTACCGGATGCTCGATGCATCTGCCGCTGAGATTGTCGAAACCGCAAAGCGCACGGGAGCTCAGGTTGCTGGACCGATTCCGCTCCCGACGCGAATTGAGAAGTTCACCGTTAATCGCTCTCCGCACGTCGACAAGAAGTCCATGGATCAGTTCGAGATTCGCACTCACAAGCGGCTCTTGGATATCATCGAGCCTACCGCGAAAACCGTTGACGAACTGAAGAAGCTCAATCTTCCGGCTGGCGTGGACATTACGATCAAAATCTAGGTTTTTTTGCGCTATTGACATGAAGATTGGATTGCTCGGCAAGAAAGTCGGAATGACTCGCGTTTACGACGCGAGTGGGAAGGCTATGCCTGCGACGGTGATCGAAGCGGGGGGGAATACTCCTTTGCAGATCAAGACCGAAGAGACGGATGGCTATTCAGCGATCCAGGTCGGCTTTGACACGCAAAAAGAGCATCGGGTCACGAAGCCGATGCTTGGGGTTTTCAAGAAGCATGAGTCTGCACCGAAGAAGAGGGTCCGTGAGTTCCGTCTTCCGGACGGGACGAAGCTCGATGGCGAGATCGACTTGAGCGTGAAACAGTTTTCGGTCGGGGATGTTGTCGATGTAATTGGGCAATCGAAGGGAAAAGGGTTTCAAGGGGTCATTAAGAAACATGGGATGCACGGCCAGCCCGCATCTCACGGCTCAATGATGCATCGGCGGAATGGCGCGATTGGCAATCGCTCCACGCCCGGTCGGATTTGGAAGAACATGGGAATGCCCGGACACATGGGCGATCGGAGAGTAACCGTGCAGAATCTCCGAGTTATTCAGGTGCGTGAGGAGGAAGGCGTGATTCTTGTTACCGGCGCGGTGCCGGGTGCAAATGGATGTTATGTGGTGATCCGGCCCGCGAAAAAAGCGCGCCCAACGGAGGCTCCGAAGTAGGATATGGCTGGAACAGTTTTGACTCTCGAGGCGGCGAAGGCCGCCAACATCGACGTTGTGGAGAACGGGAAATACACCCAGGCCGTCCATGATGTAGTTGTGGCAATGCGCGCTGGTCGGCGGAGCGGCACGGCGTGCACCAAGACAAAAGGCGAGGTAAGAGGCAGTGGCGCAAAGCCCTGGCGGCAAAAGGGCACCGGACGGGCGCGTGCTGGCTCGAAGCGCTCCCCTGTTTGGGTTGGCGGCGGCGTGGTCTTCGGCCCTAAACCCCGCGACTATTCAAAGAAGGTCAACAAGAAGGTGCGACAGATTGCTCTGCGAAAAGCGCTGAGCGAGCGCATTAAAGATGGGGATGTTCTCACGGTGCCGTCGTTTGCAGTTGAAGCGGCAAAGACAAAGCACTTCGTGGCCCTGCTTGCTTCCATCTCTCCTGAGGAAAAGACGTTGATCGTGAGTAAGGAGTTCGACTCCGCCACGAGTCTCGCCGCTCGGAATGTGCACCCGGCGCGTCTCGTGACCTCGGCGAACGTGAACACGGAGGACCTGCTGAATTTTAAGAAAATCGTGATCACGCCTGACGCCTTGGCTGAACTCGCTGAAAGGATGGCAATGTCATGAATGATCCGCAGGATATCGTCCAAACCATCGTCTTGACCGAGAAGGCAACGCTGCTTGGCGAGCGGCTGAATAGCTACGTCTTCCGCGTTCGCCCCGATGCGAACAAGACACAGATCAAGCGCGCGATCGAGATCATGTTCAAGAAGAGCGTGATTCGCGTGAACACCTGCAATTACCGCGGTAAGAAGAAGCGCGAGCGCACCGCGGCTTTTGGGCGACGGCCTCACTGGAAGAAAGCAGTCGTAACTCTAAAGGAAGGCGACAAGATCGATCTCGCTTAAGTTCACTGCATATGGCGCTCAAGACCTTCCGTCCACTCACACCTTCGGCTCGCTTCAAAGTCCTTCCGGCATTTGACGAGATCACGAAATCCAAGCCCGAGCGGTCGCTCACCGAGCCGAAGAAACGCACAGGTGGGCGTAACAATCGTGGTCGGATCACCGTGCGCCATCATGGCGGTGGCCACAAGCAACGGTATCGCATCATCGATTTCAAACGGACCAAGCGAAACATCGAGGCGGAGGTGGTAGGGATCGAGTATGACCCAAACCGGACATGCCGGATCGCGCTGATTCGCTATACGGATGGGGTCAAGGCCTACATTCTTGCCCCAGTCGGGCTCGAAGTTGGGAGTTCTGTGAGCGCGGGCGCAGCCGTTGAGCCGAAAGTCGGTAACGCACTGCCTCTCAAAGCTATTCCGCTCGGCACAGCGGTGCACAATGTAGAGTTAACCCCGGGTCGGGGAGGGCAGCTTGCACGGAGCGCGGGCCAACTCGTCATGCTGAATAACCGTGAAGGTGGGTATGCGCTCTGTCGCCTACCTTCGGGCGAAATCCGCCGAATCCACGAGGAGTGTTATGCGACCGTGGGCCAGGTCGGAAATACCGACCACATGAACGTGTCATCCGGAAAGGCGGGGCGTAGCCGGTGGAAAGGAATCCGACCAACCGTCCGGGGCATGGTCATGAATCCTGTCGATCACCCGATGGGGGGCGGCCAGGGCAAATCGAAGGGCGGCGGAGGACGGCATCATCCGATGAGTCCGTGGGGACAGCTTGCAAAGGGGTTCAAGACACGACGCAAGCACAAGCCGAGCAGCCGCTTTATCGTGGAGCGCCGGAAGCCAAATAAAAAGAGCTAGTTACTGTTTATGGGTCGTTCGCTAAAAAAGGGTCCGTTTGTGGATCAGCATCTGTTCGAGAAAATCGACAAGATGAGCGCCAGCACGGTCAAGAAGCCGATTAAGACATGGTCGCGCCGCTCAACAATCACCCCGGATTTCGTTGGGCATACGTTTCTGGTGCACAATGGGAAACTTTTTAATTCCGTGTTCGTCACGGAAAACATGGTCGGGCACAAACTCGGCGAGTTTTCACCGACACGAATTTTCAAGAAGCACGGTTCTCATACGGCAAAGGTCGCCAAGTAGGTGAGGTCGTTTACTACTGATATGCGTTCGGAAATCTGCCGAGAAGTTTGCGCCGTTGCGCTCGTCCTCGTCTGCGCGCAGATCAACGCTGACGCGCGGGAGGCGTTGCCTGCGCGGTCGGAGATAGAGGCTTCGGAGATCCAGGCAACGTGGGAAACGGTGGCCAAGGAGAACACGAAACTTCGAGCGGGTCTCGGGGAGGCAGAGGCCGCGCTAACCCAACTTCAGAAGAATCTCAGCATCGCCAACAGTGAGACAGAAGTCTTCAAGCGTCAGGCGCAGGAGGCAAAACACCGCATTGAGGCACTGGGTCTCGACGGGACTGGCGGAAACACCGCTCGCTTGGAACAACGTCTCCTGAAAGCGGTTAACGACCTCAAGATTCTGGAGGAAGAACGGAAGGCGCTGCAGCAAGCACTCGTTCGGCTTTCTGAGGCGGGGACGCATTTCCAAAGCGTTGCTACAACGAGCGATGCCGATGCGGAGAACGCCCTGAGCGTAGAACTGCGTAACAGTGCAAAAGCGCTCGGGTTGATGCCACCTGAGACAAAGACGGCGTCTGCAGCACCGGCGACTCTCAGCGACGGGATGATCATCAGCATCAGGGAAGACTTGGCACTGGTTGTTGCAAATCTGGGTAGCCGCCACGGGGTGAAGATCGGGATGCCCTTCGAAGTGCGGAGAGATCAGCAGTCGGTCGGCACCATCCGGATTGTCGACGTTCGCGACCGTATCGCTGGCGCCGTGTTTGAGGAGGGGCGTTCCAGCACTGCGAAACCGAATGTGGGTGATCGGCTGAGAGTTGTTGCCCAACCGTGAGACGCTGACGCATCGGGAGGAATTAACTATGAAAGTCTTGTCTATATATCGGGGTGCAAAGATCTCCGCGTTTAAGTGCCGTGAAGTAACTCGGGCAATTCAGGGCCTCCCTGTGGCGGCAGCGCTGGATCTCCTCGCGTTTACGCCGAGGAAAGCTGCCGCGCTGATTGCGAAGACCTTGAAGAGCGCCGTCGCGAATGCGGAAAACAACAACAATCTGCGGGCAGAGAAGCTCGTCGTTCAGGAGGCAGTTGTGGGAGAGGGGCCAACGCTGAAGCGCTTTCAACCGAAAGCGCGGGGGAGCGCCGGTCCCATTCGCAAGCGGACGAGCCACATTCGGGTTGTCGTCACAGATGAAATCGAGATCAAACCGTCGCGCGCGGACCGAAAGCTCAGTGCAAAGGGACGGAAAACATCTCTCGCAAAATCAAAACGGAGTGCAACGAGTGCTCCCAGCAACGAGGTAAACGAATAGGTATGGGCCAGAAAGTTAATCCCATTGGTTATCGGTTGATCATCAATCGCGATTGGCGCTCGCGTTGGTATGCATCACCTAAAGAGCTGCCTGACCTTTTGAGTTCCGACTTGAAGATCCGGACGTATGTAAAGGACAAATTGCGGCTCGCCGCGGTCGCCAAGATCGTGATCGAGAGGGCGTGGAACAGCATTCGCGTCACCATTCACACCGCTCGTCCCGGCATTGTGATTGGGCGAAAGGGCTCGGAAATCGAGAAGATGACCGACGATATTTCAAAGCTCGCGGGGGGAAAATCCGTCAAGATAGACATTCAGGAGATCAAGACACCAGAGCTCGACGCCCAGCTGGTTGCTGAAAATGTCGCCTTGCAGATTGAGCGGCGGATTTCATTTCGCCGCGCGATGAAGAAGACCATCCAGGCAACGATGGAGATGGGCGCTGAGGGGATCAAGCTGCGCTGTGCGGGACGCTTGGGCGGAGCGGAAATCAGCAGGGCCGAGTGGTATCGGGAAGGCAAGATTCCGTTGCACACCTTACGGACGGCGATCGACTATGGCTTCGCTGAAGCGCGCACGACCTACGGCGCGATTGGGATCAAGTGCTGGCTCTGCAAAAAGCCGGAAGTCGCCGCGCCCGTCCCGGTCGCGCCGGCCAGTGAAGCCAACGCCCCTGCTTAACCAAGGAGACGATTATGCCACTGATGCCAAAACGTGTGAAGTATCGGAAGACGCAGCGGGGCAGCCGCGCGGGTTCCGCTTCGCGCAACGTTTCGATTGATTTCGGCGCTTACGCTTTACAGACACTTCAGCGCGCGTGGATTACCAATACGCAAATCGAGGCCGCCCGCGTTGCGCTCACGCGCAATATGAAGCGTAAAGGAAAACTCTGGATCCGCATTTTTCCGGACAAATCCGTTACCGCGCGACCGCCGGAAACGCGAATGGGAAAAGGAAAGGGCGCTCCTGAGTATTGGGTCGCGACGGTGAAGCCCGGGAATATTCTGTTCGAGTTGGATGGTGTTTCCGAGACCATCGCCCGGGAGTCATTGCGGCTCGCCGCGGATAAGCTCCCTGTTCGCACCAAGTTTCTCACGCGGCACCGCGCTGTCATCTGACCGACTATGAAGATCGACGAGATTCGCGAACTAAGTTTAAAAGAGCTGGTCAGCCGGAAGCGCGAGCTGAAGGAGGAGATATTCCACTTGCGCCTTCAGCAGCAGAGCGGCCAACTCGAAAAGCCAAGCCAGTTGCAGACCTTGCGCCGCGAAGTTGCGCGGGTGGAGACGATCGCCACCGAGAAACGACGTGCTGCTGCGACATCTACGCAAACACCTTCATGACCGAGACCACATCCACCTCCAGCTCGACCGATTCGGCCCGCGGTTTGCGCAAGGAGCGCGTCGGCGAAGTAATTTCCACCAAGATGCAGAAGACGCTTGTGGTTCAGACTCTCTCGCGCGTCCCGCACCCGAAATTTGGGAAGATCGTTAAGCAGAGTAAGCGCTTCTATGTCCACGACGAGGACGGCAAGGCGCAGATCGGCGATACCGTGCGGATTGCGGAGACAAGGCCTCTGAGCAAGTTGAAGCGTTGGCGGCTGGTTGAGGTCGTGAAGCACTAACTAAGTATTTTTTATGCTCCAGATACGGACCAGAATAGATGTCGCGGATAATACCGGCGCGCGCATGGCGAAGATGATTGGTGTCATCGGCAAAGCGACGAAGGAGGCGGGTATCGGTGACGTCATCACGGCACACGTGCGGGAAGCATCGCCAGGGGGGACGGTGAAGAAGGGGGATGTCGTTCGAGCGGTCGTTGTCCGGACGAAGCATCGAATTGCTCGCGATGATGGCAGTTATCTGCGCTTTGACAACAATGCGATCGTGATCATCGACAAGGATCTAAATCCTCGCGGGACCCGCATTTTCGGGCCCGTCGCTCGAGAGCTTCGGGAGAAGAACTTCATGAAGATTGTTTCGCTCGCGCCAGAGGTCCTCTAAGCATGAATCGCCGTAAGTTCCACGTAAGAAAGGGAGATCAGGTGCTCGTCATCAGCGGTAACCACAAAGGGGCCGCTGGAAAGATTCTTGAAGTCCTGACGAAGAAGGACCGCGTGCTTGTTGAGGGCGTGCGGATGATCAAGAAGCATGCTCGCAAATCGCAGGATCATCCGAACGGCGGGATTCTCGAACGTGAAGGACCGATCCACATTTCGAACGTGAAGTTGCTGGAACGCCCTGAAGAGAAGAAGGCGGCGCCGCGGTCCGGACGAAAGAAGTAAGTTATGCCTGTCGAACTCTACGAAACCTACAAGAACGAGGTCGTTCCCGCACTGCGTGCAAAGCACGGCTACAAGAACATCCATCAGGTTCCCCACGTCCAAAAGGTCGTCGTAAACACCTCAATCGGAAGCGCGGCGGATGGAAAGCAAGCGCTGGAAGACGCGAAGGCCGAACTTGCGCTCATCACCGGTCAAAAGCCGGCAGAAACACGAGCGAAGAAGAGCATTGCGAATTTCAAGTTGCGTCAAGGCCAGGCGATCGGCGCCAAAGTGACGTTGCGAGGCCAAAAAATGTATGAGTTCCTCGAGCGTCTGATTAAGACCGCGCTTCCGCGAATCCGCGACTTTCGGGGGGTCTCGCCTCGCGCGTTCGACGGCAATGGCAATTATACGCTAGGAGTGACCGACCAATCGATTTTCCCAGAGGTAGAACTCGACCGAATCAAGCGTAACATTGGCTTCGATGTCACGATCGTTACGTCCGCTCAGAGCGATGAGCAGGCGAAAGCGTTGCTGGTTGAGCTAGGGATGCCGTTCACGGACAAACCGAAGCGTGTCCCCGAAGTAACTAATTCGGAACCCGTTGGAGAACAAGTATGAGCCAGTTGTCTGATCCTATTGCCGATTTCCTGACGCGCGTTCGCAACAGTAATCGCGCGCTGCAAAATGAGACCACGGCGCCGTATTCCAAGATGAAGGCGGAGATCGCCGGAATTCTGAAGCACGAGGGCTATATCGCGAACTATGAAGTGGATACCTCCGGGAAATTCCCGCAGATCCGCGTGGTCAACAAACTGAACAACCGGACCTCGGCGATTACGGGGCTCAAGAGGGTAAGCCGTCCTGGTTTGCGCCGGTATGTTGGCGCGGGTGAGATCCCGCGGGTGCTCGGGGGAATGGGAATTTCGATCCTCTCAACACCGAGTGGCGTCCTTTCCGGACGGGAAGCGAAACGTCGAAACGTAGGCGGTGAGCTACTTGCCTTCGTCTGGTAACCTACTAAAGAGACGCTCATCATGTCGCGTATTGGAAAGAAAGTAATTCAGCTGCCTGCAACGGTGAAGGTGGAGTTTGGCGAAGGAGGGGCAGTTCGCGTCGATGGCCCAAAAGGGCAACTGGCGTGGAACCTCCCGGCGGGCATCGTCGGCGGGATTGAAGGGAGTGAGGTTGCGTTCACGAGGAGTAGTGAGGAGCGGCAGACGCGAGCCCTCCATGGGTTAACGCGTGCTTTGGTGAACAACATGGTCGTGGGTGTCAGCACCGGGTTTCGCAAAGACCTGGAGATTCAGGGGGTCGGCTTCAAAGCCGCTGTTGCTGGAACAACGTTGAAGCTAAACCTAGGGTTTTCTCACGACATTTTGTTTCCGATACCCGCAGGAATCAAGATCACCGTGGCAGAGAACACGAAAGTAGCGGTCGAAGGGATCGACCGACAACTCGTTGGCCAGGTTGCTGCAGATATCCGGGGATACTACCCACCCGAGCCCTACAAAGGAAAAGGCGTGCGCTACGCTGGCGAGAAGGTCGTTCGAAAAGAAGGAAAGACAGTCCAATAGTTTATGCGACGAAAAAAGGTTTCAGCGCTTACGATGCGCCACCAGCGCTTGCGCAAGAAGGTCACAGGAAAGCCCGAGCGGCCACGCCTGGCAGTGCACTTCTCTGGGCAGCACATTTATGCCCAAATCATCGATGATGATGCAGGCCGGACGCTGGCCTCGGTGAATACGACGGAAGCGGACTTTCGTGCCGATCCAAGTAATCGGGCGAATATCCCAACTGCGGTAAGGGTTGGCACAGCGGTCGCCGAACGTGCTTTGAGTAAGAATATCACCAAGGTCGTATTTGACCGCGGCGGATTCATTTATCACGGGAAAGTCAAAGCTTTAGCCGACGCTGCTCGAGCGGGCGGACTCGAATTTTAATAATATGGCAGCACCTCAAGGCAACCGAAACCGCCGTCAGCGCGATGATAAGCCGAAGGAGCCTTCGGAATTCTCCGAGAAGGTAGTGTTTATCAACCGCTGCGCGAAAGTCGTGAAAGGCGGTCGCCGGTTCAGCTTCAGCGCGTTGATCGTCACTGGCGATCGGAAGGGCCGGGTCGGGTGCGGCTTCGGCAAGGCAAATGAAGTCTCTGAGGCGATTCGCAAAGCGAGTGATTCTGCAAGGAAGTCGCTCGTCAAAGTAGCGGTGCGAGAGAACACGATTCCGCACGAGGTGATTGGCGAGCACGGTGGTGGCCGAGTGTTGCTGCGTCCCGCTTCTCCGGGGACGGGAGTCATCGCGGGCGGCGGAGTGCGGGCGGTCGTCGAAGCTGCCGGTATCCGGGACGTTCTTGCAAAGTCCCTGGGCTCGAGCAACCACGCGAATGTGGTCAAAGCCACACTCGAAGCGCTTTCCCAATTACGTCTTCGGGAACAGATCTTCAAAACTCGCGGGATTACTTTGCGAAGCAATAACGGCAACCGATCCGATTCATGAACCTTTCAAACTTAAAGCCTCGTCCAGGGGCGAAACACCGGCGGAAACGGGTGGGTTGCGGAGAAAGCAGCGGACACGGAAAGACCAGCGGCAAGGGTCACAAGGGTCAAAAGGCACGTTCGGGCGGGACGATCCGCTTGGGATTCGAGGGCGGCCAAATGCCTCTGATTCGACGGGTTCCGAAGCGCGGCTTCAATAACGCGGCGTTCAAGAAGGTTTGGGGCATTGTCAACCTTGGAGACATCGACTCGCTCGAGAAAATCGCGGCGGGGGGCACCGTGGACGAGTCGCTCCTGCGCGAGAATGGATTGATCCGCGGAGAGATCTACGGCGTGAAGCTGCTGGGGGACGGTGAGCTCACGAAAGCCTTGAACTTTGTTGTGCGTCAGGCAAGTGCCTCGGCCCGAGAGAAGGTAGAGCGCGCCGGTGGCACGATCACGTCAGCATGAGGTATTGCCAGGACCGCGTGCGCAGCGGTAGGTCACCACTGCGCGAGCGCCTTGTTGCAGGATGATCTCGGCGTTCACAAACACATTCAAAATCCCGGAGCTGAGGAACCGGGTGCTGTTCACGCTCGCTGTCCTGGTGGTCGTGCGAATTGGCGCCGCCATCACCTGTCCGGGGGTGAACGCGGCGGTCATTCAGGCATGGTTTGATTCGCAGGTAAATAACATGACCGGCGGCAGCGTTGCCGCGCTCGTCAATATCTTTTCGGGCGGTGCGCTCGAGAATTGCGCCGTCTTTTCTCTCGGGGTGATGCCGTATATCAGCGCGAGCATTATGATGCAGTTGCTGACTGCGGTCATTCCCCAGCTCGGCAAGATCGCGAAGGAGGACGGTGGGCGCCAGAAGATCATGCAATACACGCGATATGCCACGATCGCGCTCTGCCTGTTCCAAGGATACCTCTTGGCAGTTTCGTTTGAGAATCCCGCGCAGAACCCATTCCTGAATGGGATCATGGACACGATTGCGAAGCTCGGTGTCCCGCTGGTCGACACAACGGCGATCGGACCATGGCAGTTTCGCTTCATTACCGTCGCGACTTTGACGGCTGGCACGATGTTCCTGATGTGGCTGGGTGATCAGATTACCGACCGCGGCGTGGGGAACGGTATGTCGATGATCATTACCGTGGGGATTGTCGCCCGGCTTCCTGCGGCGTTGATCCAAGCGTGGCATACGTTTGTGCCTTCGGACGGAAAGGCGAGTCAAGTGAGCCCCATGGTGCTCGTTTTGATGATCGCGTTTCTTGTTCTGGTGATTGCGGCCGTGATCTGCGTTACCCAGGCGCAGCGCAAGATCAGTGTGCAGTATGCCAAGAGAGTGGTTGGCAGGAAAGTGTATGGGGGGCAGACGCAATACATGCCGCTCAAAGTGAACTATGCGGGCGTGATGCCGATCATCTTCGCGCAAGCGATACTCGTTTTCCCGTCAACGATCGCGAACATGCTGTTCAAGGATTCAGCGGTGGCGCAAGACGTCGCCTTGGCGCTGACGCAGGGATGGATCCACTATGCGCTCTATGGTGTGATGATTTTCTTCTTCAGCTACTTCTGGGTTGCTACGCAATTTCAACCGCAGCAGATCGCCGACGATTTGAAAAAGTATGGGGGTTACATCCCTGGGGTTCGCCCGGGAAAGCCGACCGCGGATTTTCTCGATTTCACGATGACGAGGTTAACGTTCGCAGGTGCGATCTTTCTGACGATCATCGCGATTCTCCCGCAGATGCTTTCGGAGTCCTTGCGAGTGCCGTATATCACTGCGCAATTCTTCGGGGGCACCAGTTTGTTGATCGTCGTCGGGGTAGTTCTGGACACGATGCGGCAAGTGGAAACACACCTGATTCAGCGCCATTACGATGGCTTTCTTCGGAAGGGGCGCATCCGCGGCCGCTATGACCGCACACCGACAGGACGAGGCGAGGCAGTTCAGCAAGGAGCTCTCCTGTGGCTCTATGTGGGCATCGCTGCCTTGGTCGTTGCTGGTCTCGCGGCGATGCTGGCGTCGCGCTTTCGCTAGCAGGTTAGCTTTCTATCCACCACGCAATCGTCACGATGCCGTCGATCCCGATCAAGACAGAGCGCGAAATCGAGAAGATGCGGATTGCGTGCCGCAGCGCGAGCAAGGTCTTAGACCAAATTGCGGAAGTCATTCGGCCTGGGGTGCCGACGAAAGACGTGGATGAAGCAGCGGCTGACTTCATGGCCGACGAGTCGTGCAAGAGCGCGTTTCTTGGCTATAAAAAGTTTCCAGGACACATTTGCATCTCGATCAACGAGGAAGTCGTGCATGGAATCGGCGGGAACCGCCGGGTGCAATATGGCGACATCGTAAAGGTCGATTGTGGTGTCTTGAAAGACGGTTGGGTGGGAGACACGGCGATGACGATCCCAGTCGGGATGATTGATGCCAAGCTGCAGCGCCTTCTGCAGGTAACGGAGGACGCTCTCAGCATCGCGTTGGAGTATTGCTGGAGCGGCCGGCGTTTAGGAGACTTGTGCTCGGCGATCGAGAACGAGGTAGTTGCGAATGGTTATTCAGTTGTGCGTGAATTCGTCGGTCATGGCGTCGGACGAAAGCTTCATGAAGAGCCGCAAATCCCAAATTACGGTCGCCCAGGGAGCGGACCATCACTGAAACCGGGCATGACTCTGGCGATCGAACCAATGGTCAACATGGGAACGGGATCTGTGCGCGTTCTCACGGATGATTGGACCGTCGTCACCAGTGATGGCAAACCCTCGGCGCATTTCGAGCATACGGTTTTGATTACAAAGGGCGCACCAGAGATTCTGACCTCGCGCGCGAGGACAATGGCCCACTGAACACGCGTGCGGCTATTTTACGTAGTTTGCAGATCGCTCACAAAAGACCAGAATCGAATCTTGCCGCTTTCCCAACATGTGCTTACAGTCGCCGCCCTCCCGAAGCAAGGGGAGCGCGTTTTGAACCTCGAACACCGCAAATACACGCCGTCCACCAATTCTTGATCAATGAAAGTTAGAGCTTCCGTCAAACGCCTGTGCGAGGCTTGTCGCATCGTCAAACGCAAGAACGTGGTCCGCGTGATTTGCAAGAATGCGCGGCACAAGCAGCGCCAAGGCTAAGCCTGCTGTCGATCACCTTTAATAAACACATATGCCTCGCCTTTTAGGAGTAGAAATTCCCGGAGACAAGCGGATCGAAGCGTCGCTGCCGTATATCTATGGGATCGGTCCGAGCACTGCCAAAAAGATCCTGGAGCAGGCGGACATCGATCTGAATATTCGCGCGAAAGATTTAACGCCGGAGCAGATTAACCACATCATTCACGCGATTACTGCGAGCAAGCTGCCGATCGAAGGTGATTTGCGGCGCGAGTTACAAGGCCATCTCAAGCGGCTCCAAGCGATCAACTGCTATCGCGGCATTCGGCACCGACGCAGTTTACCCGTCCGGGGACAACGCACGAGCACCAATGCGCGGACGCGGAAAGGCCCACGGAAAACAGTCGGTGTCCAGCGGAGCAAGGACGCGAAGGGCGGCAAATAATTTCGAAGTATGGCTGAATCAAAGAAAAAGGCGGCATCACCGAGGGAAGTCGCTCCTGCCCCAGCAGACGCGGCGGTCGCCGACACTGGGACGGAGAGCGCAGTAGCTCCTGTTGCTGTAGACGCTCCTGTTGCTGTAGACGCTCCTGCTGCTGCAGACGCTCCTGCTGCTGCAGACGCTCCTGCTGCTGCAGACGCTCCGGCGACGCCCGTAGACGCGCCTGCAAAGGCTCCAAAAGCAAAGAGATCATCGAAGAAGGTTGAGGCGGCGCCTGAGCCAAAGAAGGAAGAAAACCTTTCTCTTGATCCCAACTCCGTTCTCGAGCCGATCAAGATTGTCAAAGCGAAGGGGAGCAAGAACGTCCACAACGGCATCGCGCATGTTCTCGCCACATTTAATAATACGATTGTGACGATTACCGATTTGAACGGGTCAGTAATCGGGTGGTCGAGCGCTGGAAAATGCGGCTTCAAAGGCTCGCGAAAAAGCACCGCCTACGCCGCCCAGATGGTCGCTCAAGATGCATGTCGCCAGGCGATGGGGCATGGGTTGAAAGAAGTTGAAGTCCGGGTAAAAGGTCCGGGCGCCGGGCGGGAATCCGCTGTCCGGGCGATGCAAGCAGTGGGCTTGGAGATTTCGCTGATCAAAGATGTAACCCCTGTTCCGCATAACGGCTGTCGCCCGCCAAAGCAGCGGCGCGTTTGAGCGTTATTTCTCGTCACCAAATACTTTAGCTACTCATGGCCCGCTACACTGGACCCAAAGATAAGATTTCTCGACGTTTCGGCATCCCGCTTTTCGGGACGACGAAGACGCTCGAACAGAAGAATTACCCGCCCGGCATGCACGGGCCGAAGGGCAGCCGGCGTAAACAGAGTGATTACTCGATCGCCCTCGCGGAAAAGCAGAAGCTGCGCTTTCAATATGGCGTCCTTGAGCGCCAGTTTCGCCGTTATTTCGAGATTGCTTCGACGAAACGCGGCGTCACCGGCGAGATCCTCCTGCAACTCCTTGAGACGAGGCTGGACAATGTGGTTTTTCGGCTCGGCCTTGCGAACAGCCGAGCAGCAGCACGCCAGCTGGTTTGTCATGGGCATGTCACGGTAAACGGTCGCAAAGTAGACATTTCGTCCTTCAACGTGAAGGCAGGCGATGCGATTGCGGTGAAGGACAAGCCCAAATCGCGGAGCCTGGCAGGACGCAACTTTGAGCTGACACAGATCACTCCGGTTCCAGACTGGTTGATTCTCGAGAAAGATCAGTTCAGCGGGAAGGTCGCTCGCATTCCGACGCGCGCGGAGATCGCTCCGATCGTGAACGAGCAGCTGATCGTGGAGCTCTATTCGCGGTAAGCGCGTCGCGTGCAGGGGAAAGCTGCGGGCATTTGCCTTCAGCGCGGCGCCCCGAGGCGGCAAAGTAGCGCGAGAGAGTGATTGTCAACTCCGTGTGGAGTGAGGAATGATAGACGAGTTCTTATGAAAACCTTCTTGCCTGCGAGCCTCATGCTTCTCGCCGCTGTCACCGCGATCTCTGCTGACGCCCCTGTTGATGCCGGCCCCGCGCCGACCGAGGCAGCGACAAAGGCGGTCGCAGAACTCGGTAAACTCGGCGTGGAGGTGCGGCCGATCGCAGCGGGGATCAATTGGCGGTCCGCCAGCGTGCGGGTCACCGGCGCCAAGCCAGATCCGAAGATCTTCACGTCGTTGAAGGATGTAGCGAACCTTCAGGAACTCGATTTGGCAGGAATGCAGGTCACCGACGCAGACCTGGCCCAGCTTGCCGGCCTCGCAAACCTCCGAGTGCTGCATCTTGAGAAAACTCCTACCGCTGATGCGATGCTGGTCCATTTGAAAGGATTTAAGAATCTCACTTACTTGAACCTCTATGGCACTCAGATCACCGACGCCGGGTTGCCGCAGCTGAAGGAATTGGCAAATCTCAAGTCACTCTACGTCTTCGAAACGAAAGTAACGGATGCTGGCATCGCTGCGTTGCAGCCGACGTTGCCGAAGTTGCGAATTGTGAAGGGTTGGACCGCTGAAGATATCGCGAAGCTCACTGCAAAAGCTGAGGAGAAGAAACCCGCCGCTCCGACGTCTCCGGAGAATAAAGCAGTGGAAGCGGAGATCGCTGAGGCTCAGAAGAAAGTGGATGGGGTGAACGCGGAACTTGCGAAGCGGCGAGAAGCACGAGCTAAGTTTACTGCCGGAACACCGGAATACGAAACCGCGAACAAACCCGTCCAGGACCTCAAGCCCGAACTCGCTAAGGCGATGGCAGCGGTCGAGGCGGCGAAAGCGAAACTGAAGAAATAGGCGCGGTTCCGGGCGCTCCGCGGGGTGGGTTGTGAAGCAGGCGCCGAGCAACGGAAGCCGGTAAGCTGCGCGCTTCCCAGCACGTGTGGCGTGCAGGGCCCACGGCTGCTGCGCGCTCTCACCAAAGCAGCAAGCCTACGCGAGCACCGCTTTGATCACGTCGCCATGCACGTCCGTGAGTCGCCGATCGATTCCAGAGCTGCGAACCGCGAGCCGCTCATGCTCGATCCCGAGCAGATGAAGGATCGTTGCGTGAAAGTCGTAACACGTGGTGATGCCTTCGGCCGCTTTCCATGACCACTCGTCGCTGGTGCCGTGAGCGATCCCCGGCTTAATGCCGGCGCCTGCAAACCAGGAAACGAAGGTGCCGCCGTTGTGGTCGCGCCCGGTGCCACCCTGGCTGAAAGGCATCCGACCAAACTCCGTAGTCCAGATGAGCAGAGTGTCCTCAAGCAAGCCGCGCGCTTTTAGGTCCGTCAGCAGCGCTGCCGTGGGCTGATCGCTGGAGCGTGCGATAAAGCTTAGTTCATTCGCGATATGGGTATGGTTGTCCCAATTTGCGGCGCCGCCACCATGCCCGCTCCAGACCTGCACGAAGCGCACACCCCGCTCGATCATGCGGCGTGCGTGGAGGCAATTCCGCGCGAAGCCGGCGGTGTCAGGATTATCGAGGCCGTAGAGCTTCCTGGTAGCAGCGGTTTCCTTGCTGAGATCGAGGAGTTCCGGGGCAGCGAGCTGAAGGCGCGCGGCGAGCTCATAGCTTTCAATGCGCGCTCCGAGTCGTGAATCGCCGGGATGATCCGCTGCGTGGGCCAGATTCAACTCCCGAAGCAGCTCAAGCCCCTCGGTGCGGCTCGCCGGCGTGATATGTTTCGCTGCTTCGGGCGGGTGCAGATGCGTGATTGGACGCGGGGCCGCCGTTTTGATGACCGTTCCCTGATGGTTCGCCGGAAGAAACCCGGCGGTGAACGCACTTCGCCCGTTGTAGGGAAGCCCGCGCGCGTCCGGCAGCGCGACAAATGCCGGGACGTTGTCGCTCAAGCTCCCAAGGGCGTATGAAATCCACGAGCCCATCGTCGGGAAGCCGGGAAGAACGAAGCCGGTGTTCTGGAGATACGTGGCCGGTCCGTGGACATTCGAGCTCGAGCTCATCGCCATCAGGAACGCGAGGTCATCCACGCACCGCGCGGTATGGGGAAGCGCGCTGCTTACCCAGCGCCCTGACTGGCCGTGCTGAGCCCATTCAAAGGGGCTTTTCAGGACCGCACCCGGCACGCTGATGGAGGCCTCAACGCGCTCGCCGGAGGCTGGAGCGAACGGTTGTCCGTGACGCTCGATGAGCTTCGGCTTGTAGTCGAACAGGTCGCACTGGCTCGCCCCGCCGTTCATGAAGAGCTGAATCACGCGTTTTGCCTTCGGCGCATGGTGAGTCCCGCCTTGGAGCAAACCGCCGGATGCTTCGCTGCGGCCGAGGAGAGAAGCGAGCGCAATCCCGCTCAACCCGGAGCCGATATGGCCGAGGAACTCGCGGCGAGTGGGGGACTGAAAGAGCGGGGAGGCTGGTCTCACGAGAGGGCGCGTCACTGGTTACGTCTGCTCTACCACGATCTAAAGGAATATTGCGTCGGAAGCAGCTTGGCGATTTCTGCTGCGCGCCGCAGTGCCTTCAATCCACGAAAAGAAACGCGTTGCTGTTTAGCAAGAGATGGCAGCCGTTCGCAAGGCCGTGCCGCTCGATGTAAGCGGCGAACTTGCTGCGCGCGGGCTCGTCAGGAGTTTGCGACAAGATCAGCGCGAACGCGGCTGTAACCTTCGCTGCTGTGTCGGATTGCGAGATTCGCGCGGCGATGTGTTCGGACTGCCTAATCAGAAACGCGTCATTCAGCATGGCGAATGCTTGCACCGCAGTGGTCGACACGCCCCGCGCGGGCGTGAGCGCACTGCCATCCGGGCAATCCAGTGCGTCCATAAAGGGATCCGGGACCGTGCGGAAAAGGAAACGGTAGATGGCGCGTCGACGGTTCTCCGGCGCGTCGGGGTCGAAATTTTCGTAATCGAGGAAAGGCGGCGAGCCGTCAGCAGGCATGAAGGTCGCGGCACCGCGCTGCTGGAACTGCACCACAGGAGCCCCTCCCATCGAAAGGTCGAGTTTCCCACTGAACTGAAGCACGGCGTCGCGCACTTCCTCAGCGGTCAGCCGCCGGCTCTGCATGCGCGCGAGTAGACGGTTCTCAGGATCGGCTTCTGCATTTCCGGCGATGCTCGCCTGCCGATAGGTCGCACTGGTGAGAAGCAGCTTGTGTAAAGCTTTGAGGGAACCATTCGCCTCGTCGCGGAACCAGATCGCGAGCCAATCGAGCAGCTCGGGATGGCTCGGTGAGCCGCCCATTTTGCCGAAATCGTTCGGGGTGTCACAGAGGCCGCGGCCGAAGTGGTAATGCCAGACGCGATTGACGATGCTGCGCCACGTCAGGACGTTGCGTTCGTCGGTGAGCCAGCGCGCGAGCGCTGCGCGGCGGGTGGATTCATCCGCGGGATCGGCGACCGGCAACTCTTTCGGAAGCGCGGGAACACAGCCGAGGGCGCCGGGATCCACGAGCTCCGCGGGCTTGCTCAGCTCTCCGCGGACGAGCAGGTGAATCGGGCGCGGCTGGGGAGACGGTTTGAAGTTCGGCCCGTCTGGCGGGAAATCGCGCGTGACCGCATAGACCAGCTCCGGTGCGGGCAAGGCAGCGAGCGCTCGTTGATTCTCCATTGCGAGGACGGCGAGCGCCAATTCGTGCCGCTGCTCCGGCGTGCGTTGCGTCGCGGCGACGCGCAGGATCGCGGCCAACTTCTCGGGCAGCGGCGCGAGAGAAGCACCGGCGGCTGGCGTGCTATCGCTCGCCGAAAGGCGGAAGCGGCCCAAGCCATGTCCCGGCGCTGCCGCCTGATGCTCGAGCTGGATGGTGAATGTCGTCCCTTCCGCGAAAGCGGTCGGCTCCTTCAGCTCGAAGACGGCCTCGTGCTGCTCGCCGTAGCGCGGATGCACGCCCCAGTGCGTTTCGGGCTTTCCGTCGATTGCCTGCGCGGCGGAAATCATGGTGCTTTCATCGTGATCGGCGCTGGCTTTGGCAAAGACCAGCGGGGTGCTGGTCTCGCTGGCCGCCTGCGGTTTCGCGAATGCGCGAAGTTCGCTCAGGTGAAAATTGCCATTGTCCCACCGACCAGGGCCGCGGTGGGGCAGGCGATCATCCGGTAGTGCCTCGAGCCGGATGGCGCTCATCTTTCCTGCGCGCCAGCGCGCGGTGACCGTGTAGGTGTCCTTGGCAGGGCGCGTGCCGCTGACGAACCACGAGCCATCCGCCTGTTGGGCGAGCGAAGCGCCGCCGACCGAGACGACGCTGACGACGTCAAATGTCTTCCAAGCTTCCTCGCGCTTGGCGCGCGCTCCCTCCCACGCGGCGACGACTTCCAAGACGGCGGGCGTGTCCAACGTCGCAATCAGCGCCGCATTGCGCTGCTGTAATGCACGTTGCTGCGCGAGCAGACGCTTCCGCTCCGCTTGCGTGCGAGGATCGACATCGATCGGCCGATCTGCCCGGTCCACTCCGGCGAACACCGCTTGCAAGGCGTAATATTCGCGCTGGGGGATAGGATCGAACTTGTGATTGTGGCAGCGCGCGCAGTGCACGGTAAGGCTTTGGAACGTGCTCATCACCGCGCTGACCATTGCGTCGCGGTCGAGATTCTGCGCCATCCGATGATCGACCGTGTCTTCGCGCACGGTGACCATGAGCGTGTGATCCCAAGGGCCGGCCGCGAGGAAACCGAGTGCCGCGGTCGCCTGCGGATCATCCGGGAAGAGCGCGTCGCCTGCGACCTGCTCCTGCACGAAGCGCGTGTAAGGCTTGTCGTCATTCAGCGCGCGGATGACGTAGTCGCGATAGCGCCACGCATTCGGCCGCGCGAAATCGTGATCGTTCCCGTGCGTATCCGCATAATTCGCGACATCGAGCCAATGCCGCGCCCAGTGCTCACCGTGGCGGGGGCTCGCGAGCAGCTTGTCCACGAGTTTCTCGTAAGCTTGCGGATCGGGATCGGCGATGAACGCGGCCACATCCTCCGGCGTCGGCGGCAGCCCCGTGAGATCGAGGAACAAGCGGCGTGCGAGCGTTCGCCGATCCGCTGCAGGAGAAGGCGCGAGTTTCTTCTCCGCGAGGCGGGCGCGGATGAACGCGTCGACTGAATGTTTCTCGCCGGCGGGGACTGGCGGCTTTGCGAGTGGCTTGAACGCCCACCAGTCGCGCCAATCCGCGACCTTTGAGCCCGCGCCGTCCGGCCAAACGGCGCCCGCATCGATCCACGCGCGCATTGCGGCAGCCTCCACTGCCGTGAGGCGTTCCCCTTTCGGAGGCATTCGCTCGTCCTCATCCTCGGAAAGGATGCGCTCCAGGAGCGGACTCGACGCGCTCTTGCCCGGCACGATCGCCTTTCCGGAGTCTCCGCCCGCCAGCGCCGCCTCCTTCGCATCGAGCCGCAAACCGCCCTTGGCCTTCTTCGCCCCGTGACACTCGAAACAGTGCTTCTCGAGGATCGGGAAGACGACGCCAGGAAAGCTGGGCGGATGCGGTGAGGCAGGTTGTTCCGCATGGGCCTTCGCTGCCGCGGCGGCGAAAGAGAGCCCCGCGAGAATGAGTAAGAAACGGACGAAGGGCAGCACGGCGTCGATGGGGCGCATACCTAACCCGGTTCGTGTCGGCTCGTTAGCAGACGAGGCGACGAGCGCCGGTCGGATCGTTGAAGCATTCACTCCCAGTCGCACATCGCTTCCACGTAAGCAGCGGAGCCGTCGCGGAGCCAGCCATCGAGCTGAGCCTGATCTTTGAGCTGCTGCCCGCGCGCGCGAGGGACAACCAGGAAGCGGCTGGCGATCTCAGGCAAGGCGGTCAGGTCGCCCCAGAGCTTCTCCCATTGGGCGACCGGGAAGATGTCCTCCTGGCCGTGACCCCACCGCTTCTTCACGTCTTTGAGCGTAAGATACGTCGGCAGGCGAGCGGCGAGGGCGCGGATCGCGGCGGAAACTTTGGCGTCATCTGTGAGGTCGTCGCGCGTCAACGAGAAGGCGGCGAGGAGCGCGTCGATCTCCACCCAGGTAGTGAGGGTATTGTAGTAGGTGAGGCCGAACTCGAGCTCTTCCCGCGGCATCGCGAGCCCTTCGACGATGCGCGGCCTTCCGTCGATGCGCGCCAGGCCGCCGCCTCGGTCCTCGAGACGACGGGTGATGACCTCGAAGCTCAGCGCTCCGCCGCCACTGAGATGCGCGCCGAGGATGGCAGGGTCGAGATTTGCGCCCGTGGTGTCGATATTGTGGACGAGCAGAGTTTGGAGTTGCGGACGTTCCGCGAGCAGCCTCGCGAGCGTGCCGTTGCGGAGCAGGTTGGGGATTTCGAAGAAGTGGCCAACGGGATGCAGGCACTGGAGCGGCAGGTTGTCGGTGTAATTGCGCGCCTCGCCCGTTTTCACGGCCCAGCCGATGAGCGCGGTGCGCAGAGAATCGCGGACTTTCTGCTGCTGCTCATCGAGGATCTGCTGCGGCATTTCTTCCCACGCGAATCGGAGGTCGCGTTGGGTCGGGACGAGCCGCTGCCCGACGCTCATGCCGCGGGAGAGGAGCAGGGGACCTTCGTAGCCGAACTGCTCGTGCGCGGAAAGGAGGGTGTCGATCGGCGCGTGGGTGAGGTAGCTCGTGGTGACGATGTGCGGCACGCTCGTGCCCGCGAGCCGGGCGCTACGACGGCTCTTCGCAAAGTGGACTTCCAGGAAGGTGCGGTGCCGTCCGCCGAGTTTGCAGAAGGGATGAAGCGCCTTCACGACCCCCGCGCCCTGGGTCCAACGGGAGCCTGCGCCGGCCGCAAGGGTTACGACGGCGATCCGGCCCTCGCGGAGGTGCTGCTCGCCGAGTGCGGTGAAGTCCGCGCGGAGCTCGCGGGTGTCGAGAACGTCCTCGGGGCGGACGTCTTCGATGAGGGTATTGGCCGGGAGGCGGTTCTGCGCGAGGCCGATGCGGCCACTTTTCAGGTCCGCGCGGATTTGCTCGTGAAGTTCACGGTCGAAGCCATTCGCGCTCAGCAACTCGTCGATGGTTTCCTCGCTCCGCCGGTCGCCTGCGACTCGCGGCAGGAGGCGATCGAAAAGCTCTTGCACCATCCCGCGCAGCGACCGTTGGGTGCGGCAGGCGGCCGCAAATTTATCCAGCTCCGCACGGCGCAACTCCGACAGGTCGCGAGGGTCGGTGCGGAGGAGTTCCGGTGCGGTGAGCGCGTAGTAGCCGCGTGGCATGAGCGCCGCCGGGCCGGCAAGGAGATCGGCAAAGGTGCCGCGCTCATTGATCGCGAAATCGTAAACGACCGGCTCCATCGCGAATGGGAGAGACGAGCCGAGAGCCGCCTTCGTCGCGCTCATGATCGTCTGGAGTCGCTCCTGCGCTTCCGCTTTGCGTGCCGGGGCGAAAATGAAGCCCATCCCGCCGCCGCTCATCCCGCCGAGCATCCAGAAGCCCCAGAAATCCGTCCCGAACTCCTCGCGAACCTGCGCGATGATTCGTTCGGTGTAATCGTTGGAGGCCCACGGAATGATTTGCTGGAGCGGACCGAAGAAATTGCGCGTGGTCTCGGCGGCGAGTTTCGGGATATCGCCGGCACGCAACGCGGCGAGCACGCCATCCAGCACGCCGAGGGCATCGTGGCGCGCGCGCCATTCGGTGGGGGAGCGGAGGAGATAC
>Ga0136611_10000577_pt1 | contig 24418 bp, 19 predicted proteins | sample AntDrymUQ2232306_2_FD_106645 | JGI IMG/M metagenome (GOLD analysis project Ga0136611, IMG submission 106645) | Polar desert sand microbial communities from Dry Valleys, Antarctica - metaG UQ223 (23.06) | ecosystem: Environmental > Terrestrial > Soil > Desert | place: Antarctica: Dry Valley...
CGCGCGGCCGCGCGAGCCAGGCCGCAAATGATGTTGGGCTGGCAGCCACGTCCGGCGGCGCCTGCATCACCAGCGTCCCGGCAAGCACACCAGTGGCGATCAGCGCAATGAGCAGCATGGCGAACCGCACCGACGTGAGCAGGCGCCACAGCCGGTCAAAGAGATCGGTGCTCCCCGCGCGCGCCTTTGAAATGCTCGGCACGTCCGGGACGAGCGATGCGGCGCCAACCTCTGCCATCCGGGTTCAGGCGATTCTACCCGTGCGGCTCGGTGGCTGGCTTCCAGAGTGACTAGGGAAGAAACCCTAAAAAGGAGAAGCCCAGGAACCCGAAGGCACCTGGGCATCCTCTCCCGCTTCGCATGACCGCCTAGCAATCATGTCAACGCTAGTGTATCGAACGCGACCCGAGAACGACGACGCTGTCGTAGCTCTGAACCGGATTCAGCTTGATCGGCGTCCTGTAACTTTGAAAGCGGAGCGCCGATTCCTGTCGCGTTCTTGCTAAAGAATAGCAGGAAACGTGCCACTCTGCTCTAGCGTATGAAGCTCTGCGCGACGGCGCGTGCTCTTGCTGAGGATGTCGCTGCGCTCCCTAACGCCCTGCGCGCTTGCTGCGCAAGTGCTCAGTTGTTAGCACTCACACCCGCCGAGTGCTAGAATGTCAGCGCCAACGCCCCAACACGAGATTTCAGAACACTTCTGAGGAGGTACTCAACCCTATGGCCACCGCAACTGCCGTCAAGCTCAAGCCGCTTGGCGACAAGGTCGTCGTTCTGCCCACCGCACGCGAAGAAACCACAAAGAGCGGCATCGTGCTGCCGGACACCGCGAAAGAGAAGCCCCAAGAGGGCAAGATCATCGCTGTGGGCACCGGACGCGTCCTGGACAACGGAGAGCGTGTTAAGCTCGAAGTCCAGGAGGGTCAGAAGGTGCTCTACGCGAAGTATGCGGGCACCGAGTTCAAGCTGGATGGTGAGGAATACCTTATCCTGTCCGAGAAGGACATCCTGGCAGTCCTCGACTAGCAACTGAGCCGGCATGCCCGCACGGGGCACACTGGCCCAGGCACATTGGAGCAAGGTAAACGATCCGGGCTCTTGAAAAGCAAACTCCCACTTCCGCATTCGGAAGTGGGAGTTCTTAATTTCGGCGATTTCGTCATTGATTAGGTCGTCGCGCGATCAGTCCGGAGAGTGGCTCTCGAGGTCGAGATCTGCATCAACCATGAGATTGACGAGTCCTTCAAAGGTCACGTCGGGTTGCCAGTTCAGCTTGACGCGCGCCTTGGCAGGATCGCCAATCAAAAGGTCAACTTCGGCAGGGCGAAACAGCCCGGAATCAATCTCAACGTAGTCCCGCCAGTTCTCGAGGCCCGCGCGCTGGAAAGCCAGCTGGGCAAACTCGCCCACGCTGTGGGTCTCGCCAGTCGCAATCACGTAGTCGTCCGCGTCCGATTGTTGAAGCATTAGCCACATGGCGCGCACGTAATCACCAGCGTAGCCCCAATCGCGCCGTGCATCCAGGTTGCCCAGCTTGAGCGACTTCTGCTTGCCTAACTTGATCCGCGCCACACCTCGCGCGATTTTGCGCGGCGCGAACTCTATTCCACGCCGTGGTGATTCGTGATTGAACAGGATTCCCGAACAGGTAAACAGGTTGTAGGACTCGCGATAGTTGACCGTGATCCAGTGTCCGTAGAGTTTGGCCACGCCGTACGGGCTGCGAGGATAGAAGGGAGTCCTCTCCGTCTGAGGCACCTCCATCACCTTGCCAAACATCTCGCTGGAAGACGCCTGGTAAAAGCGGATGGGCCGGTCGGTCGAACGCACGGCCTCCAGTAGTCGCGTGACACCCAACCCGGTGAACTCCCCGGTCATCACCGGTGCGGTAAACGAAGACGGAACAAACGACTGCGCCCCAAGGTTATAGACCTCATCCGCGCGTGAGATCGTGAGTGCACGGCGTAGCGATCCTTCGTCAAGAAGGTCGCCGTCCAGCAGCTCCACCTTCCCGAATAAGTGACGGATTCGCTGGTCCGTGACCACGCTAGACCGCCGGATCAGCCCAAAGACCTCGTAGCCCTTCTCCACCAAAAACTCCGCCAGATAGCTGCCGTCCTGGCCCGTGATACCCGTGATTAGTGCGCTTGGCATGTCTGTAGTCCCATTAGTCCAATTTGCGGAGGGCATTGCGCCCAGTGGACAGTAACGCAGCAGTTGCATGGTAGTCAACTTCATCAGCTGGAATTTGATCCAGAGTAGAATGATGTAATGGAGAGTGATGTTGGTGCGCGAATCCGCGCGTTGCGATCAGCACGCACGCCGCCGATGACGCTGTCTGAGTTAGCGGGAGAGTCCCTCTCGGTAGCGCTGGTGAGTAAACTCGAGCGAGGCCTGGTCAACCCGTCGTTAGCGACGCTCGTGTACCTCACGTCCCGCCTGGGCGTCTCCGTTGCCGCACTCTTCGACAATCAAGCCGGTGTGGATCGCGCCCGAGCCCGAGGTACTCTCGACGCGAGCCGCGCGCGCTTACTCCTCGGCGACCCGGCAGGCGCCGCGGGCGAAGCCGCGGCCGCCGCGGCATTACCCGCGGGGGGAGGGGGCGAATCATCCATTCAAGATCGTGTCGTTCGAGCGCGACTCCTGGCGGTGGCAGCCGAGGCGTGGCTGCACGCGAGCCGGACCGCGGATGCCGCCCGCGCTCTTGCGGAAGGGAGCGCGCTGCTGGCCGGTAATGGCTCCGGTATCCAAGCCGACAGTGATGAGGCCTTGGCGCAAGCCGAGCTGGCCTGGGTAGTCGGAACGTTGGAACGACGTCGTGGCGCCTTTTCAGAGGCGGAGCGTACATGGACGCGATGCCTGTCGCTGCTTGAATGCGCCGTGGATGCCCACCCCTGGTGGCAACTTGTACGCGCCAGCGTCCTCGGCGAACTAGGCACACTCGCCGAGGCACGCGGCAATCCGGATATCGCGCGCAATCTGGTCGCGCGCGCAGCCTCAAGCGCCGCCGGCGTGGCGCAGGCGGTCTCCCCTGCCCAGGCGCTACTCGCCTCGTGGACGGATCGCGCCCCGTCCGACACGGAGCCGGAACTGCTCCACGCCGGACCGGTGGCCGCTCTCGCGCTGGCGATCACCGTGGCGGCTGACCGTCTTGTCCGCCGTTTGACGCAGGAGGCCGTACGCCTTGAGCACTACACAGCCATCCCGTCTGCCCGCGTGCCCATGCCGGACGTCCCCAAGAGCCGCCATCTGGTCTGATTGCTTGCTACGCCCTTACGTACGTTGCAACGTCGCCTTCCAGAGCCAAACACACACGATGGACCGTCCGTGCACGCAGGCCAAGTGCGGCTGCCACCTCCTCGGGCCGCCCCGTGCCCGCCCCGTCCAGACGCAAGAGCATGCCAAGTCTTGGCCAGCCGTCGGGCGCCTGCATCGGCCCTCCGTGCCCGATCCAGACATCGAGTACCAGCGGTCGCAAGTCATAGGGAACGGTTATTCCGTCGCGGACACGTTGACGGGGCAGCGCCTTGGCCGCCAGCAGCGCGGCAATCCGATTGGTGATCCCGGACGTATTCGGCAGCGGCGGTTCGGCTGCGGGCGGTCTAAGCCGCTCGGCTGCCTGCCGCCATGGAACCTGATCCGGCTCATGCTCATCTGCCGCCTCGGAACTCGTCACAAATTCAAAGCTGTCCGCCCGCGACCATCTCGATCCTTGCGCTGCCGGCGACGCTGTGTCGATCTCCCCCTCGACGTTTTCCGCGCCAGGCGCCGCCGATGAAACCTCTATGTTGTACATCGCCCTTCGCACCAGCGCCGTTACCGCCGGGTCTGCTATCGGCACTTCCACTGCAGCCGAGACGGCGCATCCGGTGGGAAGCTGCGGCCTGATGCGTCGCAGAATCTCATGAATCGACAGGCTGTCGCGTAGGTACATATCCATTAACTCGCCGCTGCCTGTGGCGCCGAGCGCGAGCGGCGCAGCGAACGTCAGTCGGGGATGTGGCGTATAGCCCTTCGTGTACGCCAGCGGCAGCTTCGCCCGCCTACACGCGCGCTCCCACATCCGGGCCAGGTCAAGATGGCCGATGAACCGCAGAGGCGCGCCCTTCTCGAAAGTGAGCCGGATTCGCTGCACCGGGGGTGCGCTTGCGCGTCCTGATGGTCCGTAGCCCGTTGGGATACCTTGGGGGGTAGGTGCGGATTCCGCCACGTACCACTTTATACTCCCCCCCGAAGCCTGTCAGGAGCCTATCTGTGTCACGCGCACTTGTCCGACGCCGCATTCACCGCACGCCACCACCGAGCTACCGCATTCTCTGGGTGCTCGCCGCGCTGGCGCTCTTCTCAGCGGTAGGCTGCGGTGGTCTCACAGTGGGTGGGGCCGGGACAGCGTACGCCTTTGTCACGAAAGACCTGCCCAATCCCGCCGACCTCTCCAGCCGGCCGCTCGCACAGGTCACCCAGCTCTACGACCGAACCGGCGAACACCTGCTCTACGAGTTCTATGAAGAGCGCCGTATTGCCATCCCGCTGAGCCAGGTGGCGCCCGTCATGCTGCAGGCCACCCTCGCCATTGAGGACGCCGGCTTCTACCAGCACCGTGGCTTTGACATCCGAGGGATCGCACGCGCCTTCCTCAACAACATCCGCGCCGGAGGTGAGATCGTCGGCGGTGGCTCAACCATCACCCAGCAGCTGGTCAAGCGCTCCTTCCTCTCGGATGAGTCGTCATACCTGCGCAAGATGAAGGAGCTGGTGCTGGCGGTTCAGGTGGAGACGGTGTACTCCAAGGATCAGGTGCTCGAGATGTACTTGAACCAGGTCTACTACGGGAACCAGGCATACGGCATTGAGGCCGCCGCCCTCTCGTACTTCGGCAAGCACGCCAAAGACCTCGCGCTGTCAGAAGCCTCCATTCTGGCTGGACTGGTCCAACTGCCGTCGCGCTATGACCCCGTAACCAATCCCAAGGCCGCGCATGGACGCCAGGAGCAGGTGCTCGAGGCGATGGTGCGCAACAACATGGTTACGCAGGAAGAGGCGGACGCGGCGATTGAGCAGTCCAAGGGCTTCACCTACCGGCTGCAAGAGACGCGCATCGTCCATCCGCACTTCGCCTTCTTTGTGAAGGAGCAGTTGCAGCAGCGCATCAACCCCGATATCCTGCGCGGCGGACTGAAGGTGATCACCACGCTGGATGTCCCAACCCAGGATATGGCGCAGCAGATTGTGCAGCGCCGGGTGCGCGAGCTGCGGTTCCAGAGCGTAAACAACGGTTCTATGGTGGCAATAGACCCGCGTACCGGCGAGATCATGGCCATGGTCGGCAGCGTCGATTACTACAACAAGGCGATTGATGGGCAGGTCAACGTCGCCACGGCGCAGCGACAGCCCGGCTCTTCCTTTAAGCCGTTTACGTACGCTGCAGCGCTAGCCACCAAGAAGTGGACCGCTGCCAGCGGCATTCCGGACCAGCCGATCAGTTGGCCGGACATCGGATCAAAGACGGGCGTTTACCGCCCGCAGAACTACGATGAGAAGTTCCATGGCACGCCCACGCTACGCAGCGCGCTGGCGAACTCCTACAACATTCCTGCCCTGCTGGTACAAGATGCCGTGGGCGCGCAGGAGCTGATCAAATTTGCCCGCAACATGGGCGTTACCACCGAACTGCCCGCGGTGCGCAGCCTCACGTTGGGCGCCGGTGTCGTCCGGCTGCTGGATATGACCAGCGCCTACGGTGTGTTCGGTAACGGCGGCGTGCGCGTTGAGCCAAACCCGTTCTTGAAGATTACAGACAGCCAGGGCCGTGTTGTCTACGAGTTGACTCAGCCTAAGGGTGAGCAAGTGCTGTCAGCGGAAGTGGCATACATCGTCTCTGACATCCTTTCTGACAACCGGGCGCGTTCACCTATGTTCGGTAACGTGCTGGACCTCACCGGCGGCCGCCTTGGCGCAGTGAAGACTGGCACCACCAACGACTACAAGGACTCGCTGACTATCGGCTTTACCCCTTCGCTCGCCGTAGGAGCATGGGTCGGAAACACGGACAACTCCCCCATGGCAAAGGTGGCCGGATCGCTCGGCGCCGGGTACATCTGGAAAGAGTTCATGGACACTTACCACCGCGGCAAGCCACTGGAGCGCTTCCAGATGCCTTCCGGCGTCGTGCGCACTTCCGTTTGTGGCTATCAGGAAGTGACGCTCCAGGGAGTCAGCAGTTGCGCTTCAATACCCTGGCCCAACAGCGCCGCCCGGCTCACGCTTCCCAGCGTTCCGGGCGTAAAAGGACTGCCTGCCGCCGCGCCCACACGCGTTCCGCCGCGTCCAACGGCCGTCCTCCCACCGAGCTAGCCTCGTTAGTCGCCGATACCTGGATCGCACGCGACAGGGTTTCTGCCGCCCGAAACCGAATCGTAGTGCGTTCATTTCTATTTCCGCGTGCGTAGAACTTGACAGTGAACGGCTCAACTTTTATGCTATGAGCTGTTCTAGTACGCGACAGGGTCTGGGAGACATATGGCGAAGAAGAGTCCGGCGGAAATTGAGAAGCCGGCAGCGCGCACGACCAGGAAGCGAGGCAATCGCCAGCTGCCTGGTCGCCTGCCGGTACTGCCTCTAATCAATACCGTCGTCTTCCCAAGAATGACCGTGCCGCTGCTAGTGGATGCGCCTGCTTCGGTGCGTGCGCTGCGCGCCGCGGACAAGACAGGACCACTGATCCTGCTTGTGGCCCAACGCGATGAGGATCTCAAGATCATAGGGTCCGATGACATCTACCGCACCGGGACGGTTGCCCAGATAGTGCAGTCGATCCGGGTACCAGATGGCGGTATGCAGGTAGTGGTGCAAGGTCTTACGCGCGCCCGCATCCTCGAAGTAGAAGAGATTGCACCTGAAGTGCCTCAGGCGGCGGAAGTGCCTGAAGTGATGGACGCAACGAATGCGGTTCATGCGCCGGATTTGCCCGAACTCGCGTCAGCGCCGGAGTTACCCGAGTCGCCTCGTGTGGCGGAGGCGGCAGATCCGCTAGTAGCACTTTCACAGGAGGCAGCGAAAGTCCCATCCGACTCTGCCTCGCCAGAAGCGCCTGACACGCCAAAAGCTCCCGAGCTTGTCACTGACGCTGAGCGTCAAGAAGCAGAACAGGTGCAGGCGATGAAAGCAGCGCCGCATCTAGAAGCGACGCTTGGGCCGGTCGTTGAAGAAACCAAGAAGACCCTTGCCACGGAGGCGCTGATGCGCACCGTCGTGGCGCAATTGGAGCAGCTGATCGAGAAGAGCCGCTCCGGTCAGTCGGACGTGCTGGCGGCGGCGCGCAACATCGAGGAGCCGGGCTGGCTGGCCGACGTGGCCGCCTTTGGTCCAGAGCTTACGGTGCCTCAGCGCCAGCAGCTGCTCGAGACGGCTGACCCTACCGAGCGCCTGCGCGCAGTTAGCGTGTTCCTTTCTCACCAGCTGGAGATCCAGGATCTGAAGAACAAGATCCAGGGCGAGATCCAGAAAGGCATGGAAAAGACCCAGCGCGAGTACTTCTTGCGCGAGCAGCTCAAAGCGATCCACCGCGAGCTTGGCGAGGGCGATCCGCAGCAATCCGAGCAGGCTGATCTGCGCAAACAAGTGGACGAGGCCGGCATGCCCGAAGAGGTCTACACCCGCGCGCTGCGCGAGGTGGAGCGACTGCCGCTTATCCCACCCGGCTCCCCAGAAGTTGGTGTGGTGCGAACCTATGTCGACTGGCTTGTTGGACTTCCATGGCAAAAGGAGCTGCCGGAGCAGTTAGACATTGTGCGCGCGGCGCAGGCGCTGGACGAGGACCACTACGGGCTGGAGAAGGTGAAGGATCGCATCATTGAGTTCCTCGCGGTGCGCCGATTGTCTGGCAAGCTGCGCAGCCCAATCCTGTGTTTCGTCGGCCCACCTGGCGTGGGCAAGACCAGTCTCGGTCGCAGCATCGCCAAGGCCACCGAGCGCGCCTTCGTGCGGGTCAGTCTGGGCGGTGTCCGTGATGAGGCGGAAATCCGCGGCCACCGGCGTACGTACGTGGGGGCGCTGCCTGGGCGCGTTATCCGCGGTATGCGCGACGCTGGTTCAAAGAACCCGGTCTTCATGCTGGATGAGATAGACAAGCTCGGGCGCGATTTTCGGGGCGATCCGTCCTCAGCGCTGCTTGAAGTGCTTGATCCGGAGCAGAATCACAGCTTTTCTGACCACTATCTTGAGGTGCCATTTGACCTCTCACGCGTGCTGTTCATCACTACCGCCAATCTGCTTGACCCCATTCCACCGGCGTTGCGAGACCGAATGGAGGTCATTACCATCCCTGGCTACACCGAGGAAGAGAAAGTCCAGATTGCGCGTCGCTTTGTCGTGCCTCGCCAGCTAGAGCAACACGGGGTCACTGAGGAGCACGTCAAGGTCACCGAAGATGGCTTGCGGCACCTCATCCGCGAGTACACGCGCGAAGCCGGCGTGCGTAATCTCGAGCGCCATGTTGGACACATCTGCCGTAAGATCGCGCGTAAAGTCGCCGAGGTGCCGGAGAGTCCGGGCGAACAGCCGTTCAACGGTGTCACCGTCAGCGGCCCGGAGTTGGAGCAGTTCGTTGGGCCGCCGGACTTTGACTACGGCGCTGAGGCGCGTAAGGAAGAAGTCGGCGTCTCCTACGGTCTCGCGGTGAACGAGTACGGCGGCGATGTAATCGAGGTAGAGGCCACCTGGATGCCCGCCGGGGGAACGGCGCGCGAGAAAAACGATCCGATTCTCACCGGGCAGCTTGGCGACGTGATGCAAGAGTCGGTTCGCGCCGCGTTCTCCTACACTCGTGCGCACTGTCGTGAATACGGGATCATGCCGGACTTCTTTGAGCGCCACACGCTGCACGTCCACGTTCCGGCGGCGAGCGTGCCCAAAGACGGCCCATCCGCCGGGATCACAATGGCGTCGGCGATCATCTCGGCCCTCACCGGGCGGCCGGTCCACTCGGACGTGGCCATGACCGGTGAGATCACCTTACGGGGCAAGGTGCTGGCCATTGGTGGCGTCAAGCAGAAGAGCTTGGCGGCGCACCGCGCGGGGATCAAGACGCTCATCCTGCCCGCTCAAAACAAGAAGGACCTGCCGGATGTCCCCAAGGATGTGCGTAAGGGCTTGAAGATTGTGTGGGTAGAGCGAGTAGAGGAGGTCCTCCAACGCGCCCTAGCGCCAGTTTCGGTTATGCCCCCGGTACCCAAGGAACTGCCCGAAGCCGAGCCAACCGAAGTATCCGGCCCAGACGAAGTTGTGACGCCACCCGTGGTGACACCACTGCCCATCCCGGCGCCGGCTTGGACAAACTAACCCTGTCAGCCCGTTAGGGCACAAACCCAACAGAGTTTCAACACAAATAACTCCCTCATTCAGGAGAGAAAACAATGCCAAAAGTAGTAGGAATCGATCTAGGAACAACGAACTCGGTCATCGCAGTGATGGAAGGCGGCGATCCCGTAGTTATTCCCAATGCCGAGGGCGGACGGCTGACGCCGTCGGTCGTCGCATTCACTAAGACCGGCGAGCGGCTGGTGGGCCAGCTGGCCCGCCGTCAGGCGGTGCTCAACAGTGACAACACTGTTGCGTCCATCAAGCGATTCATGGGAATGAGCGTCTCGGCGGTCAAGACCGAGGCCGAGCGCATGCCCTACAAGGTGATCGCCGGACCCAAGGGCGAGGTGCGTGTCAACGTCCCGGCAACCGGCAAGGACCATTCGCCGGAGGAAATCTCCGCCATGATCTTGCAGAAGCTCAAGGCGGACGCGGAGAAGTACCTGGGTGAAAAGGTCAGTCAGGCGGTCATCACCGTCCCCGCGTACTTCAACGACGCTCAGCGTCAGGCCACCAAGAACGCTGGGCAGATCGCCGGGCTCGAAGTGCTGCGCATCATCAACGAGCCAACCGCCGCCGCGCTGGCGTATGGCCTGGATAAGAAGAAAGCCGAAACCATTCTGGTATGGGACCTAGGTGGAGGCACGTTTGACGTGTCCATCCTGGAAGTGGGCGATGGCGTCTTCGAGGTGAAGTCCACCGCTGGTGATACCCACCTGGGCGGCGATGACTACGACCAGCGGATCGTGGACTACGTTGCGCAGCAGTTTCTTAAGGACGAGGGCATCGATCTCAAGAAGGACCGTCAGGCGCTCCAGCGCTTGATCGAGGCCTCCGAGAAGGCCAAAATCGAATTGTCCGGCGTGATGCAGACCGAAATCAACCTGCCCTTCATCACGGCTGACCAGAATGGCCCCAAACACCTTTCGGTCACCCTGACCCGCGCCAAGTTCGAGGAGATCACTAACGAGATTACCGAGCGCTGTGTCGGACCATTCCGCCAGGCACTCAAGGATGCCAAGCTGGACGCGAGCCAGATCGACGAGATCGTGCTCGTCGGTGGCTCTACGCGCATGCCGGTCATCCAGCAGCTGGTGAAGCGTCTGACGGGCAAGGACCCGAACCTAGGCGTGAACCCCGATGAAGTCGTTGCCGTCGGCGCGGCCATCCAGGCGGCGGTGCTGACAGGCGAGGTGAAGGACGTGGTCCTGTTGGACGTCACTCCCCTAAGTCTGGGCGTGGAGACGCTGGGCGGCGTCATGAACGCCATGATCTCGCGCAATACCACCATTCCCACGCGTAAGGAAGAGGTCTTCAGCACCGCTGAGGACGGCCAGACGGCGGTGGACGTGCACGTGCTCCAGGGCGAGCGCCCGATGGCACGCGACAACATGACGCTGGGACGCTTCCGTTTGGAGGGCATTCCGCCCGCGCCGCGTGGTGTGCCGCAAGTCCAGGTGACTTTTGACATCGACGCCAACGGCATCCTCAACGTAAGCGCCAAGGACCTGGGTACCGGCAAGGAGCAGAAGGTCACCATTACCGCGTCCACTCATCTGGACAAGGGGCAGGTTGACCGCATGGTGCGCGAAGCGGAGCAGCACGCGACTGAAGACGCCCAGCGCCGCGAGGAGATTGAGGCGCGCAACCGCGCGGATAGCCTGGTCTACGCCACCGAAAAGGGGCTTAAGGACTACGGCGAGAAGGTCTCGTCCGAGGACCGTTCTGCCATCGAAACCGCCCTTGAGAGTCTTAAGGAGGCGCTCAAGGGGGACGATGTGGAGCGGATAAAGACGCTCAGTCAGGAGCTCGAGCAGGCTTCGTTCAAGATGGCCGAGGCCATGTACGCCGGGACCGGCCAGGGCGCGGCCGGCGCGGGTATTGATCCCGAGCACGGTGCAGCTGAAGAGGGCGGTGATTCAACGGGCGCGGCCAGCGGTGGCAGACGCGGCGCCAGTGGCGATGATGTGGTGGACGCCGAGTTCAGAGCCACCGACGACAAGAAGTAAGCCGTCGGGAGTTTGAATGATGGATGAAACCACAGCCACCCATTCCACCCAGGACGCGGTGGACGGCGGCCAGGGCAGCCAGGCGGGTCCACCGGAGCCACATGCTCCGGTGGACCGCGTAACCGAGCTTGAGGCGGCGCTTGAAGCCGCCAAAGGCGATGCCGCCGCGAACTGGGAGAAGTATCTGCGCGAGCGCGCGGATATGGAGAACTACAAGAAGCGGATCGAACGTACCTACGCTGATCTTGCCAAGCGTGGACGCAGAGACTTGCTGCTGAAGCTGCTCTCGCCCGTGGACAACCTTGAGCGCGCGCTGGCGTATGAGGCAGACGTGAGCCAGGATGCTGGCGTGCAGAACCTCATCAAGGGTCTGAAGATGGTCTATTTACAGTTCAAGGAGCTACTGGCTGGCGAGGGCCTGACGGAGATCAAGACGGTCGGCGAGAAGTTCGACCCTAATCTGCACGAGGCAATCGCCTCCGAGCCTGCCGAAGGCAAGGAAGACGGCGAGATCCTGCTTGAAGTGCAAAAGGGTTACACAATCGGTGACGAGCTGCTACGCCCGGCTCGCGTCAAGGTGGCATCGAAGGGATAGACCCTCAGTCTTACCCGGAACACCGATATGGCTACCACAACAAGTAACAAGGACTATTACAAGACTCTCGGCGTGACGCGCAGCGCCACAGAGAAGGACATCAAGTCCGCGTATCGCAAGCTGGCACGCCAGTATCACCCCGACGTCAATCCGGGTGATACGAAGGCTGAAGACAAATTTAAGGAGATCGGTGAGGCGTACGAAGTCCTTTCCGATCCCGAGAAGCGCCGCCGCTACGATCAGTTTGGCAGCAGCTGGCAGCGCGGTCCAGTGGGCGGCGTACACCCGTCGTGGCAGGAGGTCTTTCGCCAGGCGCAGCGCCGCTCGGCCACGCCCGGCCGGCGGCCGGGCGCCGGATCGGGTGCTGGACCGGGTACGCCCGGTGTTGACTTTGAAACCGCCATGGGCGGCGACTTTGGCGAGTTCTTTGAAGGGCTGTTTGGTCGCAACGCACGCGGCGTTGGCGCCTCTACGACCAGCCGTCCGCGCGCGGGGGAGAATCTGGAGCAGGAAGTTGGAGTCACGCTGGAAGAGGTCTTCAGCGGCGGCGCGCGCGAGTTTGTCATCGACGTGCCTGACGCGAGTGGCCGTGCGTCGCGCGAGCGGATCGAAGTGAAAATCCCGCCCGGCATTCAGGAGGGCAAGCGCCTGCGCGTGTCCGGTAAGGGCCATCCCAGCGTCAATGGTGGGCCGCGCGGAGACCTCTACTTGAAGATCAAGCTGCGCCCGCACGCCAGCTTCGAGAGGCGCGGGGACGATCTCGTGGTTGAGGTTGCCGTTCCAGTCTGGATCGCAGCGCTCGGCGGCGACGTTGAATTGCGCACGCTATCTAGTACGGGGGCGTTCGCCATCCCGCCTGAGACGCAGAATGGCAAGACGTTCCGGCTGCGCGGCCAGGGGATGCCTGTCCACGGTGGCAGCGGTCGTGGCGATCTCCTGGCGAGGGTCAAGCTGCTCCTGCCCGAGCAGTTGACCGAGAAGGAGAAGGAGCTGTTTGAAGCGTTGCGCGCGCTTCGTGGTACCGCCTCAGCAACGGCTGGAGCGTAATCGTCAGGTGTGCCGGGCTTGCGCGCGCGGCACGCAGCGCCGCTGCAACGAAAGGGGACGTGATGGTCATCAAAGATAGCGAGCCGTGTTTCACGATCGGCGTCGTTCAACAGATGGTCGGTCTCCATCAGCAGACGCTGCGCCACTATGAGCGGATCGGCTTGATCCGTCCCCACCGCTCGGCGGGCAAGATCCGCATGTATTCAGCAAAGGATCTGGAGCGAATTGCGCTCATCAAGCGCTGGATCGACGAGCTTGGCGTAAATCTGGCCGGAGTTGAAGTGATGCTCAAGATGCAGGAGCGCCTGGAGCAACTGAAGGTCGAATCCGACGCCGAGATTGAGCAACTACGACTGGAGTACGAGGCCGAGATTAGACGATTGAAGGATGCCCTCGTCCGCGTCACAACGGAGCGACGCTAATCATGAACACCAACAAGTACACCGAGAAAGCACAGGAAGCGCTGTTCAACGCCCAGCAATACGCCGAGGAGCGCAATCACAATCAAGTAGACGTGGAGCATGTGCTGCTCCAGCTACTCGACCAGGAAGAGGGCGTTGTGCCTCGCTTACTAGAGAAACTGGGTGTGCAGCCAAACCAGGTGCGTACACAGCTTAATGTGGAGCTGGAACGGCTGCCCAAGATCTACGGCGGCACCCAACTCTCCATGTCTCAACGCTTGCGCAAGGTAGTGCAGCAAGCGTTTGAGGAGGCCAATCGCCTGACCGACGAATATGTCAGCACGGAGCACCTCCTGCTGGCGATTCTGGACGACCGCGACGGCGCCGCGGCCAAGGTGCTCGGCGGCCACAACGTGACTCGCGAACGCGTGCTTCTGGGGCTGACCGAGATCCGCGGTGGCCAGCGGATCACCGATCCCAACCCCGAGTCCAAATACCAGGCGCTGGAGCGCTATGGTCGAGACCTCACTGAGCAAGCGCGCAAGGGCAAGCTTGACCCGGTAATTGGTCGGGATGAAGAGATCCGGCGGGTGATGCAGGTGCTCTCGCGCCGCACCAAAAACAACCCAGTGCTGATTGGCGAGCCAGGAGTCGGCAAGACCGCCATAGTGGAGGGGCTGGCCCAGCGAATCATGCGCGGCGACGTGCCGGAAAGCCTCCGCAACCGTCGCCTAGTGGCGCTCGATCTGGCAGGAATGGTGGCTGGCACCAAGTACCGAGGCGAGTTTGAGGAACGCCTCAAGGCCGTGCTTAAGGAAGTAAGTAGCGCTGAAGGGGAGATCATCCTCTTCATTGACGAGTTGCACACCGTCGTGGGCGCTGGTGCAGCCGAGGGCGCGATGGACGCCGCCAATATGCTCAAGCCAATGCTGGCGCGTGGCGAGCTGCACTGCATCGGCGCCACAACCCTGGATGAGTACCGCAAGCACATCGAGAAGGACGCTGCGCTCGAGCGCCGCTTTCAGCCGGTCTTTGTCGGCGAGCCAACGGTTGAGGACAGCATCTCAATTTTGCGAGGACTGCGCGAGCGATTTGAGACCCACCACAAGATTCGTATTCGAGACAGCGCGCTCGTGGCAGCGGCGACGCTCTCCCACCGCTACATCAGTGACCGCTACCTCCCGGACAAGGCGATCGATCTGGTCGATGAGGCGTCGTCCAAGCTCCGGATGGAGGCAGAGAGCATGCCAGTGGAGCTGGACGAGCTGCGCCGGCGCATCCTCCAGCTTGAGGTAGAGAGAGAGGCGCTGCGCAAAGAAGAAGACTCCGCCTCCAGAGACCGACTCGTTCGTCTTGAAGGCGAGGTGGCTGGCTTGAAAGGGCGCGCTGACGCCTTGCAAGCCCAATGGCAAGCCGAAAAGCAGGTGGTCGAGGCGCGTTCACACCTTAAGCAGCGTAGGGATGATGTGCTCGTCCAGATAGAGCAGGCAGAGCGCAGCTATGACCTCAACAAGGCGGCCGAGTTGAAATACGGCACGCTGGCGGATTTGGATCGCAGGCTTCGTGAGGAGGAAGAGCGTGTTACCGCGGGTGACATGCAACCGCGCCTCTTCAAGGAGGATCTGGACGCGGAGGACATCGCGGAAGTCGTCGCTAAGTGGACCGGCGTGCCGGTCAGCAAGCTTCTCGAAGGCGAGGTCGAAAAGCTCCTTCGCATGGAGGAAGCGCTCCACACGCGCGTTATCGGTCAGCACGACGCCATCACCGCCGTTTCTGACGCGGTGCGGCGCGCCCGGGCCGGATTGAAGGACCCCAAGCGACCCATCGGGTCGTTCATCTTCCTTGGCCCTACGGGAGTCGGCAAGACTCATCTCGCGCGCGCGCTAGCCGAGTTCCTCTTCGACGACGAAAATAGCATGACGCGCATCGACATGTCCGAGTACATGGAGAAGCACAGCGTCTCGAGGCTCGTGGGCGCCCCTCCCGGCTACGTCGGGTATGACGAGGGCGGCCAGCTCAGTGAGGCCGTCCGCCGCCGCCCCTATCAGGTGGTGCTCTTTGACGAGGTTGAGAAAGCGCACCCGGATGTCTTCAACATTCTGCTCCAGATCCTTGAAGACGGGCGACTAACGGATAGCCAAGGGCGCACGGTGGACTTCAAAAACACCATGCTTATCATGACCAGCAACGCCGGCTCAGCCCAAATCCAGGACTGGATGGCCGCCGGACATGAATGGGAGCAGATCCGGTCAAGTGCAGTGGATCTACTTAGAGACACATTCCGACCCGAGTTCATCAACCGCATCGACGAGATTGTCGTCTTCCATCCGCTGACGCGCGACCACCTGAGCGAGATCGTGAAGCTGGAGTTGCAAAGCGTGCAGCGCCGCTTGACGGAGCGCCACATTACGCTCGATGTGACAGAGGAAGCCAAAGCATTCCTTGGCGCAGAAGGTTATGACCCAGTCTACGGTGCGCGGCCATTGCGACGCGCCATTCAACGCGAGGTTGAGAATGCGTTGGCACGGCGCATCCTGGCGGGTGAAGTGCGGGACGGCGATACCGTCCGAATTGATAGCGGCGATGGCGCCCTGACCTTCGAAAAAGTTGAGAGCGGTCACACTCAGATTACCGAGATTGCGGCATAGCGTGACAGGCACTGCGCCATGATGATCATCAAGGAGACGATCTGGGCTGGAAGGCGCTGGGTAGAGGTTGCCCTCTTTCTTTTTGTTGTCGGACTGCTGCTGGGCCTGACCGTCGCGCAAACCGATCCCGAAGAGGTGCTCCGGGCGCTGCAACCGGTGCTGAGTCAGATTGGCGGAATTGGCGAGCAGGTCACCGCTGCGGACTCGCCGTGGGCACGGGCTTGGATCATCTTTCAGCGTAACGCCCAGGTAACGTTGTTTATGACGGCGCTCGCGCTGCCGCTGGCGGGCGTTATGCCGGTGCTCTTCATGCTCGTCAACGGGTTGCTGCTTGCGATCGTGATCGGCCTGAGCAGTCGTCTGGCCGGTGGATTGACGAGTCCGATGCAGATGTTCCTTGCGCTAGCTCCCCACGGAGTCCTGGAACTACCTGCGCTGTGGCTTTCCGCAGGCTTCGCTATGCGACTCGGCGTAGCGTGGCTGTTACCAAATGCCAGCGGACACCGTCTACAAACGCTGCGCCGCACGGCCGTGGACGCCTTAACTATCCTTAGCATTGTGCTGGTGCTGCTCCTAGTGGCCGCGTTCATTGAAGGTAATATCACTCTCGCACTTGTCCGCCGCGCCAGACCGGCTTAGACGCCGCTGTACAAGGTGAAGCCGGCCTATTGGGACGGATCTGATAGGGCCGGACGTTCCATCGGGCACGGCTGGGTCAGTTGCTATACTTCTGCGTTCGTTTCGCGCTGGAAAAGGTGAATCATGCCTAAGGGCAAAGGTGACGCTAGGCGTCACGAGAAGCAGGAAAAACGCAGGCTCCGCAACCGTTCAGTGCGGTCAGCGGTCAAAACGTTCATTGGTAAGGCGCGCACGCAGATCACTGCCGATGCCGAGTCGGACGCGACCGAAAATTCCATTCGTCTGGCGATCAGAGAGCTGGACCGCGCCGCGCGCAAGGGAATCATTCACGTCAATAACGCCGCTCGCCGCAAGAGCCGATTGATCAAGCGCGCCCGCGAGACGGCGGCGAACGCCGCATAGATTCTTCTATCTTTTCGTCGCTAGTTCGGCGACAAGCAGTTCCAGCGCCAGGGCAGGCTCTTGTTGGCCCGTCTTCATCGACACGTCCGCGGCTAGAGTAAGGGTGTGCATCTCGCGTACCCGGTCTGGCGTAAACAATCGCGCCTGCTCCTGGACCTTCCTCAGCGGGAAGCCGACCAGACCCAGCACTCTGGCGGTTTCGTCCGCGCCGGCACGACGGCTGGCAAGTTCGCGTGCCTGAACCAGTAGACGAACCTGACGCGCCAGCATGCCCAGAATGCGCTCGGGACGCTCGCCCGCCTCCAACAGGCGGTGGAGTGCGGCCAAAGCAGACTTGAGTTGCCCCTGGGCCGCCGCGTCCACCAGTGCGAAGACATTGACCTCGCCCGTCTGATTGACTAGCAGGCGCACATCCGCCGGCTCCACCGTCTTCCCAATACCGGCATACGTAGCCAGCTTTTCGATCTCGTTTGAGAGCGTGCGCAGATCCCCTCCAACGAAGGTTGCCAGTAACTGAGATGCGGGATCCGAAATGTGCCCATCGGCGGCCTTGGTGCGGTCGCGGATCCAACGCAACAGGGGGGTTCCGGCTAGCGTCGGAAAGTACTGTTGCTTGACCTTTGCCTGTTCGAGCGCACGGGAGAGTGGTCCAGTCTTTGGCGGGGCATCACTCTCGACAAACAACAGATGCGTGTTAGCTGGCACTCTAGGCAGGTACTCCGCCACGGAATTCAGCGTCGCGGTGCCGCTAGCGACTTCACCACCTTTCTCGCCTCCGGCGTCAAATTCGCCGCTCCGAGCCGCTCGGCCGCGCCGCGCGCTGCCCTTGGAAAAAAACTGGTCTACCAACACCACGCGCCGATCTGCCAGAAATGGAACCGCCTCACAGGCAAAGCGCAGCGCGTCCGCCGTGACCTGGCTGGCTGTCAGCCGGGTGGTATTCAAATCCGCGGTCTCAGGCGAGGGGAGCGCTTCACGAAGCCGCTTCTGCACCGCCTCGCGGATGGAGAAGTCGTCGGGTCCATAAAAGAGAAGGATCAATGAAGGCCTCGAAGGACCAACGTTGAGCGCTCCTCCGCGGTCTCGATAAGCGCTGGAAGCAACCGCAGCACTTCATCACGGGCGGCAAAGATGTAGGCAAGTCGATCCGGCTCCAGGCTGGCGGGAAGCTCGTCCTCGTCCAGGACCTCTACACGCCCATCCGGCGACGCCAGCACGTCAATTGCCAGATCGTCCCATTCAAAGTCGTCCTCACCCCAAGTACGCACATCGCCAATGTTGAAGTAGTACGCCAGCGTGCCATGGGCGGGATGAAGCCAGTGGTAGAGGTTGTACGGGCGTGACTTCCAGAAGTAGCCAACCGTAGTCGTCCCCGCTGGCAGATGTACAAAGTGAACATCACGTGCCTTCGGCAGAGTAAACAGCGCCACCAACTCCTGGTCCGTTCGAGAGCAGACGTCCAACTCCCAGCGCTCGACGTGACCGGTGAGCGTGCGCTTGACCTCGGTGATCTGTCTCACGTCTCGACTTTGGACGCAATACAGTCGAAGAAGAGGCCAATCAGGCGGTTGGCGGTCGCTTCGATGACTCGGTCGCCGAAGGCTGCGACGCGGCCGGAAACGGTGGCGTCGCCGTCGTACAGGAAGTAGGTACCACCTACGGCATCTACTAGCTTGACGTTCCCGGTGGCTGTTAGCGCGCCCAACGGGCCGCCACCTTCTACCGCGAGGCGAAACGCCTCGTTCGGCTTCGGATCGACGACGCGGAGCGTACCGGAGTACGTGCTCTTAAGAAAAGCTACGCCAAGACGCAGCGTGGCAACGAACGTGTCCGGCGCCGTCGCCTCGAACCGCTCACAGCCCGGTAGGCAGCCACGAAGGCGATCAGGATCCATGACGAAGTTCCAGATCGCCTCCGGTGTGGCGCGGATAGTCCTGGCGCCGCTGATCTTCAAGATAGCAGGAACTAGCCTCGGACAAGCCGGTGCAGCACGCCGCCCAGCGTGAGGGCAAATGCGTCGCCACCTTCGTGGTATGTTGGCGAAAGCCCAACTGCCACAACGGTGCGGCTGTGCAATCCGTCGTTTACCGCGTGCCAGGAAAGCCCTTCGTCGTCGGAGCGGAATACCCCGTCGGACGTGCCGGCATAGACGCTTCGTCCCCACAAACTTCCCTGGGACACACCCAGCGATAGGACGGCCGTGCTTGGACGGCCCACTCGCTCAGCCATCCAGAGCTGCTTCCCGCCCCACATAGGACGATTGATCAGTGTGCCTATTCCGGCGAAAAAGCCGTTGCGGGCGCTTTCCTGGTCACCTCGATAGTCGTGCGGGAAGCCAAACGTCACCCATCGCGCACTCGTCAACTGCTCAATCACCGGTGACCACTGACGCCCTCCGTCAAAGCTGCGCCAGATCGTGACGGCACTTTGAGGAGCATCCTCGCGGAACGGCTGGCGCGCCCCCGGCGCGCGATCGCGGCTCTGTCGCAGCGCGCCGGTCGCGGAGAACGTCGCAAGCAGCAGCGTATGATCCTGGCTATAGCCCGGCGAGAGGCTGATCCCAATGACTTCCTCATCCTTGAACGGACCGGTCAGGTCGCGCCAAATGCCGCCGCCGTTTTCAGACAGATACGCCTTGTCGCCGGTCGCCAGCCCAACAAAGCGCTGGGTGCCTGCCGCGTCGCGAGAGTAGGCGACCATCCGGGGATCCTTGACCCCTTCCGGGCCAATCTCATGCCAACTATCACCGGCATTGCTTGAGCGATATAAGCCCTCCGCCAGCACTACCAGAACCGTCTTGTCTTCGACATAGCGCGGCGAGACCGCTAGCGAAAGTACTTGCGGGCTCGGCAGCCCCTCTCCTGCGCGCTCCCACGTCTCGCCGCCATCGCGCGTGCGCAGCACACCATCCTCAATGCCAGCTGCGAAGATGGTCCGGTCCTCGTTGAAGACCGGCGAAATCGCCAGCGTGGACATCGAGCGCGCTGCCAGGCCATCGTTGGCGGCTTCCCAGGAAGATCCGCCGTCTTCTGAGCGGTAGATACCGCCTTGATGAAGTCCCGCGACGAGCGTCTTGCCCGTCGCATCGCTCACCAGCGTCATCACTGCCAGCTCGTCCAGATCTTGCGCCGCAACACGCTCCCACTTTTGGCCGCCGTCGCGCGAACGGAAAACGCCGGCACCGGCGGTACCGGCGTAGACTACGCGGTCGGATTCGAAGCGCGACGAGACCCATAATGCGTTCACAGAGAGGTTGGTCAGGCCATCATTCACCGCTCCCCAGCTGGCGCCGCGGTCGGTTGAGCAGAACACGCCCAAGTCTTCGGTGCCCACGAACACGGTGCCGTCTTCCTGAAACGCAGGGGAGAGTGCCACCGCCTGAACTGCGGTGGAATCAATGCCGCGCGTTACGGTACGCCAGGCGCGTGCTCCGTTCGTGGAGCGATACAGCCCATCACCAGCCAGGCAGAAACACGTCTCGTCTTCTTCAAAGCTAGGCGAAACCGCAAGAGCGAGAATCGAGAGATCGTTGAGTCCAAAATTGGCCGAAGACCATGTGCGCCCACCATTTGTGGAACGGTAGACGCCGTCAGACTGCGTGCCGGCCAGAATGGCGCCTTCCTCGGGATAGCCCGAAGAGACGGCGATAGCGGTAACCGCCGGCGCACCCTGCCAGAACTCTACCGGTGTCCACGTCTCGCCGCCGTTAGTGGTGCGCATCACGCCGCTGCCGAGTGTGCCGGCGAACAGCGTCTTGTCCTTTCGGTAGTGGGGAGACGCGCACAGCGTCTGGATGTACGGGCTTGTCAGTCCGTCGTTCGCCGGCGTCCAAGTCTTTCCCTGGTCCAACGATCGGAAGCAGCCGGCCGTGGTGCCCGCAAAGAAGACGGGAGCATCGGCCGTCCCGGGCGCGGCCAGCGCCAGAACGGTGCCTCCCCAACCAAGTAGAGGCGTTACCACCTCCCAGCGGCCGCTGTCTGAGTGTGAGTTTTGGCCCCCGCGGCCTGCGGTGCGCTCGCGCGCACCGGGGAACGGGATAATGTTGTCCACGTCGGCGGTCAAGTGACCCTCTCTTTGCCGGTTTAGGGATTGATCGCAGGATCGCGCTTGGCCGTCAATACCAGCGCATCGGTAGTGAGCGCCATGATACCCGCGCTTGCCCCTGTCTCCAGTGCTATTCGGACCACTTTGAGTGGATCCAGCACGCCTGCCTCTTTCATGTCCACAATGCGATCCCCCACCACATCGTACCCGTGCCCGGCTGGCGCTTCACGCAGCGACGCCAGGATTCGTTTGTGATCCCGCGCCGCGTTGCGGACGATCCACTCGGTGGGCGCCTCCATGGCGCGCATAAGCACACGCACGCCTAGCGCCGCGTCGCCGGAAAGCGACGCAGCTAATTCGCGCAGCGCCGGCATGCACGCCAAGTAGGATGCACCGCCGCCTGGGACCACCCCCTCTTCGGCAGCGGCGCGAGCGGCAGCAACGGCTTCCTCGCCATGCTGTTTCTTGATCTCGCGCTCGCGCGCGCTCGCTGCGCCGACTTTCAGGACACCAACACCGCCCTGAAGCTTGCCCATGCGCTCGCGCATCTTTTCTCGCTCGTAGTCACCATCTGCGGTCGGAATGAGCTGCTTGATCTCCTGCACGCGCTGCCGGATGGCGTTCCGGTCACCACCGCCGCCCACCACGCTGAAGAAGTCACGGTTGGCCCAGACGCGGCGCGCCCGCCCTAGGTCGCTATAGCGTGCTTGCTCCACCATCTCTCCCGCGTCTTCCGCAATCATTCGGCCTCCGGTCAGGACGGCTACGTCTTCCAAAATGCGGACGCGACGGTCACCAGCGCCCGGGGCCTTGATGCCAAGGCATGGGAGCGACTTCTTCTCGGTATTAGCAACCATGACCGCGAGCGCGGGACCGGAGATCTCGTTGGCAATCAGTACGAAGCCGCCGATGTTCTCCTGGTCCTTACGCTCCATGATCGCCTCAAGGATCGGAAGGATTTGGTCTACCGACTCTACGTTGCAGTCTGTGGACAGGATTATCGGATTCTCCACCACCGCTTCCATACGGTCGAGATCCGTGCAGAAGTAGGCGCTGACATAGCCGCTATCCCACTGGAGCCCTTCGACGTACTCTCGGTCCGTCTTGCGCCCGGCGTGGTCTTCCACCAAAATCACGCCATCCGTGCCGATGATTTCCAGCATCTCGGCGACGTAGCGACCTATCTCGTCATCTCCACCTGCGGCCGCAATGGCGAGCGCCTCAATCTGCTCTGGCGTATCCATGGGGACCGCCAGGCTCTTAAGTTGCTCGTAGGCTACCTCCAAACCCTGCTCCATACCGCGCTTCATCATCATGACGTTGGCGCCCGCGGCCGTCTGATAGTTGGCCTCCTGTAGGAGCGCCTGGGCTATTACTGCCGCAGTAGCGGCGCCGCTGCCCGTTTTCTCCCGCATTCTCCACGCCATGTGACGAATGAGCATGGCGCCCATGTTCTCGTAGGGATCAGGAAACTCGATGATGCGCCGAGCGATCGTCGCCGAATCGGTGAGCAACTCAGGGGAGCGGGTGGAGATGATGGGGGCCATGACGACGGCGCGAGCCGACGGCCCGAGCGTCACGCGCAGTACGTTGGCCATTTTGTCAACGCCACGCGCCAGCGCCACACGCGCCCTTGGCTTGAGGAGAACGTCGCGATAGACCTTATCTGCCATTACCACTCTTCATGTTTTCGGTTCTTCCTACGAGCGGACAGATTCTACGGATTGCCCCCTGAAGCGCAAGGAAAGAGTACTCATTCATTGACATAACCGGGTCGACGTTGCAGCCTACGCTCACAGAAGCTATGCTTCCGGGCGCCACACGGCATCCTACCTATGACTGAGAATTCAGACTTTCGTCAAGGCGCCGGCGCTGGGAGGGGGAAGCCTTTTGCTTGGTAGGCTCCGCGGCTGGTTCCTTTTAGGAGCAGTAGTCATACTTTCCCTGCTCTTTGCGGGGCTCATACACGATTTCTCGCAGACGAGCGTCGACGCGGGCTGGTTTACTGCCCGCCCGGCGCTGGCCGGAGTCCTGCTGGTGATAGGGTACGTATGCATGCTGCTGCATCGGATCGCGTCTTCACGACGCCGGGAAGAGTAGAGGTTTTGCGGCACGCATCTTGCCATTGACTGCGGTCCAAGCCGATCCCGGTTATTCCGGTGCCGTAGAAGGACAACTCATAATGGCAATCACCAACCTCAAGACTTACAAGCGCGACAAAGTAGCCTCCATCGAGCCCGCAGACGCCGTTGCTGCGCGCGCTGCGGACGTAGAGAAGCTGGATGCGCTCAAGCAGCGCCTGCAGGAGGATATGGCAATCCTTGCCCAGAAAGATGGCGACCGCACACTCTATGGCGGCGACTTTGAGAGCCTCGTCACGGCGGCGCAACTCGCCAGCCAGCACGAGACTGATGAACTGCTGCGACGCCGCCTTGAGCGCCGCTTAGACGAGCTAGCGCATGTGCAACGCCGTCTAGAGCAGGGCAGTTACGGGACCTGCGAGCAGTGCGGCGAGGAGATTCCTCAGGAACGCCTACAGGCTATGCCGGACTCTGTGATGTGCGTTTCCTGCCAGCGCCAGCGAGAACGCGTCCGGCCGGGCGGCTGGCGTCGAGCAGCCTAAGGCGCGTTCTCGGCTTCTGTTTACGCTAAAAACGTCGCTCCCAGAATCTGGGAGTGACGTTTCGCTTTTCAGGCTTAAGCGTGCGCAGACTGATGCAATCCGAGGCGCTCCACAACGCCCTCTACTACCGTTCGGTCGCCGGCCGCGAGCTCAACCAGGGGGGGCCGCACCGGACCTGCTGGTAGCCCGCATAGCTCCATGGCGTATTTGACACTGGACACTTCGTAGCCACGCTTTTTTGCCCGAAGCGCGTAGAAGTCCGCGACCTTTTCCTCAAACAACTGGCGGGCCCGCTCAAATTCGTTTCCCTTGGCAAGCCGGAACAGCTCCAATGCGACTTCGGGCATGAAGTTGGCGACGCTGGACGTGAAGCCTTCAGCGCCGGCGGCAAAGTACGTGTGAACCATGTCGTCTCCCACGCCTCCAACCCACACCAGGCGCTCGCCCAAGCGCGTCCGGATTCGCGCCCACAGACGGAGGTCGGCAGAGCCGTCCTTGTACGCGACCACATTTTGCTGCTCGGCGAGCTGCGCTACCAGGTCGGGTGAAAAGACCGCCCAGTCACGCGCATACGGCAGTACCCCAATGCTCACCGACTTGGCGATTTCGGAATAGTACGCCAGCATGCCTTCATCAGGCGCGGGACCGTA
>Ga0136611_10000578_pt1 | contig 24414 bp, 16 predicted proteins | sample AntDrymUQ2232306_2_FD_106645 | JGI IMG/M metagenome (GOLD analysis project Ga0136611, IMG submission 106645) | Polar desert sand microbial communities from Dry Valleys, Antarctica - metaG UQ223 (23.06) | ecosystem: Environmental > Terrestrial > Soil > Desert | place: Antarctica: Dry Valley...
CGGTCCCTATCTGGTGTGGGCGCAGCAGAATTGAAGGAATCTGACCTTAGTACGAGAGGACCGGGTTGGATTGACCTCTAGTGTACGTGTTATCGCGCCAGCGGTATCGCACGGTAGCTATGTTGAGCATGGATAAACGCTGAATGCATCTAAGCGTGAAGCCAGACCTAAGATTAATTCTGCCAGTGAGACTCGTGGAAGACTACCACGTTGATAGACTGGAGATGTAAGTGTAGTAATATATTTAGTTGACCAGCACTAATAGTCCCAAGGCTTGACCATAAAATTTACTGACTAGCAAATTTTATTTTCAAATTGCAAAGTTTATTTGATTATCTATTTCAGTTGTCATTTTGATATTTACCAGTTTTCCGGTGATTTTATCGGCAGGGTCACACCCGTTCCCATCTCGAACACGGAAGTTAAGCCTGCTAGAGCCGATGATACTGCATCTTTCAGGTGTGGGAAAGTAGGAAGTTGCCGGATTTAATTTTAAGAAAAAGCCTGCTCAAGTTTGAGCAGGCTTTTTCTTTGCTTACAATCTTTCTGCTTCGTAATCCTCTTTTTCAGTTGTAATACGTCCATCCGCTAAATCATACCAACGTCGCAAGCCAATCGCCACCAAAGCCCAAAATTCATCTCCAGCAGTTTCAATAATCTTTCGGCGAATCGAACGACGATTGACCAAATCCTTTTGCTTGAGAAGAAAAACCGCGTCTTGTTGGTCTTTGAAACGCCCGGCAATATATTTCAAGATAACCAACCATTCCGGGGTAACAATCGGGATGCCGAATAACTCGTTCGCTTCTTCCAACGCCTGCTCGTAAAACTTTCGCGCCGTGTCGTTACGGACAATCCAATCAACCGGCACATTTTTTTTGCCGACTTTCACGCGATAGCGTTCGCCGCCAAAGCCTAAACATCGCTCCGCTTCAAGCGACAATATAGCAGACGCGATAACATCAACATCTTTCGTTAAGCGCGGGCTTCCGTAAAGGTGCATTGCGATGCCGCCGACCAACGCCCAGTTTATTTTGCGGTTCTCGGCAAAGGACGCAACTTTTTGTAATGCTTCCAAACCTGTTTCAGTATCAATCATAGGATTTGGGTTTTCCCTCAAATTGCGCTCGACTAATTTTTCAAGCTGTTTTTTCGTCATAAAGGATGAATTATTATACCCTAAAGAAATTTTGGACAACACCCGCGCCCAAAGCTATAATCAAATCTGGCAAAGTTTATCTCCTGTTAAATGAATTTCGACCGATTTTTCAAACTCATTTCTTACGCCGTCGTCTTCTGCGGCTTTTTTTCGTTGTTCGTTTCGGGCGGCATGGGCATCATTTCGGCATTTCTTTTCGTTTCGGTTTTAATCGCCGCCTGGTACTTGGAAGGCTCGCGCTGGCAGATTTCCGAGCGGCTCGGAACGCATTCGATATTCATAGTCGTGCCGCTTTTTTATATTGACCGAAAATATCAGATAACAGGTTTCGGTGGGAACGTTGCCGACCTTGCGACGATGCTTGCCAAAATGATTCTGGTCTTGGCGGCGATAAAACTTTTGCAGCGAAAAGCCGAACGTGATTGGTTGTTTCTTTATCTGATGGCGTTTTTTGAAGTTTTACTAGCGGCAGGTTTGAGCATCAGCCCGCTTTATCTGGCTTCTTTGATTTTGTATTTGCTGGTCACGATTTGCGCGATTGTTACTTTTGAGATTAGAAAAACTTCCGTGTCAATCAGCCGCAATTCAAATTATAAAAAGACTGAGGACAAAGAAAAGATTTTTACGAAAATTCCGCTCGCCCGATTGCCGATGACGGCAATCACATTGCTCATTTTAATCATCGTTTTTGCCGCGCCTTTATTTTTCGCTCTGCCGCGTGTCGGCGGCGCGGGTTTGGGCAACAATCAAAAAGGGTTTTCCAATGTGACGGGTTTTTCCGATTCGGTTAATCTCGGAGAAATCGGAAGTCTCTTGCAGAACGACCAGATTGTGATGCGGGCGCGGATTGATAAAACGGACGGGAAAAATCTCGGCGCGCTGCATTGGCGCGGAGTCGCGCTTGATACGTTTGATAATAAGCGTTGGAGTAAATCAAGAAAAGATTTCCGTGAATCTTTCGTCAAACTCGAACGCGGATTTTTTCTGATTGATTACCCGCAGGTAAACGCCGCTTCAACGATTCAAACCATTTATCTCGAACCGATTGACACGCCCGTCTTATTCGCACTGTCGCGTCCTCTCGCCGTCGAAGGAAATTTTCCGTCGGAACTTTATAAAGATTCGGAAGGCGCGATAACATTTCAGCGCGGCAATTCCGAGCGTGTGAGTTACAAAGTAAATTCCGACCGCTCGCTGCCCAACGCTACCGCGTTAAAATCCGACAACGAATATTATCCGTCCGAAGCGAAACGCTATTTACAGCTTCCCGAACAATTTGACGAACGAATTGCCGTTCTCGCCGCGCAAGTAACAGAAAAATCAAAAAATCGTTACGACAAAGCAAAAGCTATTGAGAATTATTTGCAAACCGAATTCGGCTACACTCTGGAAATGAAAGCCGGAGGCGAAGAACCTTTGGCGGATTTTTTATTCAACATCCGCGAAGGTCATTGCGAGTATTTTGCGACGGCGATGGCAATTATGCTTCGAACGCAAGGCATCGCTACTCGCATCGTCAATGGTTTTCAGCAAGGCGAATACAACGAAACAGCGGATGTTTTCGTTGTCAAACAAAAAGATGCGCACTCTTGGGTTGAAGTTTATTTTCCGCGAGAAAACGCCTGGGTTCCGTTTGACCCGACGCCTGCCGCCGGTCGATTTGACGACTCAACGGCAACGAGCGGCATTTTCGGGAAATTCAACAGTTACCTCGTCGCGCTCGAAACTTTTTGGATACAGTATTTTGTCGCCTACGACAATCAAGAACAAAAATCTCTGATGCGCTCGGTCAAAAACAGTTTTGTCGAATATCAAACGAAAACTTCCGGCTGGCTCAACGAAATGCAATATCGTTTGTCGGATTGGTGGCGCGAAGTTCGCGGCGACAAAGGTTTGCAGGCGAGCGCACGAGCCGTCGCATTCGGCATCGGATATTTGCTAGCGGCAATTCTCGGGATCGTTTTAATCATCTGGCTTTATAGAAAAATCAGACGACTCGACGTTTGGCGGAGAATTTACGCATGGCTGAAATCGAGAAACGAAACGACTATTGTTGAATTTTACGAGCGGATGCAAAAAGTGTTGGCGAGCAAAGGTTTCAACCGCGCCGCGCATCAAACGCCTTTGGAATTTGCCTTTGCCTTGAATATGCCCGAAGCCGTTCGCATCACGGAAAAATATAATCGCGTGCGTTTTGGCGAAAAGAATTTGTCTAATGATGAAACGCAGGAAATTGAGAATTGGTTAGAAAAGTTAGAAAACAACTCTGCCTTAAAAGCTGGAAAATAATTATGAAAAATTTATTTTCAAAGATTGATAAAATTGGCTTGATACTTTTTTCGCTGATTTTAGTTGCTTCGATATATCAATGCAGTCTTATCGACTTTTCAGTAGAACAAAATATTCACTGGCAATTTTATATTTTTCTGCTTTGCGGTTTTTTAGTGATTTTTCGTTCATTCTGGATTAAATTTGCATCTTTATTGTTAAGTGTTTTAGTTAGCTCTTCAGCTTTTAGTTTCCTCATAAATATAAAGTTTTGAACATTAGTCCATCATCTCTACAGTCAAGGCATAAGTTTTTGGGAACTATTCCCTTTTATATTGTTAATAGCAGTTACGATTTATAATCTTTACGTGATTCTGATTGATTTGTTAATTGAAAGAAGGAAAAAGATTAACCTTAAATAATGAAAAAAGTTGGATTTGTCAGCCTCGGCTGCCCGAAGAATCTTGTTGATTCGGAAGTGATGATGGGGCAATTGAAAGCGGCTGGCTACGAAATTACGAATAACAGCGAGGAAGCGGAAACCGTCGTCGTGAACACTTGCGGTTTTATCGAATCGGCGAAAGCCGAATCGGTCGAAGCGATTCTCGAAGCGACCGGCGCGAAAGCGAACGGCATAACGAAGCGCGTCATCGTCGCCGGTTGTCTGGTCGAGCGTTACCGCGACGATTTGATAAAGGAATTGCCGGAAGTTGACGCATTTATCGGCACGAATGAAATTGGCAGAATTTTGGAAGCGGCGGACGAGAGCGTAGATTTTAAAGAATTGCCGCTGATGCAAATCGGCAACAAAACCGCGACGTATCTTTACGATTTCGACACGCCGCGCCATCGCGTCACCGAATCACACACCGCATTTATCAAAATCGCCGAAGGCTGCGACCGACCGTGCGCGTTCTGCTCGATTCCCGGAATGCGCGGCTCGTTTCGCTCGCGCCGTTTTGGAGGTATTTTGAAAGAAGCCGAAGATTTGGCGAAACAAGGCGTAAAGGAAATCGTTTTAATCGCGCAGGATTCTTCGCGTTTCGGTGAAGATTTGGGCGAAGTTGACGCGCTCGCCAAACTCATCCGCGCACTTGGCGAAATCGAAGATTTGGAATGGATTCGCGTGATGTATGCTTACCCAACGCACATCTCCGACGCATTTCTCGAAGCGATTGCCGAAACCACGAAAGCCGTCAAATATCTCGATATGCCGCTGCAACACGGCTCGCGCAATGTATTGAAATTGATGAAACGCGGCGGAACTCGTGAGAGTTTGGAAAAGTTAATCAGGCGAGTTAGAGAAAAAGTTCCCGCCATCACAATCCGCACAACATTTATCACCGGCTTTCCGGGCGAGACGGAAGAAGATTTTGAAGAGTTAATGATGTTCGTGCGAAACTGTGAATTCGATAATGTCGGCGTGTTCACATATTCCGATGAAGAGGGAACAGCAGCGTTTGATTTGCCGAACAAAGTTGACGCGAAAACCGCGAAACAACGTCGAGCGCGTTTGATGAAAGAGCAGGCGAAAATCAGCAAACGAAAAAACCAACAAAAAATCGGCAAAGAGTTTCGCGTTTTGTTTGAGGGTCTTTCGCAAGAATCCGACTTGCTTTTTCAAGGTCGGCTCGAAGGGCAAGCGCAGGAAATTGACGGTTATATTTTAATCAACGATATGCCTGAAAATTTCGAGCCGAAAGTCGGAGAATTATATAATGTGCGAATTTCAGAAGCGCATAATTACGATTTGATTGGTGAAATCATTTAAAGCGGTCTAATAATCAATCTAACCGACTACCGATAATCTGAAGCGCGACGGATATAAATTAGCGCCTTACGGAAATTCGGTTCTGACTGGGATTGATAAGCAGGCGGTGCTGCCCTACAGGGCAGCACCGCCGTTTGCCTCAACCACCAAGCCCAATGCCCCCAAAGCCGGCACCGCTTTCCTCGTCGCCGCCCGCCATCGTTCCCGGCAGAGAGACGGCACCGAAACCGGCACCGCCGGATTGGTCGCCGCCCGCCGCCGTTCCCGAAAGAGACACGGCACCGAAACCAGCACCGCCGGCACTGCCGGATTGATTACTTTCCGTCGCGGCTCCTGTAAGAGACACCGCGCCAAAACCGGCACCGCCGGATTGGTCGCCGCCCGCCGCCAACGCTCCCGAAAGAGACACCGCGCCAAAACCGGCACCGCTGTCTTGGTCATCGCCCGCAGAGGTGCTGAAGGACAGGAAACCGTATCCCTCGGCACCGGTCTCGTCGCCGGAGCCGGTGTCAGTCGCCGCCGCGACGGGGCTGGCGGCTCCCTCGATGCCCGTCAAGGTGATGTCGAAGTCAACCAGGCGCAGTCCCTGACCGCTCCATTCCTGCCACTTGTTCACGAAACTCGACCAATCGGTGTTGACCCATAAACCGTAACCGTCGCTGCCCTGACGAAATACGCCCGAGTAGCGAGTGTCGCTTCCTACCTTTGTGATCTCGAGATCAACTAGTCTGAGTCCCTGACCGTTCCATTCGTTCCACTTGGCGATAAAACTGTTCCAATCGGCTAAAGCCCACAAGCCGTAGCCGCCGCTGCCCTGACGAAACACGCCCGAGTATCGCACTTGTCCGCCAACCTGAATGGCGGTAAAGTCAACCAGGCGCAGTCCCTGATTGCTCCATTCCTGCCACTTGGCGACGAAGCCGTTCCAATCAGCATTTACCCACAACCCGTGTCCGCCGCTTCCCGCTTGGAAGACACCGGAGTAGCGCAGATCGTTGCCGACCTGGGTAATTTCCAGGTCAATGAGTCTGAGTCCCTGACCGTTCCATTCGTTCCACTTGGCGACGAAGCTGTTCCAATCGGCTAAAGCCCACAAGCCGTAGCCGCCGCTGCCCTGACGAAACACGCCCGAATAACGTAATTGTCCTCCCGGCTGGCTGATTTCCATATCGTCGAGTCGCAGTCCCTGGTTGTTCCACTCCTGCCATTTGGCAACAAAGTGGTTCCAGTCGGCGTTCACCCATAAACCATAGCCGCCGGTGGCTGCCTGAAAAACGCCCGAGTATCGCTGTCCCTGCGGGAAGCCGAGATGGAACGGCGTGTGCGCGCACATTGCCCATGTGTTTCCTTTCATAATGCAGGGAACACCGCCGCTCGGAGCGCAGTTCTCGCAGTTGGCGTTCGGCTTGCCGAACACGCCCCACGAGCCTCCGCAGTTACAGCCGCTGGCGGCATATTCGTCGGGTGCGTTGAAGACGTGTCCTGTCTCGTGTGCGAAAACCCGGTCAATATTGTCGGGTCCCCAACCGTCGTTACTATATGCCATAACTAATCGCGGACCGCCGATTGAAGCGTATGCGAAATGTCCGAGCGGATATTTGGTGAAGAATCCGCAATATGCCCAGTTGGTTCCTTTGGTCGTGCGGAGCTTCTCGACATAAGCCTGAACGCCCGCCATACCCGCACCAAAACCGAGTTTAGCCATCGCCGGATCGCGCCAGCGAGTTTCCTTCTGAGCCAGCGTTTCGCTGGCTGGTCCGGGCTTGACAGTGAGGGTGACTATTTGAATGTCGTAAACCCAAGATACACCGGCTGGAGAACTCTGACTGCCGAGCCAACTGAGACCGTTTTGAACTTCAGCGACGACTTTGGTGCGTTCGGCGGCACTGAATTTCAGATCGGCGGTCGGTCCTTCGACGATGATGATGCCCACCGCCACCTTGCCGGTCAGACGGGAACTGGTCGGTGCCTGCGCCTCTGCGCCTGACCGCGCCTCGGCGGAGTCAGCCTCTTCGTGAGCGTCGGGATGCGATCCCTCGTCCGAATCCCACTGCTCACCGTCCAGTGGACGCTGCGCCTTTGCCGCCTTGTATTCAGGCGACAGACGCAGGCTAAATGCTTCGAGTCCCAAAGTTTCCTCTTCGTCCAGCCCGCTCCTCGCCGCGTCGGGAATGGATGCCGACTCGCCGGTTACGGCGGCGAATGTCTGCTGCTGAAACGACTGAGCGGCGGCCGGCGGCACGGCAGCGATTATCAATCTCTGCCCGTATTGGTGCGTTACCCCGCCGCTGGCTTGCTCAACGGCTGACCTGGCGGCGGCTTGCGCGCCGGAATCCGGCGGACCTGCCGCCAGAACAACTGCCTGTTCGTAAATCTTAAGATCACCTGCCATTTTATTGTCCTCCTTTTTTATTTTTTATTTTTTGCTGTTTGTTATGTTCCGAATCCTCTGTCGGCGCGTCCGGCGGCGTGAAGCCGGGAGCATCCCACGACAGCCCCTCGCCAAGGCGTTGCTTCGATGATCCCTCTTTTCTCCGGCTTAGCCACGCCGCGACGAATAGCGCTTCGCCTTCATCGAGTTTCTCCATAATTCCGGGCGGCGCATCGCCGGAGGTGACGACCGTTACTCCCGAAACCGCCCGCAGCTTTGCCAATTCGCTTTGATCAGCCTCGACCGTGAAGACGCGGGGCGAGGCGACCTGGCGCACTTTGTAGTCGGCACTAATCCGCTTGAACGATTCTTCCGCCCGGTCTCCGATTATGATGACGAGCGAATCCCGTCCGCCTGAAAGTCCCTTGTCCGTATGCTCATTCATTGACTCATCCTCCGGTAATGATTCAGTTAGAACTTCTTGCCCGCAAAGACGCGCGAAAATTAACCAATCTTTTATTGACCTGCTCGCGTTCTTGGTTTTATATACCCTTTCTCGCCGCAATTCTGTGATGCTTGTTTATCGCCCTGGACTTATTTTCCAGCCGTTGAACACGCGCCGTTAACGCGAATTCTGCTGATTGTGGGATGTAGTTACTGTATCGCCCGCCTTTCCGAGCAAAGGCGGAAAATTAATTTTGATGATATTTTTGTTCTCCGTTCGGACTGTCAAAACTACGGACAAATTCCGCGCGGCGAGCCAACTTTGTATAACACTGAATCGAATGGTTTTTTGTGCAATTGTTTATACTTCAATTCAATTGGAAAGTCAAACAATTTTTGAGCTATTTTGAACTTTTGTTACACTTTGCGCCGCTCATCAGCCGCATATCTTCCTCCAAAAAAGTCCGGCTGATGTTTGGATTTGCCGCGCTGATGTAATACCGATACAATTTTCTTCGATGTTTTCGAAGAAATTAAACGATGACCCGCATAAAGTAATGACGAATTCGCCTGCGTTTTAAGGTAGGCGGCGTTTTTGCATTGGAAAACTTTTTAAGCAGAAAAATTTAAATGCCGAGTTACGACGAAATAATTCACATCTCTGCCACCGTCGAAGCGCAGAAACTAGCCAAAGAAGAATTAAAGGACAAAACGCTGCTCGATTATTTCGCGCTTGCCGTGACGACTTGCGGCGTTGGTTATCTGCCGCTCGCGCCCGGAACTTACGGCTCGGCGGTCGGCGTGGCGATTTATCTTTTTTTCGCGCATCTGGAAAAAAGCGCGTATTCGCGTTACGGGTTCGGGGGCGATGAATATATTGCAGCTTGGCTTTACGCCGTAAATTTAATTTTGTTTTTGCTTTTTTGTCTTTTAGGTATTTGGGCGGCGAACCGGGCAACGATTCTTTTTAAAAATAAAGACCCGCAGCAAGCCGTCGTTGATGAAGTCATCGGGCAACTGATAACTTTTTTGTTCGTCCCGTTTCTCGTTTCGTGGCATTTTGTTCTCGCCGGATTTCTGCTGTTTCGCCTGTTCGATATTTGGAAGCCTTACCCGATTGACTCCTTGCAAAATCTTCCCGCCGGAATCGGCGTGTGCGCCGACGATATTCTCGCGGGCGTATATGCCGGAACTTGTCTGGCGTTGATTTATGCGATTAGTCTTTCGTTCTGAAAATCTTCAAAGAATTTTCTAACGCAAAGGCGCAGAAGCGCAAGGACGCAAAGGAAATTTAAAAATCCTTGTGCCTTTGCGCCTCTGCGTTAAAAAAAATTATTTGACGGGTGATACCTTTTGCCGAAATTTTTCGCGTTAATAGTCGAGAGGCTGAAAATCACAGCCGAAAATTATTACCAAACAAGCGCACCAAGGAGCGGCAAACAAATGAAAAATAATATTACCCGATTCGCAATCTTACTCATTACATTAATTTTAACCCAGACGGCTTTTGCCGATGTCAAAATCAAGGCTCGCCAAACGGCAGCCGGACAATCTTCCGAAAACACAACTTACATCAAAGGCAAACGGATGCGTTCCGAGCAGAACAACGGCGGGATGCAGATGGTCAATATCACGCAGTGTGATTTGCGGCGCAGCGTGCGCGTGATGCCGCAAGCCCAAACTTATATGATTGATTCGTGGCAGACGGCGCACAGTGTCGCGCCGACAACCACGACCGAACAAACTCAGACGGTGACGAAAGGCGGCGTGATCGCGACGACCATCACCTCCAAAGACACGGGCGAGCGCAAGCAAATGTTCGGCTACACGGCGCGGCACATCATCACGACGATGGAATCCGTCTCGTCGGCTGATGCCTGTAACGTGAACAAAAGCAAAATGGAAATTGACGGCTGGTATATTGACGCGGCGTTTGCGCTGAACTGCGAAAACGACGAATACGTCAGAAATTATCAGAAGCAGACGAAAAGCGGCTGTCAAGACCGTTACGAAACCAAGCAAGTCGGCAAAGCCACAACCGGTTATCCGGTGTTGCAAAAAACGATTATGTTTGACGAGAGCGGCAAAGAAAGTTTCACGATGTCGAGCGAGATTTTAGAAATATCCAGCGCAACGCTCGACGCGGCTTTGTTCGATGTTCCGAACAGCTATCGTGAAGTCAAAGATTTGACTGAACTTTATGCTTCGATGAGCAGCCAAAGTTCGACGGGCAAAAATTCAAGAAATAATTACAGTGTGAACGAAGTTCCACCATCCGGTGATTCGGGCGTTACTTCAAACATCAAGAATTCGTCACAGCCAACTTCAAATTTAGGCACGGAAGTGGGCGCGAAAAAAGCGGGCGTGGTTCGCATCGGTTTGGCGGGCGTGAAAACGGGCAGCGTCGGCGAAGGGTTGAGTGCGGCGGAACTCGCTGGCGCGATTCAAAATACTTTGGCGGAGTATCTGAAATCGCCGAACGTCGAACTGGTCGCGCTCGAAGCGAAATTGCCGTCGGCGATTGATGCGGAAGCCAAATCAAAAGAATGCGATTATGTGATTTACGCCAGCGTCTCGCACAGAAAAGGCGGCGGTGGGGGCGGAATGTTCGGTAAAATGCTTGGCAATATTGCAAGTTCGACTATTTCGCGCGTCGGTTACGGTAGCGGCAACGTCGCCGGACAAGTCGCTGGTCAGGTCGCTTCGACTGCTGTTTACACCGCTTCGGCAATGTCAGCGAACATCAAATCGAAAGACGAAATTACGCTCGAAATCAAAGTCAATTCGACGGGAGGCGCGGCGGCTCTGGCGAAACAGTTCAAACAGAAAGCCAAAGGCGACGGCGACGACATCATCACGCCGATTATCGAACAAGCGGCGCAGGCGATTCTTGACGCTGTGGCGGCAAAGAAATAAAGTCGAGTGAAAATTAGCGAGAAAAGACGGTTGTCAAAGACCGTCTTTTTTATTCTAAAAATAAGTTGACCAAATTAATTTAATTGCTGATATTATTTCTGCGGAATTTGAGCGTTAAATAATGTAGGCGAAAAGCCTTTATAAATTAGGAGTAAAGCAATGTTCAAATTTATTCGACAAATTGCCTGTTATGCGCTTTTAATTCCTCGTGGCTCTGCCACGAAAATAAGGAAAAAAGATTTTTCCGATTCAATTCCTCGCGGCTCTGCCGCGGGAAAAATTTAATTTTAGCTCTGGCAAACATTTTAACGGTTCAGGCTCAAGACCGAATAACAATTAATCGGGCAATTCGATTTCAACGCGGAAAGATTTCTTCAATAGTTAGCGGACGCATCTCGCTCGGCACATCGCATATCTACCGCGTTCGGGCGCGTGAAAGACAGCAAATGGCGGTTGTATTAAAGACCGGCAACAGAACATCGTTCACCATTTCTGCCCGCGTCGCGGGAATTTTGGAAGGCGCGGACGGCGTGCGGCAAACGGTCGTCGAACTGCCGGAAACAGGCGAATACGAAATTCAAATCGGCACCGATGTAACCGCCAATTACACGCTCGATGTCGCTATCAAATAAATTAATTCAGATAAAAGGAGACAAAACAATGACTACACAAAATAACGCAAAAGCAACCGCTCCGGCGGCTCAACCGATGATGCCGCCCGAAGCCTTTTTAACCAATATCGCTTTCGGCGCGTTGATGACACAAGCATTAGCCGTTGCCGCCGAATTGAAAATTGCCGATTTTCTGGCGGAAAAGTCAACGTCAATCGCTGAACTTGCCGCCGCGACGAACACGCACGAGAACGCGCTATATCGAGTTCTGCGAAGTTTGGCGAGCGTCGGGATTTTTCAGGAAACCGGCGGAAGGGTCTTTTCAAACACGGATTATTCAGAACCGCTTCGCTCGGACGCGCCGAACTCGATGCGGAACGGCGCGATTTTTATGGGCGCGGATTGGCACTGGTCGGTTTGGGGCGACGCGCTTTACAGCGTGCAGACGGGCAAACCGGCTTGGGGACACATTCACGGCGGGGAAGTTTTCGATTATTTTCAGCAGCACGCGGAACACGCCGCGATTTTTAACGGCGCGATGACCGATATGTCTATGGGAACCGCCGCGCCGGTCGTCGAGGCTTACGATTTTTCCGGTATCGAAACGCTCGCCGACATTGCGGGCGGTCACGGTTATCTGCTTGCGCAGATTACGAAGGCGAACGAAAATTTGACCGGTGTTTTGTTCGATATGCCGCAGGTTATCGAAGGCGCGTCGGCGTTGCTCGAAAGAGAAAACGTCACGAGTCGCGTCGAAACCGTCGCCGGAGATTTCTTCGCGTCCGTTCCGTCAGCCGACGCTTATATTATGAAGCACATTATTCACGATTGGGACGACGAGCGATGCGTCACGATTTTGAAAAACATTCACCGGGCTATGAACGGCGACGGCAAAGTTTTGATTGTCGAATCGGTGGTGCCGGAAGGAAACGAATCGCATTACAGCAAACTGCTCGACCTCGAAATGCTCGTCTCGCCCGGCGGAATGGAACGAACGGCGGAAGAATATCGCGCGCTTTTGGCACGCGCCGGATTCGAGTTGACGCAGATTATTCCGACCAAATCGCCGTTTAGCATTATCGAAGCGGTTAAGTGTAAGTAAAACGTTCTGCTAGTTAAAATTTTAAAAAAAACTTTTGAGGGCGAATAATTTTTATTCGCCTTTTTTGGCGTGATACTTTTTGTATTTCTTTTGCGCGTTAGTTAGTGAGAAACATTTTTGCAGCGTTTGGACTGACGCGAGAACGGAGAAATTAGCACGTCAAATTCATTTAGTAATCATTCCATAAATTAACCGCTTTTTTACTTGTCTTAATCTTCAGTAATTAATTCTCCGTTTTCGCGCAAACAAGAAAAACAAAACGACATGCAAATCGCCGACAACCAGTCGAGATAGTCTGCACCGAAATGTTCGAGAGCATAGACGTGCGTTATCAATTACACAAAAACACAAAGCCGTTCTAACAAAAGAAACGTCGAACTTACACGGTCAGCATCAAAGTGCCGGTGCCAACGGATGTTTCACCCGTCGAAATAAATCGTCGAACCGATGGTCATCTCGGAGCAAGTCGAATTGCGGCTCAACTCCGATCCAAACAATCCAGCCGTCTCTGGCGGCGAACGCCTTTTCTAAATTTTCGAACGCTTTGTCTTTGTCGTTCAAAGCGCAATAAATCTGCGCCAGCATATACTCGGAAACAAAGCGCGTTTTGGAAATTTCGTCGAGCCGCGCCAAAATCGTTTCCGCGTCCGAACGCTTTCCGGCTTCGGCGTAAGCGGCGGCGAGTGCTATCAAATAAAATGGGTTTTCGCCAGTTAATCGTTCCTTACAGGTTTAATTCCCCTTAGCTTGCTATGGAACTTCCGATTTAAAACCGCGTCAGCTTGCTGCGCGGAAAATTTATTTTAAGCGACATTTACCGAAATTAATTATGAAATCAAAAATCCAAACTTTAGTAATTACGCTGTTTGCCTTCGTTTCGCTGGCGACTTCGTGCGCGGCGCAAACCGGACAAGTTTCAATCAAAGTGTCGTCATTTCAAATTGATGACCGCACCAATTACGTCAATGTGATGAATAACGAGATGCCCGCGATACCGCAGTTTCCCGCCGTGTCGAAAAAAGCGGGCTACATTCGCGGATACGTCAAAGACGTTCTTGGTGAACCGATTGCCGGCGCGAAATTAGGCTTGAAATCGGCGCGAATTTACGATTCATACGTTGCAGCATCCGCCGAAACGGACGCAAAGGGTTATTACGAAATCAAAATTCCATTGGGCGGCGCGTGATTCGATTTCGCGGGTTGCACGGTGAAAACCAATCGCGGCGCGGCGGCTCTGGGACTTCATCCGGCGGACGGAAAATTAAGCGAAAGTTACTCGGCGGCAACCGGCGGTGTGGAAAATTTCGTAATGTTGCCCTACGGAATTGCCGATGCGGAAGGCGCGAGCAACAGCCCGCGACATCGCTCGAATTATTACGGCGGAACGATGCTGCTGCGGTATTTTATCGCGCCGCCCGGACAAGACCCAAACGATTTTGGGCGAATGTTGGCAAGCGGTTCGGAAATCGTCATTACGCTCGCGCCGGTCAGTTTGCTGTCGGATGGCAACAATTACAGTCGCGCGTTTGAAATTCGCAAACGGGTCGAGGACAGTTCCATCGGCGAGTTTTATATTTGCAATGTTCCCGTCGGGCGTTACGAAATGACAGTCAAACAAGCAAATGGCAAACCGCTCAGGATGAAACAGAAAAATCCGACGGATTCGGTTTTCGGAATTCAACCGGCGGAAACTTCCGGCAGCGCGTCGCTCGTTTTCAATCCGCTGTCGGCGGATGCGAAAACGGCGGTCGCCTCGCGCGGCAATTGGACGGATTTGGAGATTATTGTCGAACGACCGTAAATTTTTGATTGAAAAAATTAATTCTGCTTAGGATTTCTCATGCGCCCGGCGAGATTTGCCACCGCGACGATTAACTCCGACGGCTCGACCGGTTTGGCGATGTGCATTTGAAAGCCGGAACGCAGTGCCTTGACGCGATCTTCGGCACGGGCGTAAGCCGTCAATGCTATCGCCGGCACGTCGCCGCCCTGCTCGTTGGTCAAACTTCTAATTTTGCCGATTAACGAAAAGCCGTCTTCGTCCGGCATTCCGATGTCGCTGATGATGACATCGAATTTTCCGCGTTTGATCGTCTCGAAGGCTTCGGCGGCGGAACTTGCCAGCGTGACGTGCGCGCCGCACGAATCGAGAACGAGGTTTAACAAATCGCGCGAGTCGGCTTCGTCGTCAACGAGCAGGACGCGCAAATCGGTAAGCTCCGGCGGACAATCTAAAATCGCGCCGGTTTTAGTCGTCGGATGCACGCGCGGCAACTCGCTCGCCGGTTCTCGGCGCACCGGAAGCAGCGGTAAATCAACGCTAAAGGTCGCGCCTTGTCCTTCGCCCGCGCTTTGGACTGAAACGGTTCCGCCGTGCAGTTCGACGAGTTGACGGACGATGGCGAGTCCTAATCCCAAACCGCCGTGCCGCCGCGTCATCGAACCGTCGGACTGGCGAAACCGGTCAAACACATACGGCAAAAACTCCGGCTCGATGCCTTTGCCCGTATCGCTGATGACGATCTCGACGTGCGAGTTGATTCGTTCGAGGCGCACCTGGACGCGCCCGTTTTTCGGCGTGAATTTAATGGCGTTCGACAGCAGATTCCAGACGACCTGCTGAATCCTGTCCGGGTCGCCGGAAATCGGTCCCGCCTGTGGATCGAGCAGCGTTTGCAGCCGAATGCTTTTGGCTTCGGCGGCTGGGCGCGAGGCATCAACCGCCGCCGCAATCACGCCCGGCAAATCAACGGCGCGGACATCGAGACGGAGTTTTCCCGTGATAATGCGCGATACATCGAGCAGATCATCAATCAATTGGTTTTGCGCGCGCGCGCTGCGTTCGATGGTGGCGAGTGCCTTCTTCATTTCACTTTCGCCTAAATTGTTGGTTTGAAGCAACTGTGACCAGCCTAAGATAGCATTGAGCGGGGTTCGCAGCTCGTGTGAAAGCGTCGCTAAAAATTCATCTTTCAAGTTATTGGCTTGCTCGGCTTGCAGACGCGCCTGGCGGAGTTCTTCGATGTCGGTGTTCGTGCCGAACCAGCGCACAATGCGGCCGTTTGTATCGTGCAGCGGAACAACACGCGTTAAAAACCAGCGAAACGCGCCGTCTGTGCCGCGCCGCAAAGGAAACTCCATTTCAAACGGCTCGCCTGTCTCAAGCGAAGCCTGCCAACGCTCAATAACATTCGGCAGCATTTCCGCATCGTGAACCGACTGCCAGCCCCAGCCTTCCATTTCTTTGGGCGTCGTGCCGGTGTACTCATACCAGCGGCGGTTATACCAAAAAATAAATCCGTCCGGTTCAGCCATCCAGGCAAGCTGCGAAATCGAATCGGCAAGCGCGCGAAGCTGTTCTTCGGATTCGCGCAAAATTTCTTGGGCGCGGCGTCGCTCGGTGATGTCTCGGATGATGCCGATAAAAAATCGCGTATCACCGCGATTATATTCGCCGAAAGATATTTCGATTGGAAAACGGTGCCCGTCTTTGTGCTGCGCCGGAACTTCGATACCTTGCCAATCCAGTTTTCTTTTGCCCGTTTTCAGGTAACGATCCATTCCGGCGCAATGCCCTTCACGCAATTCTTCGGGCATTAACATCATCAATTGCTGCCCGACCATTTCTTCGGCGGCGTAGCCGAAAATCCGTTCGGCTGCCGCATTGACATATTGAATCGTGTTGTCCTCACCAATTCTGATAATCGCGTCCGAAGCCGTTTCCGCCAGAATACGATAGCTTTCTTCGGATTCGCGGAGTTTTTTTTCCGCCGTTTTGCGTTCTGTGATGTCCTGAATAACTGTCAGGGCAAATGGTTCGCCGCCGATTTCGATGCGTTCGGCGGCGAGCAAACCAATTATTTCCGAGCCCGATTGAGTGCGAAAAACGTATTCGGCATTGCTCAGTTGTCCGGCTTGGCGGACAATTTCCATTTCCGCTTCGCGTTCCGGCAGCTTTTTCCATAAGCCGAGTTCGAGCGTCGTTTTGCCGATCGCTTCCTCGCGCGTGTAGCCGGTCGTGTTGACAAAAGTTTCGTTGACTTCGACCAATTCGCCGGTCGTCAAAGATGAAATTGTTAAAACGAGCGGACTGGCTTTGAAAGCTTTGGAGAATCGCTCATCCGATTCGCGCAGCTTCTCCTCGACGCGGGCGTGTTCGATGCGCGTCCAGACACGCGTCATCAATTCGCCCAGCAGTTCGATTTCATCTGCTCTCCACTCATAAGATTCGGAGCGATAAACGCCGAGGACAAATTTCAACACGCCGTCGCTGACATAAGGCGTGTTGATAAATGAACCGATTTTAAGAAGCTGCAGGTTCGCTGAATTTTCGGCGGTGCGCGGATCCACCTCGACCGCATTGACGACCAAGGGTTTGAACGCAATCAGCGTCTGGCGAAATTCTTCGGAAATAAACTCCGATAATTGATATTTTCCGACCAAATCAACCGCCGTTTCGTCTTTGCGCCAACCCTGATTAACAATCGCCGTATTCGCCGCCGTATCAACTTCGGCGAAAATACAATTTGAAACTCCGAGGTATTCACCGATTTTGCGGGTCATCGCCTGCGTAATCTCGCGGGCGTTTGTCAATCGCGCCAAGTCCTGACTAATTTCAGCGAGAAATGCGAGATTCATTTCCGCCCGTTTTCTTTCGGTAATGTCACGAAAACTCCAGACCCAGCCAAGACGCGAATCGCCGTCGCTGCCGCGAATCGGCGCGCCGAAGCGTTCATAAATGCGTCCGTCTTCCATTAATAATTCTTCGCGCACCTGCGTATCCGGCTGTTCGTAAACGGTACTGACGCGGGCGAGAAACGCTGACGGATTCGCGGTTTGTTTCGCCGCCCACCGGAGCGCGGCTTCGTCCGACTGCGATTCGACGACTTCCGGCGGAAAATTCCAGATGTTCAAAAAATGCTGATTGAAACGCAGCATTTTTCCTTCGGGTGAAATAATCAAAATCCCGTCCAGCACGCTTTCGGTCAAGGCTTCGAGCAGCATCGTTTGGTATCTGAGATTATCTTCCGACTGCTTGCGGGTCGTGATGTTGTGAAAATAAATCGATAAACCTTCGGGCGACGGGTATGCCCGCACTTCAAACCAGGCATCGAGCGGCGGATAAAATTCTTCAAACGTGACCGCCGTTTGTTCGCGCACGGCGCGGCGGTAATTTTCTTCAAACTTCGAACCGACGATTTCGGGAAATTCCTCCCAAAGATTTTTGCCGAGCAATTCTTCGCGCGAACGAAGAGTTAATTTTTCGGAGTTTCGATTGATATGAGTAAATCGCCATTCACGGTCGAGTGAATAAAAACCGTCGCTGATACTCTCCAAAATGTTTTCGACCTGACGGTTTGATTGTTCCAGTTTCTCCTCAGCCAGTTTCTGCGCCGTATCATCGCGCATCACCTTGGCGAATCCGCGCAACGAGCCGTCATCGTTTTTGAGCGACATCACCATTCCGTTCGCCCAAAAGCGCGAGCCGTCTTTTCGCTGATGCCATCGTTTGTCTTCGGCGCGACCTGTCCGTGCCGCCTGCTTTATTTCCTTGGCGGGCACGTCCGCCGCGACATCTTCGGGCGAGAAAATAACGGCGAATGATTGCCCGACGATTTCGCTTTCGGTATAACCGAGAAGTTTTTCAACGCCCGGATTCCAACTGACGACGCGCCCTTCGGCGTCCGTCATAAAGATGGCATAATCTTTGATGTTTTCGACGATTAAATGAAATAATTCCGCGCTGTGCGGCGAAGTCTCGTCATTGTCGTTCGGTCCCTGTTGCGTCATAAGTTCTTAAAAGTTTACCAAATGCTCAAAGAATTGGCTCAATTAGCGCATACAAATTTAGCATTGCCGGAAAAATTATAAAATTTGGCAAATATAAAGCGAATTTGCTTCTCGGAACAGCTTCGCGGGAAGACGCGATGCTTTTTTTTGTCTAAAACGCGCAACTAATGGTATATTTTCATTAACCTAAATAGACTTTTCGCCGATTCAAAAATGCCGACATCGCACGACGTAACCAAACTTCTGCTCGAATAGAGCAAAGGCAATCGCAACGCTATGGACGAGCTTCTGCCGCTCGTCTACCGAGAGTTGCAAAAAATCGCGCATCGTTATTTGGGGCGTGAACGCAACTCTAATACTTTGCAAACGACCGCGCTGGTTCACGAAGCATTTCTCAAGCTCATTGATCAAACGCGCGTGCAGTGGCAAAATCGCGCGCATTTTTTCGGCATTGCGGCGCAGGCGATGCGGCGGATTCTGGTTGACCACGCTCGCCAGAAATTGGCGGATAAACGCGGCGGCGCGGCAGAAAAAGTCGCGCTCGATGAAGGCATAATTGATGTCTCGGACGAAAAAGCGAGCAATCTGATCGAACTCGATGCGGCTCTAAAAAGACTCGCCGAGATTGACGAACAGAAAAGCCGAATGGTCGAACTCCGCTATTTCGGCGGCTTGTCAATTGAAGAAACGGCGGAAGTTTTGGGCGTGAGCGTCGCCACCGTCAACCGTCAATGGCGACTGGCGAAAGCGTGGCTTTACAAAGAAATCTCCGGAAGTGAGAAGTGAGAAATGGAAAGTGAAAAAGCTGCGTAATTACCGGCAAGCGAACTTTATCACTTTTAACACTTCAACCTTTTTCACTTTTTATCCCACAAAGAAATGTCGAGTAATAACTGGCAAAAGATTGAAGAAATTTTCGACGAAGCCGCTGAGCTTCCGCGAGCTGAGCGCGAAGATTTTTTAAACGAAGTTTGCGATGGCGATGCCGATCTCCGCCGCGAAGTCGAAGCATTGCTCGCGGCGGACGAGCAATCGAATGATTTTATCGAATCGCCGATTATCGCCTCGAACACGCTCGCTGGTCTTCTGCCTGAAAATATAGAAGATTCTGTCGCGCCGCATTTTTTGGGCAAGCGCGTCGGTGCTTACGAACTAGTCCGCGAACTTGGGCGCGGCGGAATGGGAGCGGTTTTTCTGGCGCGTCGCGCCGACGCGGAGTTTCGCAAAGAAGTCGCCGTTAAACTCGTCAAGCGCGGAATGGATACGGATTTCATTCTCAAACGCTTTCGCCACGAACGCCAGATATTAGCCATTGGGCATTGCCACTTTCGGGCATGATTGGGATTTCGATCTTGCCGAAAAGTATTTCAAACGCGCTATCGAACTCAATCCGAATTACGCTGAAGCACACGTCTGGTATGCTCATCTGCTCGGCACTCGCGGCAAACACGAACTTGCCGTCAAAGCGATGCGCCGCGCCGAGCGGCTCAGTCCGCAGTCGGTCTCGGTGCTGACTTCTTTCGCCATCTGTCTGCGAAATGCCCGCCGCTACGAAGAAGGAATGGAAAAACTTCGGCGGTCGTTAGTCTTGCAGCCGAATTACCCGACCGCGCTGCAAGCCTTCAGTTGGTTCGTCGTGTCGCTCAAAAATTATGAGGAAGCTGAAAACGCCGCTTTCAAGGCACTCGAAATAACCGGTCGGCAAAACCTTTCGCTTTACAATTATGCTTACGTTTTGGCGGTCGTCGGCAAAACTGACGAATCACTGAAAATCGTTGAGGAATTAAAAGAGCGCAGAGAAAGATTGTATGTGCCGTGCGTGTATTTCGCGTGGATTTACAGTGCGCTCGGCGACGTTGAAGAAACTTTCCGGTGGCTCAAACAATGTCTGACTGAACGCGATTTTTGGATGGTCTGGTTCGCAGTTGACTCACGTTTTGATAGTTTGCAAAACGACGAGCGATATTTGGAGATAATCAAAAAAATCGCGCCGCTTGAACAAGAAGTAGAAGCGATTCATCAATCGCACATCGCCACGAAAATTTTGCCCGCCGCCCCAGCGGAAACGCCGAAAAGGATTGCAGAAAAAGTTGAGAGTAAAGCGATCGAAATTCCAGTAAAACCGCCGCGCCGCGTTTGGCAATATGCGGCGGCGTTCGTTTTGATTTGCGCGTTGCTGGCAATCGTCATTCTGCCCGATTTAAAAATCGAAACGGGCGAAGGAAACGACAAAAAGGAATTCAGCCTGACGCTCGGCGCGGGCAAAAAGAAAAACCCGGCGTCAGCACCAATCGGCGGACAGCCGAAAACAATCGCCGTTTTGCCATTCGCGTCTGATGAAGCGGATGAACTCGAAGAATCTTTGAGCGTCAGTTTGGCGCAGGTTTTCACCGATAAACTCGGACAGATTCGGCGGTTGTCGGTTGTCCCCGGCAGCGTCGAAGATAATCGCGGCAAAACGCTCGATGCTTCGCTCGAAACGGGCAGAGAACTTGGCGCGGATTACATTTTGCACGGCTCGCTGCATCAGACAACGGAGCGGGTTCAAATCACCGCCGCGCTCGTCACAACCGAAGGCGGACAATTTTTATGGAACGAAAATTTCGACGAACCGCTCGACGATTTACCCAAGTTGCAGATTTTGATTTCCGACAAAGTTCTTCAAGCGTTGGGCGTTGAACTTTCGCCGGACGAACGGCGGCAGATTGAAAAGACTTATACGACCGACGGCGAGGATTATCAGCTTTATCTCAACGGACGCTACCAAATGACGGCGCGAACGGCGGAAAGTATGCGCCGCGCCATTAAAAGTTTTTCCGCTTCGCGCGATAAAGACCCGAATTTCGCGCTCGCCTATGCCGGACTCGCCGACGCTTACGCGCTGCTGAATCTTTATGAAATTTCGCCGCCCGCCGACGCTTACGATAAAGCGAAGGAGAACGCGCTAAAGGCTTTGACAATTGACAGCACGCTTTCCGAAACTCACGCTTCTTTGGCTTATGTTTTATTCAATCACGAGGGAAATCTGGTTGCCGCCGAAACGAATTACCGCCGCGCCATCGAGCTTAATCCGTCGTATCCGCGCTCGTTCCACTGGTTCGCGCTGATGCTTTCGGCGACGGGCAAGCACGACGAAGCGAATGAAAAAATCAAAACGGCGCAGCGGCTTGCCCCGCGCTCGGCAATCGTCCACGCCGCCGCCGGGCTGGTTTATTTCTACGCGCAAAATTATCGGGAAGCGATAAACGCCTGTCATAAATCGCTCGAACTAAATCCGCAATTCGTTCCCGCGTATAAAAATCTGCGCGTCATTTATTCGGCACTCGGCGATTATGAAAAAGCACTCGATGCGTATAAAAACGAGCGGCTTTACAGCGACAACACGGACGAAGCGAATCCGAACTGGCTGATGATTCGGGCGCAGGTGGAAGCCGTCGGCGGCAAGCGCGACGAAGCGTTGAAAAGTTTGAGCCGCGCCGTCAGTGAACCGACCGTGAAAAATAATCCAAACGCTTATTCGTATGAAATCGCCGCCGCATATGCTTTGTTGGATGACAAGGAACGGGCAAACAAGTGGTTAAAAATCGCTGAGAAATCGCGTGCGAATAACTTTAATTTCGCGCCGGTTGATTCGCGGTTTGAAAGAATCAGGCGTTGATGCGTGAGAAATAAATTGATAGGGAAAAAGTAACCGGACAGTGAAAAAGAATTCGCGCTTTGACTTTAATTACCGCTCAACGCATCTGTTTAGGTTAGTTTTTACTTTTCCGGCTTGCTGTTTTTGCCCTGCAAAATCCAGCCTTTGTGCCGAAAATAGACGAGCAAGCCGACGGCGACGAGACCCATCACCGCTAAAGTAAAAAAATAACCGTAGCGGGTTTTCAGTTCCGGTATATTCTCGAAATTCATCCCGTAAACTCCAGCGATAAATGACAGCGGCAGCCAAATCGCTGAGAAAATCGTCAGGAATTTAATAATGTCGTTGGTTTTATTCGCGCCGACGGCAAAATGAATGTCGAATAAACCGGCGACTAAATCGCGGTAGTTTTCCGACAAGTCCGAGATTCGCAGCAGATGGTCGTAAACATCGCGGTAGAACGGCAGAATGTTTTCGGGGATTTGCGGAAACTCGCCGTGCGAAATGCGGTAAAGCGTGTCGAGCTGACGCGACGAAATCCGTTTCAGACGCGCCACGCTGCGCCGCAAATCCATAATCTCTTCGAGAATCAGATTGTCATTGTTTTTCATCAGGAAAACGCGGTCTTCGAGTTCGTTAATGACGACATCGAAATCGTCAACAATCGGCATATACAAATCAATCAACTGGTCGAAAATCTGGTGCAGCAGATAAGCCGCGCCGCGCCGACACGCAAACGTGCTGGTGCGTACCTGCTGTTTGACGTTTTTTATACTTTGAAAGCGTTCGGTGTGAAAAGTGACGACGAAGTTTTCCCCCAAAAAGCCATCAAGTTCTTTCGTGGCGAAGTTCGTCGTGCTGGTTTCTTCGGGCTTGATGCCGTGAAGAATAAAGTAAAGATAATTGGGAAAGGCTTCGACCTTCGGCTGATTGCGCGTTTCCAAACAATCTTCGACCGTCAGCGGATGAAACTTAAAGATGTTCAACATCACATCTTTAGCCAGTTCAGTTTCCGCATCGGTTTCGACGAGAAAATCAACCCAAATAAGATTGGTTTCATCCGCGAGCAGCGCGGGCAAATCCTTTACTGTGAAACCTTCTTCGACACTCTCCGATTTGTTTCGATACGCAAAAATTTCCATAAATCAATGGTTGATAATCAATAATCAATTATAAAGACAAACTTTGTGAGAATTTTCTCCCGGTGCTAGAATTCCAACAAATAGTTTTCAGTCAATAAATTATTACCACTGACAACTGACAACTGACAACTAATCGCTGACAAAATTATGAACAATATCAAAGTCTTCATCGCCGACGACGTGAACGAAGCGAAACTTGCGCCGCTGCGCGATGCCGGATTTACAGTTGAGAAACGCATTAAATTATCGGCGGAAGAATTAGCCGAAGCGATGCGGGATTTTGACGGCTTAATCGTGCGAAGCGAAACAAAAGTTTTTGGGGATTTGATGGACGCGCTGCCGAAACTGCGCGTCATCGGCAGAGCCGGAGTCGGCGTTGACAACATTGACGTGAAAGGCGCGACCGCGAGAGGAATCGTCGTGATGAACGCGCCGGACGGCAACACGATTACGACCGCCGAACACACGATTGCTTTACTGGTTTCGATGGCGCGAAACGTGCCGCAGGCGCACGCGCTTTTGCAATCCGGCGTGTGGGACAAAAAGAAATTCGTCGGCGTGGAACTGAGCGGCAAAACTCTTGGCGTAATTGGTTTGGGCAGAATCGGCAGGCACGTCGCCAAAATCGCCAAAGGTTTCGGGATGAATATTTTCGCTTATGACCCGTTCGTGTCCGTTGAACAGGCGAAAGATTTGGGATTTGAGGTTGGCGGTTTGGATGATGTTTTTGCAAATGCTGATTTTTTGACGATTCATACGCCGGTGACGGACGACACGCGCAACATTATCGGCAAAGAGGCTTTTGCGCGGATGAAAAAAGGCGTTCGCCTGGTCAATTGCGCTCGCGGCGGATTGGTTGACGAGAACGCTTTACTTGAAGCGATTGAAAACGGCACGGTTGCGGCGGCGGCTTTGGATGTTTACGCAACCGAACCTTTACCGACAGACTCGCCGCTTCTGAATAACCCGAAAATTATCACCACGCCGCATTTGGGCGCGTCAACGACCGAAGCGCAGGAAGGCGTGGCTTTGACCGTCGCCGAACAAATGCGCGATTATCTCCTGTCAGGCGAACTCAGAAACGCCGTCAACGCGCCTTCGATGGCGGCAAAAGAACTCGAAGCCTTTCAGCCGTTTATTGATTTGGGCGAAAAGCTCGGACGTTTTCAGGCGCAGATTATGAACGAAAATCCGGTGTCGAAA
>Ga0136611_10000579_pt1 | contig 24414 bp, 20 predicted proteins | sample AntDrymUQ2232306_2_FD_106645 | JGI IMG/M metagenome (GOLD analysis project Ga0136611, IMG submission 106645) | Polar desert sand microbial communities from Dry Valleys, Antarctica - metaG UQ223 (23.06) | ecosystem: Environmental > Terrestrial > Soil > Desert | place: Antarctica: Dry Valley...
ATAATCAAATGCACGTCGTCCACGCCGTTCGCCGCGCACATATCCAGCACGACTTCGAGCATCGTCTGGCGCAAATCCGGCGTTTGCATCGGCGGCAGCGGCAATGAAATATCGTCCATCGCAATCGTCACCCGCATTCCCGGCTCAAGCTGCGCGTAAAGCGGTTTCGCGTCAATCGGATGATTGACCGCGTAACGAATCGCCGCCTCCCGATTCGGCAAGCCTTTAATCGGCGGATTCGGATAAATCACGCGCGTCCCGACCGGCAAATCTTCGAGAATAAAATCCTCGCCAAACGGCATAATGCGCGGCGCGCTGTCTTTATCAATATAGATGATTGATTCGTGTGTTTTTCTGCGTAATTGCAAAGCCATAATTTAAATAAACTTTTATATTTTTTTCAAAGCGTTGGTAACGCACTTTTGAAATTCGACTGTTTTTGATTCAGAAGGCGAAACGCATAAATCATAAAACCCCGGCATCAAAATGCCATTAACAACGGTAATTGTTACGTCAAGTTTCTTTCCGTTTTTTTCAATCTTTCTATAGACAAAATAAAGTTCTGTGGAAACCTCGCCATTAGAAAAAAGAACTTTTCCGTCTTTTTCCCAAGCTAAAGACTCATCAACTTGCCTCATTTCGTTAATGACTGCTTTCATACTTTCAAGAAATTCTTCTTTTGAAGTTCTACCCTTCGACGCATTGCTCGCTTCATTATAAATCTGCTCAAAATTTCCCGACTTTATTTGCGAATTTAATTTTTCAACAAATTTATCGCTTGATTCACGACGATATTTTGAGCAACTTGTAACTAACAATCCTAAACAGATTATTAATAAAATATTTTTGAAGAAAGATTTATTCATCTGCTTCACTTCAAATCATCAATGCAAAAAAGTTTGAAAGTAAATTTATCGGTATTAAAGTAAAAAGCGTTTGTATCCCAAATTATTGAAACAGATTTTTGATTTATTGATTCAGAAATCAAATTTATCTCATTTGCCGTAAACCTTAAATCGTTCACTAAACTTTATAAATTTTAACTGCAACTTACTTCTCGTAAGCACTCAACAAAAGTTTGCCTTCGTAATCAATCAAACCGATTTTCACGCGGTCGAAATAATTTACTTCAAATCTAAAATCGCCCAATCGTGCTGCGTCGCCGTTTGTTTGAGACGAAAATCGGGATTGACGGCGACCGGATGACCGACAATCGAGAGCATCGGCAAATCGGAAATGCTGTCGGAATAGGCATAGGATTCTGATAAATTAATATTGTTTTTTTCGGCGTATTCGCGCATCCATTTCGCTTTGGTCGCGGAAGCCATAATCGGCGGCAAAATTCTGCCCGTCGCATGACCATTGACAAATTCGAGACGATTCGCGACGTATTCGTCAATGCCGAGATAGTTCATTAATTTATCAATCGTAAAATCCAGCGCTCCGGTAATAACAATTTGCCTTTGTCCGATTTTTTTCGACTGCGCGATGAGTTCGGGTGTGCCGTCGAAAATCGCGGGCTTTAAGACTTCTTCAAACAGTTCCTCGGAGAAATAACGCAGACGGTCTTCGGATTCGCCTTCGTAGGATTTGAAAAAGAATTCGTTAAAGACGTTGCGCGAATATAAATCGGTCGCGCCAAAGAGCGGCAGTTTGGCGAAAGTACCAACTGTTTTTCTGATGGTTTTAACTAAACCCTGCTGGCGGCGGGCGTAAAAGGCGAGCGTATGCACGAGATTGGTGCTGACGAGCGTTCCTTCCAAATCGTAAAAAGCCGCGGCTTGTCCGTTTTTCTGCATTTCGATTTCACTTGATTTACAACTAAAATGAATCGCCGTTCAGTGACGAAATACTAGAATATAACTTATTTTGCGGTTTTTTGGTATTTGCCCGAAGCGAGGAGAAGACTATTACATTTTTATTACAGGGAAATTAAAGCGAGTAGGACAAAGCTGTTTGAATGAAGATTTGGAAAACTAATTTGATTTATTGAAAGCGAAATTCGGAAACGCGCGAATATTCGATTTTGCCTTTGCTCAAGCGCAGTTTTCCGCTCGGTTCGCGCATCTCTGAACCTGGTCGAAAAAGCGCGTTTAAAAAGTTTTGCCTTTTACAGAACTGCAAACTTTTAAAACACGCTTTTCGGTCAGTCTTTAATTTTTGAGAGTGATTTCGATTTTTTCCGCGTCGCGCGCAACGGTCAATTTTTTCACTTCGATTTTCTTCGCGTTTATCGGTTGGGCGGAAAGTTTTACGCCGTCAATCGCTTCGATTACATCGCCGACTTTAATGCCGGAACGCTCTGCCAAACTGTCGGGCTTCACCGCTTTGACCCTTTTACGGGTGTTCTCCGAAACGACTTCGATGCCGATAAAATCTAAGATTTGCACGTCGGTAATCGGGTTTTGATCGCCCGCGTTCGGTAAGGTTTCAACCGTTTTATTCGCATCAAGATTTTCCGGCAATAGTATTGTCGTTGAGGTCGCTGCTTTAACGCGCGAATTGCCGTCAGAATTATCTTTCGGGTTTTCTTTGCGCGATTCGGTTAACGGTTTTTTTACAGATTTGATCGAGACAAATTGAGTTTCCCGTTCTTCGGTTGCGGGTTTTATATTTGAGTCTTCGGCAATATTATTTTCACCCGGCGAAGATTGCAAAGAGTTATCAGTTGCGACAAATTCGTTAGGCATAGAAGAATCGCTCAACGGACCCTCTGCAATAGTCGGCGTTTGCGAAACAGCATCGGCAACTTGCGACGCGCCATTATTACCGAAAAAGAGAGTTGTGTTGAAAGCTAACAAACTGAAGACCATTACGATTAAACTCAACGGCAAAACGTAGCGCAGAATCGGAAAAAAGCGCGATTGTAAATTCGCCGGTTTCGCGCCCGTGATTTTTGCTTTGACGCGAAAATCAAAATCGTTCGGCGCGTCAATTCTATTCAAACCGTCAATCATTTGCCAGACGCGCGTTTGCTCGACGCTCGTTTTTTCGCAGTCCGGGCAATCGTCCCTGTGAAGTCGCGCCGGTTGAGATAAGGCATCGCGGCGTTCTTCAAATTCAGCTAAAAAATCTCGACAATTCATAAATTTACTTTTAGAAATAATTCTCTAACTTTTCCCGCAAAAGTTTTCGGGCGCGGCTAATCCGCGATTTCGTCGTGCCTAAGCCGAGCTGCATAATTTGGGCGACTTCTTCATAAGATTTGCCTTCGACATCTCTCAAAACAATCGGCGCGCGATATTTTTCCGGCAAAGTGGCAATCGCTTTGGCAATCGTCCGGCTTTGTTCGCTCTCGATCAAATTCTCGTCGGGCAAAGTTTTTTCGTCCGGCGGATTAAAATCCTGCGCTTCTTCGCCTGCAAACTGAAAAAGTCCGGTCAGCGAAATTAATTTGCGCCGTTTGCGCTTGCGAATCTCGCTGATTGCCAAGTTCGTGGCGATCCGGTAAATATAAGTTGAAAACGCATACTCGGTGTGATAACGCTCAAGAGCGAAATACACGCGAACGAAAGTTTCCTGCGCCAAATCTACGGCTTCCTCGTAATCGTTCAAAAAGCGATAGATATAATTCGTAATCGGACTGCGATAACGGCGCATTATTTCGCCGAACGCCGCTTCATCGCCCCGTTTCGTAGCTTCGATCAACTGATGGTCGGACAAATCCTTAAGCGACACGGTTTTTTGAAATACCTCCGCGCCCGTAATCTCGAATTTGTCCAAAGCCATACACGCATACTTTTTTACAATATAAATCCGGCTAAAACAAAAGCCGCCGACGTTTTTACCACGCCGCGCGGCGCGGAAAGGTTGCGAAAGTTTTCCTTTAAATTCTTCCGGGTGATTATTCGACGGCTTTGACGGTTAAAATTAAAAACATCAGTTCGTCCGCTTTGGCGGTTGCCAAACTGCCGATAACGGTCGGCTCGTTTTCTGTTAAAGTGAATCTGGAACTGCTGATGCCGATTGATTCATAGTTGACAACGGACGTTGATTTTCCGTCGGCGACGTGTTGAACCGTTACCGGAATTCGTGCGCCGAAACGGAAACTTTCAAATTGAATCGTTTTGCGTCCCTGCGCGTCGGGCAAAACGCGCAGATTTCTGAGCGACCAGTCAGAAAAAGCCGGCGCGGAATTTTCCGCGTTCGAGCCGAAATCGCTCATCAAACTTTTGTATTCGACGCTGCTCGATGTTCGCTGCAAATAAGTCGTCGTCAGACGGAAATCGGAAAATGCGTAAAGAGTTTTCAGCCGCTTGACGACCGGCGCAAGCGCGGGAGAAACCGAGTTTTTGTCGCTCACCGCATTTGAAGCGGTCAAAAGCTGCAAAACGATTTCATAAGTCGGCTCGGCGGTCGGCGATTTGTTTTCGGTCTGCGCGTAAATGTTTGTCGCGCTCAGGGCGACGAGAAACAGAAAAACTTTAAAAATAAATTTCGGCTTGTTCATTGGTTTTCTCCTTTTGAAAAGAATCGGTTATTACTACAACCGCTTTCACCAACAAGCCGAAACAAAGTTGCAAAATTATTTTTTAACTTTCCTTAAATGCGTCTTCCTCTACTTTTTGACCAAAACTGATGGTTTGAATATTGGTTTCTTCAACCTGTTTATCGTTTGCCCAAAGCACCGTGCGAAACGGCACCAGCGTCCCCTGCGCGTAGTTGTAATCGTAAAACTTGCGGCGGTATTTCACGTCGTCCTGCGCGTATTCGAGCATCATCACGCGCAAGGTTTTCGTGCTGATATAAAAACGAGTTTGGCGTTTTTGTTTGTCGGTCACATCCAAAATATGAAATTCGACATTCATCTTTTTTTCGCGTCCGGCGAGTGCCAGAGTCGAACCGTTTTCCTTATATCGCAAAAGCGCTTCCAAGCCGTGCCAAAGCTGATTTTGAAACGACTTTGTGGCAGCTTCGCGCGGCGCGAAAACCGCATCGTTGAAAAGCCCGAAAACTTTGTCGTTGTTGTAAATTAAAGCGAATTTACCGCTCGGATATTCCTGGTCAAGGCGAATACGCTCTTTGTCGAGACTGTCGCCGCGCATAATCAAGCGTTCGTAATTCGATTGCTCGGATTTGCCTTCGTCGTTGACGAAACTGATTTTGCCGCGTTCGATAGTTGTTTTGCGGATTTGTTTGAGATATTCTCTGCCGCCGAGCGAGCCGTAAATGATAATTGCCGATTCCGCAATTTGCTCGGCGCTCGGATTCTTCAAATCAGCCGATTGCGTCTTTTTATCGTCCTGCTTTTTACTCTCTTTCGGTTTTTCGGCGGCGGTTTCCTGCGCGAAGACGAATGAAACGCTTGTTATGAGCAGAACGGCAAATAATGTCAAAAACTTAAAACGCACAAATAATTCTCCTTCGGATTTCTGGTTGAATGTGATTCTTGCGGATTGTAGCACGAATGTTTAAATTCAGCATTTACCCGCGCATTGTAAACTTCTTTATTGATGAGATTATTTCGCTTTGAGATGCTTGAATATAGAAATTCATCGGTTAAAAAGGTAATATAAAATCAAACTTATGCTTAAAAAACACACTGGCAAAACTCAAGTGTTTTTGGGAAAAGCCGCGCGACAAAACGATTCGCCGACACAGGATGACAGTTCAATCGCTAAAGCGACGCGCGTTTTCCCAAGCGCGGCAGAAGCCGAAAAAGCGTTTTCTTTTTTGCGGAAGAGGCTTTTTCACATCGAACATTGGAACGATTGTTCGGAAATTTCGAGCTTTGCATTGTTTGGTCATAACGGCAATCGGCAGCAAGACAAACTTGCCGCCGCCGTCGGCGATTTCATCAAAATAACTCTGCCCGGTTCGGGCAAAGACGATTGGGTTGATATTATTCAAATTTACGAAACGCCGGATGAAGTCATATTGACCCTTAAACCGTCACACGATCCAACCGACAAGGACAATAAGGATTCTACCTCGCACTTTTTTACCGGTGATTCGACCAACAACTTTTGCCTGCAAAGAAAAGACGCGAAAATAAATTTTTACGTCATCGGCTTGAACGAGAAAACCAACACGGAAGATACGAGCGGCATTCTCGAAACCGCCCGCAATTTTGCGACGGCAAATATCGGCTGTCTTTTGGGCATTCAAAAAGCGCAGTGGGAAACTTTTTGCAAAAACTTTTTAGAAGTGAGAAATGGGAAATGAGAGGCATTGCTTTTCATCTGACTTTTCATTTCTCACTTCTCACTTTTGAAACCGATGCTTCATATCGCTTTAGTCGAACCTGAAATTCCGCCGAATACGGGGAATATCGCGCGTTTGTGCGCTGCGACGAACACCGCTTTGCACATCGTCGGCGTGACCGGTTTTCGCCTCGATGCGAAGGCGGTGAAACGTGCCGGACTTGATTATTGGAACGAAGTGAAAATCCACCGGTATATTGATTTGGAAGGTCTTTACCAATCGCTGCCCGATTCGAGATTCATATATTTCACTACCAAAACCGAACGAACTTACACCGATTTTCAATTCGCCGAAAACGATTGTTTAATCTTCGGACGCGAAACGCGCGGGTTGCCCGAAGATTTATTGAAGGCGAATTGGGAACGCTGCCTGACGATTCCGATGCCGAATAAAAACGTCCGCAGTTTAAATCTCGCCACGAGCGTCGGCATCGCGCTTTACGAAGCGTTGCGGCAAGTCGGTTTTTCCTAAATTCACAATCAATCTTTACATTGCCGCCTTTAAAATTTACATCTCGAACCGCTCGATTTTCATCTATAAATTACAAATAATTTTAGAGAATTATCTCGAAATTTATTGATTGGAAGGAGAAAAGAAAAAGATGAAATACTTACGAAATTTATTAGTTTTAGCAATCGCAATTTTAGGTTTTACGTTCAGTGACGCTGTGGCTCAAAATTTTTCCGGCAACGGTAAAAATTCGGTTGAACGGCAGGTTTACAAGCAGATAATCAAACTTCCCTATTACGGCGTTTTCGACAATATCGCTTTTCGCGTTAACGGCGATACCGTAACTTTATACGGAAAAGTTCTTCAGCCGACGACGAGAAAAAGCGCGGAGCGCGTCGTTGAAAAAATCGAAGGTGTGGAAAATGTGGTGAACAATATCGAAGTTTTGCCGCTGTCGAATTTTGACAATTCGATTCGCATCAGAACGCTGCGAACGCTGCAAAACGGCGGCAGTTTATACCGATACTTTTTAGGCGCGAGTCCTTCGGTGAAAATTATCGTTGACCGCGGCAACGTCACGCTTGAAGGTTTCATCGCCAATCGCGGCGATTACAACCTGGCGAACATTTTAGCCAGAAGCGTGCCGGGCGTTTTCAGCGTCAAAAACAATTTGATCGTCGAAAAAGAGTTGATTCGCTAAAGGGCAATGTAAAACTTATGTAATAGAGATCGGACGGACGTTTGTTCGTCCGATCTTTTTCCGTTTTCCGCTTTTATAAATTTCTCGCGCCGACCGTATAATCATCGTATCAATCAGCCGACCCGCTAAAGGTCGGTGATGTCTGTTCTTAATTTCGAGAATGATGCAGCGAAAAAATCTCAGCCGTTACGTCTGGTTATCAATCGCCGCGGCGGTCGTGACCATCGCGCTGAAAATGGCGGCGTATTTTTACACCGGCTCGGTCGGGCTATTGTCCGACGCGCTCGAATCAATCATCAATCTCGTCGCAGCAATCGTCGCGCTTTTAATCATCAAAATCGCCGCCGCGCCGCCGGACGACGACCATGCTTTCGGACACGACAAAGCCGAGTATTTCGCCAGCGGCATCGAAGGCACACTGATTTTCGTCGCCGCCGTCGGCATCGTTTATACCGCCGTGCCGCGCTTTTTCGCTCCGCAGCCGCTCGAATCCGTCGGCTTCGGACTGATCGTTTCGCTCGTCGCCACGCTGGTCAATTTGTTCGTCGGAATCGTTTTGATACGAGTCGGCAAACAGCATCATTCAATTGTTCTCGAAGCTGACGGACGACATTTAATGACCGATGTCTGGACTTCGGTCGGCGTGATTACAGGCATCGTCGTCGTTAGTTTGAGCGGCTGGATTATTCTCGACCCGATCATCGGCTTGATAGTCGCGCTGAATATCATCTGGACGGGTTTTCAATTAATTAAACGCTCGGCTCTCGGCTTGATGGACACGGCGGTTACGCCGGAAACTTCCGAGATCATCGTAAAAGTTCTCGACGACTATGTTTCCGCGCAGGGCATTGATTATCACGCCCTCAGAACCAGACAATCGGGCGCGAGAAAATTTATCTCCGTCCATATTCTTGTCCCCGACGAATGGACGGTGCAGAAAGGTCACGAATTAACCGAACAAATCGAAAACGACATCTGCAGCGCGGTTTCCGATTCGATTGTTTTCACGCATCTCGAACCGCTCGAAGACCCTTTATCCTTTGAAGATTTGGAGCTTTTTCGGCGAAAATAGATTTCAGACAAAAACGAAAAAAGATTTTGCCCGCGAAACACACGAAAGGCACAAAAAAAGATTTGAAGTTTGTTTTATTTCGTATGATTCGTGTGTTTCGCGGGCAAAATCTTTTTCTTCAACAACCGTCCGTTTGATTTTTCCGCTTGTAAATCATATCCTTACCGTTTGCTTTAGACGCAATTTTTACATCTATGATTAACAGAGAAAATATCAGAAACATCGCCATCATCGCGCACGTTGACCACGGTAAAACGACTTTGGTTGACGCGATGCTCAAACAATCCGGCACATTCCGCGACAACGAAGCCGTGCAAGACCGCGTAATGGATTCGATGGACTTGGAACGCGAGCGCGGCATTACGATTATGGCGAAAAACGCCTCGGTGCATTACGGCGATTACAAAATCAACATTCTCGACACGCCCGGTCACGCCGATTTCGGCGGCGAAGTAGAGCGCGTTTTGAAAATGGTTGACGGCATCGTTTTATTGGTTGACGCGGCGGAAGGCTGTTTGCCGCAAACCCGTTTCGTGCTGCGGAAAGCTCTCGAACTGGGACTTCCCGCCATCGCTCTGGTCAACAAAATTGACCGTCAGGATTCTCGACCTGAAGAAGTTCTCGACGAAATTTACGATTTGTTTATTGATTTGGGCGCGGACAACGACCAGATTGATTTTCCCGTTTTGTATGCGATTTCCCGCGACGGTATTGCAAAGAAAACTCTGGAAGAAGAATCGAAAAATCTCAAACCGCTGTTCGACCAAATTATCGAAACGATTCCCGCGCCCAAACAAATTCGTGATGACAGCTTGCAGCTTCTCGTCGCCAACATTGATTACAACGCTTTTGTCGGACGGCTCGCCATCGGCAGATTGTTTTCCGGCGAGATTGCCAAAAATCAGGAAGTCATCGTTGCCAAACGCGACGGCTCGACGCAAAAGACGCGCGTCAAAGAGCTTTACGTTTTTGAAGGAATGAAGCGCGAGCCGGTTGAATCGGCGGGCGTCGGCGAAATCGTCGCGCTCGCCGGATTCGACGACATCAACATCGGCGAAACGATAACCCTGGTTGATAATCCGAGACCGCTGCCGATTATCAATGTTGACGAAGCCGACGATTGCGATGATTTTCGGCGTGAATAATTCCCCGTTTTCCGGCATTGACGGAAAATTCGTCACCTCGCGTCAAATTAGGGAACGGCTCGAAAGAGAGCTTTTAGGCAATGTCGCCCTGCGGGTCGCTGACACCGATTCGCCAGATCAGTTCAAAGTTTCCGGTCGCGGCGAATTGCAGCTTGCCATTCTTATCGAAATGATGCGCCGCGAAGGTTATGAAATTCAGGTTTCCAAACCGGAAGTTATCACTAAAAAAGGTGATAACGGCGAACTGCTCGAACCGATTGAACAAGTCGTCGTAGATCGTCCCGAAGAATTTATCGGCGTCGTCACCGAAGCCTTAGGACGGCGCAAAGGTCAGATGACGAAAATGATTAACAACGGCACGGGCAGAGTTCGGCTCGAATACGAAGTTCCGTCGCGCGGTTTGATCGGTTTTCGCGGCGAATTTTTAACCGAAACGAAAGGCACGGGTTTGTTAAATACGATTTTTCTGCGCTTCGACAAATGGCTGGGCGATATGAAAGGACGCGGAACAGGCTCGCTGATTTCTGACCGGATGGGCGAAACGACGACTTACGCGCTTTACGCTTTGCAGGAACGCGGCAAAATGTTCGTCAACCCGCAAACGAAAGTTTATGAAGGAATGATCGTCGGCGAAAACGCCCGCACCGTTGACCTCGACGTAAACCCGATCAAAGAGAAAAAGCTGACCAATATGCGAACCTCTTCCGCCGACGAAGCGATGCGCCTCGTTCCGGTCAAAGATTTATCGCTCGAAGAAGCGTTGGAATTTATCGCTGACGACGAACTAGTCGAAGCTACCCCGAAAGCGATTCGCCTTAGAAAACGAGTTTTGAAAGCGAACGAGCGACCGAAGAAATAGTTTTTAAGCCACGAACAATCACGAAAGGACACGAAGTAAAATTAAAAATTCGTGTCCTTTCGTGATTGTTCGTGGCTAAATCATCTTTTTCGATACGAAGCCATTTTGTCCGCCAGCCGCGTCGTTTCAGGCAAACGGTACTTCGGCGCACACTGCAAAACATAATCAATCGCTGTCTCCAACCTGATGCGATGACCGACGGAAACGTAAACCGGCTGAACTTTATCTTTTGTCCGCAATGCTGTGCCGATTTGTTCGTTTCGGTGAATCAGCGGCGCGGTGCTGCCGCGAGTTTCGCCGAGATTTTCAAACTTTCCGACCAAGAGAGATTTCGCCGCGCCGAGCGTCGGCACATCCGTGATTAAACCGATGTGACAGGCGATGCCGAAACGTCGCGGATGCGCCAAGCCCTGACCGTCGCACAAAATAAGATCGGGCGTGATTTTTAATTTTTCTAATGCTTTAATGGCGACCGGAGTTTCGCGGAAGGAAAGAAGTCCGGGAACGTATGGAAATTGTATCGGCAAAATTGCTTCGGCGGATTCTATGAATTCGAGCGCGGGAAAACTCAGCACCGCGACGACGGCGCGGCTTGTGTCGTTTTTCGCGTCGTAGCCCAAATCAATTCCGGCGACGGTTTTGACGGGCGCGTCAAATTTATCTTCAGCGATGACTTCGTAAGCCAATTGTTTTTGCAGTTCGATGGCTCGGCGCGGGTCAAGATTCCAATCGTGAAGCGGTGTGATTATCATATAAATTATGAAATCACAGACCGGCGCGGCTGAACAAGAGTAACCGGCTTTTATTTATAATTCGTGCGGTGAAAAACGCGGCGGCAGCCGTCGAACTCAAACTTGAGATGCGTAATTCCCAATCTTGTTCACGCTTGACGGCTGCCGCCGCGTTTTTCAATTGTTCAGTTTGTTAATGCGGAAATCGTAATTTCTTCAAAAACTCACGACCGGCAATTTGTCCGTCAGTTGGATGTTTCCCTCGGCAGCCGAACCGACCATTTTGTTGTCTTTATCCTGAAGCTGAATTTTTTTGTAGCCTTTTTCGCCGCCCTGTAAAAGCATTTGCGATAGAGCGTCTTTTTTCTTTTCTTCGGTTAGCGCAGTCCACGCCGGCGCGACCGTTCCGTATAATATCTCGTTCTGGACGCGGGCTTCCTGCAGATGTTCTTTGAGCGGCTAATTTTCGATATTAAGTTTTACGTCCGTTGCCGCCGGTTTTGTTTGCTCGTTCTCCATCGTTGCTGCCCAAAAATAAAGCCCGAAACTAACGACAATCGCCAAAAGCGTCGCGACAATCAACCATTTGTTAATGCCATTCAAATTATTTTTGAGGTTGTCGCCGTTTTTTTCGCTCGTTTCTTTTTTCGATTTCCATTCGGCTTCCGGCGCGGCGAGTTCTTCACGAGCGACCATTTTTTCTTTAGCTGGCTCTAGCGCGAAGGCTTTTTGTTTTAATAATTCGGCGAGAAGAAGAGTTTTGCCAGTCGCCTCGGAAATCTCGCTGTCTTGGGTAAGACCGTATTTTTCTTTGAGTCCGGCGATGTTTCCCTTTTCTTTTTCCGCATCGAGCAACTCGACGTAGCGGTTGCCGACGCGAATGTTGACTTCGATGCCCATCGCGGCGACGAGCGGGGCGTAAAAGTCTTCGTTCGTGCTTTCTTTGAAAATTCGCAGACGGTTATAGAAATTGTTATTGATTAATTCGTCGAAGCTCGTCGCGGCTTCGGCTTCGATAATAAATTCTTCAAATTCCTTAGCGGTTCGCGTAATTTGCGTGTCGTCTTTTTCGGTCGAGTAAAGCGGAATGCTCGACCAATCGGCGTAAAGCCCGGCGATATGTTCGATGAGTTCGGCGCGGCTGAAAAGCATTTTGCGGCGGCTGCCGGTTTCTTTAGAAAAAAGCCGCGTGATGATTAAATCGAATTTACTGCGAACCTGTTCCGAATAGGGCGAATTACGATAAAAACGCGCGAGCGCAATGATTGCGGGCGAACTGAGCGGCGGGCGCGAATTTTCGCAGTAGCGGCGCAAGTTTGCCGTCATTATCCGCTCATCGCGCATGGCGAGCGACGAATGCCAGCTTTCGGTTTCCTGCAAAAGCTGAAATTGCGCCTGCAGGTGTTCGGGCGAATCGGTGTCGTGCGAAACTTGAATAAACGCGTGCAGAACTTTTTTGACTTCCAAATCATCGTAAGGTTTCGGAATGATTTTTAAATATTCGCGCTCAACGCCGGCGAAGACCGCTTCGACCATTTGCAGAAAAGCGACTTCTTCCATCGCTCTCTTGCGGAAAAAATCGGCATTGTTCGCCGACGGCTGCTTGCCGTTCAGGGAAACGACTTGCGCCAAATTTTCGCGCGCTTCGAGCGGCATTTTCTCAGCCGTAGGACTTTGCTGTTCCGTCGTTTGTTGGTTGGCGGGCATCGTTTCAACCGGCGGCGTTTTATCTTTTAACGCTTTGGAATCCGCTTCCGCCTGACTGGTTTCGATAACGGTTTGTTCGATCAAGTTTTCTTCTTTCAATTCGTCTATCAGGTCTTCAAATATATTCATAATTCTATGCGGAATCGGTGTCAGCAATCAGCCTGGAGGCAGTTTAGTGACATTTTTTGGCATAAAAATTTGACAAGTTTCGACATTTCTTCATCTCGCTTTTGCCGATAACGGTGACGTTCGCCCTTAAAAATCAATGCTTTCAGCAAACGAACCCCTCAAAACTCTTTTTAGCCTTTCGGAAATTTTGCAAGATGTATGCCAATAAAGCAGCAGAAAGTGAGGCGTAAAAGTGGAGAGAAAAAACAATTCTTGATTCTCGATCTTTCGCTAAAACTTGCGGCAGTCGTTCAAAATTCATTTTTTGTTAATTTTTTTTCCAACTTATAAATTTTTGCCCGATTTTTGAGTTATACTGTTTCTTACATTTTTATTTTTGGAGAAAAAGCTAATTGAGCGCAGTCATTGAGCAGACGATTGAAACTTACGGCATTGAGAATTGGGGCGCGGGATATTTCGGCGTCAATCGCAAAGGAAATTTGACGGTTCGCCCCGCCGACAACGACAATATTTCGGCAGATGTCAAAGAAATTATTGACGATTTAAAGAAACGCGGTATTAACACACCAATTCTCCTTCGTTTTCCGCAATTGCTCGCCGGGCAAGTTCGCAAACTTCAGAAAGCCTTCAAAAATTCCATCAAAGAATTCGATTACAACGGCGGACATATGTGCGTCTATCCGATGAAGGTCAACCAGAACCGCGCCGTCGTCGAAGAGTATTTGCGCGAAGGCAAACGCTACAACTTCGGCTTGGAAGCCGGCTCGAAAGCCGAGCTTTACGCGGCTCTGGCGCAGGAACACTCGGACGAGAGTTTGTTGGTTTTGAACGGTTTCAAAGACAGAGACTTTATTCAACTGGCTTTTGCGGGCGCGCAAGCCGGAAAAAATGTCGTCATCGTTATCGAAAAGCTCAGCGAACTCGAAAATACTCTCAAACTTGCCGACGAAGTAACTGCCGAAAATTCCGAAACGAAATTGCCGATGCTCGGCGTGCGCGTCAAACTCTACTCGAAAGGTTCGGGCAAATGGGAAAAGTCCGGCGGCGAAGCGGCAAAGTTCGGCTTGACGACGACTGAGATTTTAGAAGTCATCCGCCGTCTGAACGAAACGGGCAGAACAGATATGCTCAAACTTCTGCATTTTCACATCGGATCGCAGCTCACCGACATCAAGCGTATTAAAGGTGCGATGCGCGAAGCGGCGCGGACATATTCGAAGATTTGTCAGATGAACATTCCCGTTCAATATCTCGATGTCGGCGGCGGAATGGCGGTTGATTACGACGGCTCGAAAACCTCGTTTGAATCTTCGGCGAATTACAACGCGCAGGAATTTGCCAACGATGTCGTTTATGTTATCAAAACCGTCTGCGACGACGAAGATGTTCCGCATCCGACGATTATTCAGGAATCGGGACGTTATCTTTCGGCGTATCACGCGATTTTAGTAACCAATATTCAGGACGAAATCGAAACGGTCGTCGAAGATTTAACGCCGCTGACGATTACGGCGGACGATCCGCCGGTCGTTAAAGAGTTGCACGATTTGCGCGAAAGCATTAACGGGAAAAATTACGGCGAGTATTATCACGACGCGCTGGAGAATCGTGAAGAACTTTTTACGATGTTCAATCTCGGTCTGATCTCTTTGGAAGCGCGCGGCAAAGGCGAAGTTCTTTTCTGGGACGTTTGCGAACGCGCCGACGAATTTGCCCAGCAGAAAAAATACGTCGCCGAAGAATTTGACGATTTAAGACGATTGCTGTGCGCGAAATATCTGGCGAATTTTTCCGTGTTTCGCTCGATGCCGGACAATTGGGCGTTGGAGCAATTATTTCCGATTATCCCGATTCACAAACTCAACAAAAAACCGACCGAATATGCTACACTGTGCGACATCACTTGCGACTCGGACGGAATTGTTGATAAATTCGTTGATCTGCACGATGTCAAGCCGGTTCTCGAATTACATAAATTAGTGAAAGGCGAGCCGTATTATCTGGCGATAATGCTCGTCGGCGCATATCAGGAAGTGATGGGCAACAATCACAATCTATTCGGCGTGCCGCACGAAGCGCATATTCACATCGGCGAAGACGGTTATATTATTAGAAAAGTGATACAAGGCGCGACGCTCGGCGATTCGTTGGCAGTCGTCCGTTTCGACACGGCGCAACTGCACGACCAATTTCGGCGCATCGTAATGCAGAGAATAAAAGACGGCGAGTTGTCTACCAAGGAAGGCGACAAATTAATCGAATATTATGAAAAGCAGTCTGACGGATATACATACTTATCGCCGAACGGTGACCAATAAGATCGAATGACAGCGAAAGCAAAGTGTATAAAATGCGATGGTGAGATGACTGCGGGTTTCGTTGTTGATAGAACGAATGGCGAAAAACTGCAACAAGTTTGGATTGCAGGTCAGCCGGAAGCATCGCAATGGGTAGGATTGAAGACGGGCAACAGAGATAATTTTAATGTTCAAGCGTTCCGTTGCGCCGATTGTAATTATATAGAGTTTTATACGGCGGACAGAGTTTATATTTAAGGATTTTATAATTTTATTGATTTGGAGAAACTATGGCAGTTCAAAAGAAATCGAAGGCTTCAAAATTTTTAACCGTCCCGACCCGACCGATTCCGGTTGACCGGGATCGTTCGGTAGCGGGGCTTTTGGAAAAGATGGAAGGCGCGGGATTCGGCGCGAAACAATTGGCGGAAGCGCATCGCATCTGGCTCGATATGCTTGATGACAATTCGACGATTTATTTATGTGGTTCGGGAAATCTGATTCCTTCGGGCATGCGAAGACTTCTGGCGTATGTCATCAAAAACCGTTTCGTTGATGTGATAGTAATGTCGGGAACGGTTTTATTTCACGACATTCACGAGATTTTAGGGCGCAATCATTATCAAGCGCATCCTTCGATGTCCGACGAAGAACTCGAATCGTCTGATGTGGCGCGAATCGGCGATTTGCTCGCTAATATAGATGAATATCACGAAGCAGACGAATGGGTCGGCAGCGTTATCAACCAGCTAGAACTTTCGCGCTCATATTCAGTGCGCGAATTTCTTCATCTTTTGGGACGCGAACTCGCGGAAATCGCCCACGAAGACGGAATTTTAACGGCGGCTTACAAGTCACGCATTCCGGTTTATTGCCCCGACATTCTGGCAAGCCCGCTCTCGGTTGGCATCGCCCGCGCCCGGTTCGAGAAGAAAATTCAATTCAATTTCGACATCACGCAGGACACGATGGAAATGATGATGATTTCTCAAAAAACGCGTAATTCGGGCATCATCACTCTCGGAAGCGTGTGCAGTCAAAATATGGTAAATATGGCGGAAATTTCGTCATACATCACGCGCACCAGCCCTCGCGGACACAAATACGCTGTTTCGATTACGACCGATTCGGTGCCGCTCGACATTCGCACGCCGTCGTTCGGCGGAATTCATACGCAGACTTTCGGCAAGCTCTTAAAATCCGCGACGACAGCGTATGTGCCGAGCGACCCGTCAATCGCTCTGCCGATGATTATCACGGCTCTTTCGCAAACCGCCGCTAAATTTATGAAAGGCAGAAAGCGTCCCACCTTTTCTTTTTCAGGAAAAGATTTAGGAATTGATGTCCCTTAATGATGTTCAAAGTTCAAGGTTCAAAGTTCAAAGTTTGCAGACACACATTTTGAACTTTGAACCTTGAACCTTGAACTTTGAACTTATGTCAGAATCAGCAAATCTTCCAATGAATTTCGGCGGTATCGAAGAAAGTGAATTTTCGAGTTTTGAAGATTCACAGGTTTTGATACTTCCGGTGTCTTATGAAGGCACGGTTTCGTTCGGCGCGGGAACGGGCGCAGGCGCGATGGCAATCGTTGACGCTTCGCGCAATATGGAGCTTTACGAAGAAGAGACCGACGCGGAAGTTTATAAAATAGGCATTCACACGCTCGAAGAATTCGCGCCGCTTGAGTCGCCGGAAGCGATGATGAACGGACTTTATGAACGCGCGAAGGAATTATTGAAAGAAGAGAAATTCTTGTGTATGCTCGGTGGCGAGCATTCCGTTTCAGCTCCGGTCATCCGCGCCCACGCCGAACGGTTTCATAACATCTCGATTTTACAAATTGATGCGCACGCCGATTTGCGGGACGAATACGACGGCACGCCGCATTCGCACGCTTCGATTATGGCGCGGTCGGTCAAAGATTTGAAAATTCCCGCCGTCCAGGTCGGCATTCGTTCGCTCTCGGCTGAAGAAGCCGGAAGTTTATCCGATTTACCGACGAAGATTTTTTGGGCGAGAGATATTGTCGGACGAACCGATTGGGTTGATTCGGCGATTGACGGTTTGACAGAAAATGTTTATTTAACGATTGATATTGACGGACTCGACCCGTCATTAGTTCCGACAACCGGAACGCCGGAGCCGGGAGGACTCGGTTGGTATGAAGTTTTGACTTTGATTCGCAGACTTGCCGAAAAACGCCGCGTCGTCGGAATGGATTTGGTAGAATTTTCAAAAGCGGAAAACTCTGATGCGCCCGCTTTTCTCTGCGCCAAGCTCGTTTATAAAACGCTCGCCTATATCTTCAAAAATGATACGCCGAAAGTCATCGGTAAAAGCTAATCCTTTCAATCTTGCCCGAACCGCACGCTTGCGGCGGACAGTTCTGACAATTTACATTTCAAACTTTTCCGAACTTAGCTTGACTCCGATTCGTAAAATCAATCATCAATATCTAAAATCGCCCTTTACAAAACCGCGACCTTTTAGAGTAGAATTTAGTTAAGAAATAATGTTTTTTGGAGAAATTATAGATGTTAAATAAAACGAGCGGACGGATTGCAAATTACAAATTCACCGGTTTCCTACTGATACTTTCACTTTTTTTGATGTCGGGATGTAAATTCGGACAATTCGGCGGGCAGACAGATGTGCCGACCGAAACAACGCAGGCACCGCAACCGCTTGCGCCGCCCGCGCCCATCGTCGTTGACGGCGTGCGGACTTCTTACGCCGATGTCGTACAGAAAACTTCGCCCGCCGTCGTGCGAATCGAAGCCGAAATCAAAGCCAGACAACCGCAACAACAGCAGCAATTTAATTTAGACGACTTTTTCAATTCGCCGCAACAGCCGCCGCAAGGTCAGGGTCAAGGTCGCGGGCAGCAACCGCCGACGCAGCGCGGTCTTGGTTCAGGCGTAATTGTCAGCCAGGACGGAACGGTTTTAACGAACAATCACGTTGTCGAAGGCGCGGAGAAAATTACCGTTTTAATGAGCGACGACAAAACTTATGATGCGCGAATCGTCGGACTTGACGAGCCATCGGATTTGGCGGTGCTGAAAATTGAAGCGGCGAATCTTCCGTTTTTGAATTTGGGAAATTCCGATAACGTGCGCGTCGGCGATGTCGTGCTGGCAATCGGCAATCCGCTCGGCATCGGGCAAACCGTAACGGCGGGAATTATCAGTGCGAAAGGTCGGCGGACGGGTTTAAGCGACGGCAGTTTTGAAGATTTTCTGCAAACCGACGCGCCGATTAACCGCGGCAATTCCGGCGGCGCGCTGGTAAATTTAACAGGCGAGTTAATCGGCATCAACTCGCAGATTCTTTCGACATCGGGCGGCAGCATCGGCATCGGCTTTTCGATTCCGTCGAATATGGCGAAAGGTGTGATGGAACAACTTATCGCCAACGGCAGAGTGCGGCGCGGACTGCTCGGTGTCGGCATCCAACCTGTCAACGAAGATATTAAAGAAGCGTTCGGATTGAAAGATACGAAAGGAGTTCTTATCCCTGAGGTAAAAGCAGGAAGCGCGGCGGAAAAAGCCGGTATCAAACGCGATGATGTAATAATTGCCATTAACGGCGAAACGATTGACAACTTGAATGTTCTTCGCAATAAAGTCGCCGGAACGCTGCCCGGAACCGAAATCAAAGTGAAAGTGATGCGCGATGGTCAGGAACAGGAACTGTCCGTCGTGTTAGATGAATTAAATCCCGAAAACGCGAAAAACGTCCAGCCGACTGAAGACGAAAGGAGCGGAGAAAAACCGAACGAAAGCGGCAAACTCGGATTAAATTTACAGCCCATTACGCCGCCAATTGCCCGTCAGCTCGAACTGCCTGAAGGAAGCAGCGGCGTAGTGGTCACTGATGTTGACCAGAACGGCGCGGCGGCAAAAGTCGGCGTGGCTCGCGGCGACGTGATTTTGACCATTAACCGGCAAGCCGTCAGTTCGCTCGACGAAGTGCAAACCGCGCTTGATAAAGCGGGCGACCGTCCGATTCTCCTGCTGATCGCGCGAAAAGGGCAAACGGTTTATTTGACGGTCAGAACAAAGTAAGTAAACGGCAAGGCAAAAACTGAGCGTTGTAAAATGTGTTTGATTTCACATTCTACAACGCTCAGTTTAGTTTCACTCGACAATACTGTCTGTAGCCGTGTGATTTTTACCAGCTAAACCGCATTTGCAATTCGACCCGGCGATTGCCCGAATTTCCACCGCCACCGCCACCGCCGCCGCCAAAACCGCCGAAACCGCCCGCTGTCGCAGTTGATTGTCCGAAACGACTTGAACTTATGTTGCCGATTGGCGTGTTCAAATTTGTGCGGTTAAATAAATTGGAAAACTGCAAACCGACGGTTAAGTTATACGGCTTGTCGCTTCCGCCACCGCCAAAACCTCCTCCTCCTCCTCCGCGTCTGCCGCCGCCGCCGCGATTACCGCCGCGTCCGCCGCCGACTCCGGGAATTTGTCCCCCGCCTTGTCTCGGAGCGTCCGGCGCGGTTTCGGCAACTGACGAACTTCTCGAAGCGCCGAAGCCGAAGGTTTTATCGAGCCGCAAATTGACGTTAAAAAACGAAGGACCTCTACCGTAATTTCGCGGGATAATCGCATTGACATCAGAAACATTGCTGTTGTTGCAGAACGAATTGGTTAATCCGAGCGTGTTGCAGCGTGTGTTGAGAGCCGCGAATGTCGGACGTTCGGCAAAGCGCGTGTCGCCGTTCGTGTCAACGCCGGTCGTGATATTGAACGGTCTGCCGGAAGAGGCGACGATAAACGGACTCATTCGCACTTTCCACGGCAGGGTGGCTGAACCGCCGATAAAGAAATTATGGCGAATATCAAACGCCGCATTGCCGTATTCATTGCTCAAATCATAGCTGTAAGCCGGAAAACTGCCCGCGCCGTCCGCATTGCTGTTAGCAAAACCGAGCCGATAGTTTCCGAAAATGCTGAAGTTTTGATTCAAATTTGTGCGGAAATTGACGATGACCTGCTGCTGATTCAAAACGCCGCTCGATTCGTATTGATAAATATTGCCGCGCGCCGGGTCGGGACGCGGCGCGTTGTTGCAGTTTTGATTCGTCAAGCAAATCGGCGCGTTGATGTTGCGCGTTCTCAGCAGATGCAAATTTCTCGACGCGATATAGAAAAACGTCATCGTAGTTTTGAACGGTAGTTGACGCTCAACGCCAAGGGCGATTTGCATTGTATATGGCGACTGCAATTCAGGCGAAACTTGCGTAATCGTGTTCGATTGCGGCAGAACCGCTAAAATCTGCGCCGCCGTCGGAACATTTGTGACACCGTTTAAGGTGAACGTCGGCTGATTCAAAAGATTAATCGCCGCCGCCCGCCGGATCGGGTCGGGGTCGTTCGCGCTGACAATCAAACTCAACTGATTTAAACCGTTGAAGCGCTCGGCTTGCAAAGTCAGATTTTCACTGAAACGGTCGAAGAAAATGCCGAAACCGCCGCGAAAAACCGTTTTCGGCTGACGTGCGCCGCCCGCACCCGGCGAATACGCGAACGAAAAACGCGGCGCAAAATTCAAGTTGTCATTAATATTCGTTTGATTTTCATAACGCAACCCGAAGCCGAGAGTTAATTGCGGATTGACGCGCCAATCGTCGGTGATGAACGCGCCGACATCATAACGCGAAACATCCGCCAGCGGCTCGCCCGACGTGATCGAAAACTGCGTCGGATTAAAGCGCGGATCGGTATTGCCTAAAAGATTTTGGCGATACTGTTCGAGCGGGCTGATTGTCGTTCCCGTAAACTGCGTTCCGTCCGCCAGAATCACGGGCGGAGTAACCGCCGAACCATTGCTGTTGCGGCAAGCCGTTCCGTCCTGGTTAAAACAAAAATTAAAACCCGGAAATGTGAAGCTGCCGCCGTAATTCGATTCCGAGCGGTCTTTGATGGTAACGCCTCGAAAACGCGCGCCGAATTTGATCGAATGCTGCGAGTTTTTTCCCAGAGTCGTGGTTGTGTAATTCGACAATTCCCAGTTGTTGTTGTTGTTATAATTCAACCCTATTTGCGCTCCGCCGCCGGTGAAAGCCGACGGCACGACGATGGTCGGAATCGTGTTGTCGCCCGCTTGCTCATTGCGTTCAACTTCATACTGAAAACGGGTTTCGTTGATGGTTTTCGGATTGATAATCATCGTCTCCGTCAAGCGAAATTCGTGTTCGGTGTTGGTTGATTCGTAAGCGCGACTCGGCAAAGAAGTATCCAACACGCCGAGATTATCCGTCGTGTTGCGCGTGAAACTGTAACGCGCCACCAGCGTGTTATTTTCGTTCAATTGATAATCCAGGCGCGGGCTGAGAGAAAAACGCCGGGTCGGAACTCTGAATTCTTCCTGAAAATTAGTGAAATTAAAAGTCGGGTCTAAAACGAGCGCGTTGACGACCGAGGTATTGTCAATCTCGCGATTATTTATGTCGAAAAAGAAAGAGGATTTCCCCTTCTGAATCGGACCGCTGACGCTGCCGCCGTAAAATCTGACTTGGCTCGAAGCGCGATTCGGCGCAAACGGATTGCGCGAATTTAAGCTCTCGTCGTTGAAGTTCAAAAACGCCTGCCCGCGCCAACGGTCGGAGCCGGGCTTGGTTAAAATTTCGATGCGCCCGAAACCGAGGCGTTCATATTCAGCCGAAAACGGATTCTGGTTGATGCGTATTTCCCGGATTGATTCCTTCGGCGGAAGTCTGCCGCCGGTAAATCCGTCAATGTAAATCTGCCCGCCGTTGGGTCCCGCCGAAGGTCCGGCAAGAGCCTGCAAAGCCGCTTCAAGTTCCGCTGGATCGTCGGGCAAAGCCTCTAAATCTTTTTCTTTGAGAACCGTCGCGCTGGCGTTATTTTCGTTGTCGGTGTTGATTCCTTCGGTCGCGGAAACATCCACGTTTTCCGTCGCCGCTTGAACCGACAAAGCAATAGTTAGTTCTTCGCGCTGTCCAGCCGCGATTGCCACCGCCGTATTTTCATAAAGCCCGAAATTCGGCGCGGTCGCCCGCACGATATAACTGCCCGGCGCGAGTCCATTAATTGTAAATTCGCCCTGGCTGTTCGTCACGCTGCTTTTTCCCTTGCCGCCCGAATCCACCGCCGTGACGGTTGCGCCGATGACGACAGCACCAAGACTGTCAACCACTTGCCCGCGCAGACTGCCTGCCGATTGAGCGAAAGTTATTGAACTAAAAAATAATGTTATAAATCCGATTAATAAAAATAATTTTACCTGTTTCATACTAAAAGTTGTCGTTTCGATGTCAGTTCGATTCGTGTAAAAAGCGTCTGGTCAAAAGCAAAAGAATGAATAAAACTTTTCGCCGATGCTTTAGCTTTACTCATCTTTTGCTTCTGGTTCTTTGTCTTTCAACTAAAATCCGCCGCCGCCTTCGAGTCCCGGAATGCTAAAGCCGGAATCCGCGCCGCCGCGCCGTCCGCTGTTGTTTCCGGCGGTTTGCGGTGCTTTCATAAAAGGTTCCACGCCCGACAAAAGTTTTATCGCCGTCACCCGCTCGGCGTTCGCTCCCTTGGTGCTGGAAAAAGCGATCATCTCGCCGACTTTCAAATCGGCAACCGTAATCGTCGGAAAGCGTTCGAGCATCTCGTCAATGCCGCCCGCGCTGCGCATTCCTCTACCTCCGCCGCCTGGTCGCATTCCGTTCGGCGGGTTTTGCCCCTGCGCATTTGCCTGTCCGTTTGGCTGGCTGCCTTGTGGCGGTCGCATACCCGTCGGGGGCTGCATTCCTCCGCCGCCTGTTTGAAATGCCGCTAATCTTTGCGCCATCTCCGCCGGAAATTGTTTCAAAACTGAGTTTTGCCCGACAATAACCGTCACCGGCTTTTTGGTTTGAATGTTGCTGATGGTGATTTCGTTTTTCGCAGCGTCAATCGCCGTAATCGTTCCGCCGAGGGTTTGAAACGAACCGCTGATAATTTCTTCGGCTTTGAAACTTGCGCCATCCGCCGATTTATCGCCGAGAGCGCGAATCGAATCGCCGACTTTTATCTCGTCGAGCGAACTCGTCTTCGCTTCGTTGTAGCTGACGGAATCTTGCGCGTAACGGCGAAACACGGCGTTGTCTTTCAGCGCAAGAAGCGTTTTGGTTTCGCCCATCATACCGCGCGATGTCACGGTGATTTCTTTCGTCTGCGCGTTGACTGCTGCCACTTGCCCGGAAATGCCGCGCGTTTTCCATTGCTCCTGGTCTTTGGTTTGTTTGCCGGTAATGTCCGCTTTAGTCATCAGATAAACCGCCCGCGCGGGAATTGATTTTTTATCGCTCGCCATAATACCCGTGACAATAACCTTATCGCCCGCGCCGATGTCGGCAAAAGTCGCGGCAACGGCGGATTTCAGACTCGGATTTTCCGGCGAAACGCGTTTGTATTCGGTCTTATCCGATAAAATCGCCGAAACCGCGCCGTCTTTCGTCTGCAAAATAATTTCACTTGCTGAAACCGACGAAACCTCGCCCGGCACAACGCTCGGTTTAATACTGACACTTGCGTCCTGCGCTCGAACAATCGAAGACACGCTCGCTAAAAACACAAATAAAGTCAATAAAATTGTTTTTTGACGCATAATTTTTTAGTGATTTTGTTTCCCGAAATTTATACTCAACCGTTTGATAAAAGTTGCTTTATGAATCAGTTATAAAGACGTATTTTCGGTCTGAAAGGTTTGATTGTTTTTGTAAAGAATTGTCAATCGCGGATTAGGTGTTATCCGATTAAAAGACAAATTTAGTGTGTGAATCACACATTCAAGCTTTTTGCCAATCATTGGTTGTGCGGGCAGTTAAGACAAGTCCGACGCTGGCGGCGATTAAGGCGATTAAAGCGAAGGTCCAAACGTAGGGAATCGAAAGCAGCAACGTCCAAACGAATGTGCCGATCAAAAGCGCGAAAGTTTCTGAGTGATTATTGTTAGGCAACAAACGTTTTTGCAACTGTTTTCCGACGCTGACCTGTAATGCGACGCGCCCGAAAACATAGCCCAGAAGCAGCAGAACAAAAGCCATCAAACTCGCAATCGCGCTGACGTAGTTCGGCAGAAAACTCAAACTTGCCGTTACACTAATAGTCG
>Ga0136611_10000580_pt1 | contig 24411 bp, 21 predicted proteins | sample AntDrymUQ2232306_2_FD_106645 | JGI IMG/M metagenome (GOLD analysis project Ga0136611, IMG submission 106645) | Polar desert sand microbial communities from Dry Valleys, Antarctica - metaG UQ223 (23.06) | ecosystem: Environmental > Terrestrial > Soil > Desert | place: Antarctica: Dry Valley...
ATAGCGCGCCGCCGGCGGCGACGGCCGCGACTGTGCCCCACGGCAGCAATGGTTCTGGCCGGTTCACTTTGCGCTGGCTCCCGGTGCAACGCGAGAGGTCGCGCCGGAGGCCGCCGCGGCGGCTTCCAGCAGGCGCCCGGCGGCTTCGGGAGGCGAAAGTCGCCGGCTCGCCACCGCTTCCGACAATTCCGCCAAGATCCCGGTCTTCTCCACTGTCGCCGTCAACCGGCGGGTAATACGACGCGCTGCGAGAGCCAGAATGCGCCGCCCTGCCCGCCGCCGTTGCAGCTCGGCCCCGGCCGATGTCGTGCCCAGCCACCGGCGATGCTGACTCAGCGCATCCAGCAGGACGGGAACGCCGGCCCCAGTGGTGGCCGTAGTGTGCAGGATCGGCACCGTCCAGGTCTCATCAGCCGTGTTGCCGGCGGGAACGGGGAGACTGGCGACAAACGCGAGTTCAGCGACCAGGCGATCCGCACCATCACGGTCCGCCTTATTCACAACCAGCACATCCCCGACTTCCAGTATTCCGGCTTTGAGCGCTTGGATGTCATCTCCCAAGCCTGGAGCGAGCACAACAACGGTGGTGTCCGCTTCGGCGGCGACATCGACCTCACCCTGGCCGGCCCCGACGGTCTCGAGCAGGACGAAGTCAAAGCCCACGATAGCGAGGACGGAGAGCGACGCCGAGGCAGCATCAGCCAGGCCGCCTGGGGCGCTACGGGCCGCCATGCTGCGTACAAAGGCCCCAGCGTCGCCGAGCAGTGCGCCCATGCGGATGCGGTCACCCAGCAGCGCGCCTCCGGTCTCGGGGCTGCTGGGGTCAATGGCCAGGATGGCGACGGTCGCGCCGCGCTGGCGAAGCTCCACGCCAAGTGCCGCCGTGAGGGTGCTCTTGCCCGCGCCGGGGGGGCCGGTGATCCCGACCAGATGCGCTGTGTTCCCACGGGCGTACGCTTCTGTCACAATCGCGTCCGCGGCGTCACCGCCCGTCTCGGCAAGGGTCAAGAGGCGCGCTAGCGCGCGCCGGTCGCCTGCGGCGGCTGCGTCCAACAGGTCAACCATTACGAATCCCTCTGGAGCAGCTCTACCAGGACCCCGTGGGCAGCGCGCGGATGGATAAACGCCACCAGGCCACCGTGACCGCGGCGCGGGACGCAGTCGATGAGCGCGATGCCCGCATCGCGCAGCCGTGCCAGCTCACCTTCTAAGTCGTCTACCGCGAAGCACACGTGGTGCATCCCTTCGCCACGTCTGGCGAGGAATCGACCGGCGGCGCTCTCCGGCGCCAGCGGCTCAAGCAATTCCAGATTCGGCGCCATTGTGGGAATAAAGCAGAGTCTGACCCCTTGCGCGCCGAATTGATCCACGGCGGCCGCCTCCTGCCCGAGCAGGCGAGAGAAGGTGACGCTTGCGGCTTCTACATCGGAGACGGCGAGACCCACGTGATCTATGCCGAGGATCATGGCCGCCCGCACTCTAGCCCAAGGTTCCCGCCGAAACCGGGACGACCACAGGAAGACGGCGACTTGCTATCCACGGTACTCGCCAAAGACGTTGCGCAGCGCACCGGCCATCTCGCCCAATGTTGACTGAGCACGGGCACACTCCACGAGGAGCGGCATGAGATTGGGAGCGCCGGTGCCTTCTTGGGACGCGGCGGCGCGCAATCGGGCGAGCGATGCCTCAGTAGCAGTGGAATCACGCGAGTGACGCAGCGCCGCCAGGCGCTCAACCTGACGGCCACGCACCGTTGGATCAACGCCCAGCAGATGTGCCGGACGAGTGCCGGCGGTCTCATCGCGGAAGCGGTTGACGCCTACAACGGTTGTATGGCCATCCTCGATAGCGCGCTGGTGGCGGTACGCGCTTTCCTCCAGCAGACGTGCAGTGAAACCGGTTTCAACGGCCCGCAGCCCGCCTCCAAGGCGGTCAATCTCCTCCAGCAGCGTCCTGGCTTGGGTCTCAACGTCGTCGGTGAGCTTCTCGACAAAGTAGGAGCCCGCGAGTGGATCTGCGGTCTCAGCGATCCCACTCTCATACCCGACGATCTGCTGCGTTCGTAGCGCGAGCCTCGCCGTCTCGTCGGTGGGCAGCGCCAGTGCTTCGTCCAGCGCGTTGCAGTGCAGGCTCTGGGTGCCACCCAGCGCAGCGGAGAGCGCCTGGAGCGTGACGCGCACCACATTGTTGTGTGGCTCCTGAGCGGTCAGCGTGCTTCCAGCGGTCTGGGTATGAAAGCGCAGTTTCCATGAGTCGGAATTCTTCGCGCCAAAGCGCTCGCGCATGAGGCGCGCCCACATGCGCCGGGCCGCTCGGAACTTAGCGATTTCCTCAAAGAAATGGTTGTGGCACGCGAAGAAGAAGGAAAGCCGGGGGGCAAATGCGTCAACGTCCAGCCCAGCTTCCAGAGCGGCGCTGACGTACGTGACTGCATGGGCGAAGGTAATGGCCAGCTCCTGGGCGGCCGTGCATCCAGACTCGCGGACGTGATAGCCGCTGATGCTGATGGGGTTCCAGCGAGGCAGTTCCCGTGCGCAATAGGCAATCGTGTCGGTCACCAGCCGCAGGCTGGGACGCGGCGGAAAAGCGTACGTGCCACGCGCGACATACTCTTTGAGGATGTCATTTTGCAGTGTGCCGGAGAGCGCAGCCGGGGAGACGCCCTGGCGCTCTGCCGCCACGACGTAAAAGGCGAGCAGGATGGCGGCCGTCGCGTTGATTGTCATCGACGTACTCACTGTCGCGAGCGGGATGCCCTCAAAGAGTTGTGCGACATCATCCACGCTGCCGATTGAGACGCCGACGCGTCCAACTTCGCCTTCAGCTAGCGGGTGATCGGCGTCGTAGCCGAGCTGCGTCGGAAGGTCGAAGGCGACCGAAAGACCGGTCTGCCCCTGGTCGAGCATGAAGCGGTAGCGCCGGTTGGACTCCTCCGCTGTGGCGTAGCCACCGTACTGGCGCATGGTCCACAGGCGCCCGCGGTACATCGTGGGATAGACACCGCGCGTATAGGGGTACGCGCCAGGATCGCCAAGGCGCTCGGCGTAGTCCCAGCCGTCGAGGTCGGCCGGGCGGTAGACCGGCTGGATGGGGATGCCCGAGGCGGTGACCGCGTCCAGACTCTCCCGACTGGACACCCGGCTGGTCACCCCTTGATGGTAATGCGTTTGATCTTGTCGCCGGCGACGATCTTGCGCACCAGGTCCATCCCCTCCGTGACCTGGCCGAAATGCGTATATTGCTCGTCCAACTGAGTCCACTTGCCGCCCAGCTCTGTTGGTCCGGGCCGCAAGACAAAGAAAAACTGGGCATCGTTGCTGACGCGCGGGTCTGAGCGCCGCGCGACGCCGGCCGAGCCGGTTGTGAACGGGCGTTTGCTTGTCTCGGTAGGGATGGTATTGCTGCCGCCAGTGCCGCATGGTCCAGGGTCAGCCGGGTTGTATTGCAAGCAGGACGGATCGCCGCCTTGCACTACCCAATCCTCAACGCGATGGAAGCGGAGGTTGTGGTAGAACCCGGCGTTGGCCTTCTGAACAAAGTTCTCAATCCACTTCGGCGCATCGGCCGTGAAAAGCTCCATCGTGATGGAGCCACCCTTGTCCAGCTCAATCACCGCGGAGCGTTTGGTAGCTGTCCCCACGCCGCGCGCAGCGGGAGTGCCATTGGTGGCGCCAGAGGCATTGCTCGGAGCGGCGCCGCCGCACGCGGTGAGAAACGGCACCGAAATAGCGGCAGCCGATACAGCCGGGGCGGCGCCCACAAGGGTGCGTCTACGCATTGGGATTCTTATACCAGGGACGGGCGCTCACGAGGCGATGGAGTGTGTTCAGATGGGCGCTTGCTACATTGCCCGGCGTGGTCGAAGAGGCTCGCGTGAGCCAGGGCGCGGCAACGCTGAAGATCGAGGCACTGCGCGCCCTTAAGGCGGAGGCGCTGCTTGGTGGAGGACAGGGGCGCATTGACCAGCAGCACGCGCGAGGCAAGCTCACCGCACGCGAGCGGCTTGACCTGCTCCTGGACGATGGCTCGTTCGAGGAGACCGATATGCTGGTGAGTAACCGCTCGTCGGACTTCGGACAGGACAAACAGCGTCACCTAGGCGATGGGGTTGTCACGGGGTGGGGGCGGATCGACGGGCGTCCGGTGTTCGTGTTTTCGCAGGATTTCACCGTCTTCGGCGGGTCGCTGTCTGAAGCATTTGCCGAGAAGATCTGCAAGGTAATGGATCTGGCCATGAAGAGTGGCGCGCCGGTCATAGGCCTGAATGACTCGGGTGGCGCGCGCATCCAGGAGGGCGTTGTCAGCCTGGCCGGTTACGCAGATATCTTCCTACGTAACACAATGGCTTCCGGGGTCATCCCGCAAATTTCAGCCATCTTGGGACCGTGTGCCGGCGGGGCGGTCTATTCGCCCGCTATCACGGACTTCATCGCCATGGTGGAAGGGACGAGCTACATGTTCGTCACCGGCCCAAACATCGTTAAGTCAGTCACGCACGAGGAGGTGGATGCGGAGCAGTTGGGTGGCGCCGAGGTTCACAATGCGGTCAGCGGCGTGGCACACTTTCTCAGCCCGTCAGAGCCGGAATGCCTGGCGCTGCTACGACGCCTGCTCTCCTACCTGCCGTCCAATAACCTTGACGATCCGCCGTTTCTGGACACCGGTGACTCGCCGCTGCGCGAGGATGCAGATCTGGATACGCTGGTGCCCGAACAGCCGAACAAGCCGTACGACATGCGCGACGTCATCCGGGGCGTGGCGGATCAGACCGGTGGCTCAGCGCGGATTGAGGACAGCACCTTTCTGGAGGTGCAGGCGCTATTCGCGCAGAACATTGTGACCGGCTTCGCGCGCCTGAACGGCCACTCGGTGGGGATCGTGGCGCAGCAGCCGGCCGTACTTGCTGGCGTCCTGGACATCAACGCTTCTGACAAAGCGGCGCGCTTTGTCCGCTTCTGCGACTGCTTCAACATCCCACTGCTCACATTTGTGGACGTGCCCGGATTCTTGCCGGGCGTGGGGCAGGAGCACGGCGGGATCATCCGCCACGGTGCCAAGCTGCTATATGCCTACTGTGAGGCGACGGTGCCGAAGCTCACTGTCATCACGCGCAAGGCGTACGGCGGCGCGTACGACGTGATGTCCAGCAAGCACATTCGCGGCGACGTGAACTACGCCTGGCCATCCGCGGAGATCGCAGTGATGGGCGCTGAGGGGGCAGTACCACTCATTTTCCGCGAGCAGATCGAACAGTCGACGGACCCGGAGGCCGAGCGAGCGAGGCTAAGCGAGGAGTACCGTGCCAAATTTGCCAACCCCTACCTGGCGGCGGCGCGTGGGTACGTGGATGACGTGATTGAGCCGCGCCGCACGCGCCGCAAGCTGATCTCGGCGCTGGAGATGGTCCGCAACAAGCGAGATAGCAACCCACGCAAGAAGCACGGCAATATCCCACTCTAGGCGGAAATAGGAAGAGCTGAGAGTCCAGCGTGTTCTGTCGCGTGCTCATTGCTAACCGCGGAGAGATAGCGGTGCGGATTATCCGCGCCTGTCACGACTTGGGCGTGGAGGCGGTAGCCGTCTATTCGGAGGCAGACCGGGACGCGCTGCACGTCCGGCTGGCAGATTACGCGTACGAGATTGGGCCGGCGCCGGCGGCGCAGAGTTATCTCCGAGCGGATACCGTGTTGGAGGCGGCGCAGGCCGCTGGTGCGGAGGCGATCCACCCCGGCTACGGCTTCCTCTCCGAGAACGCCGCGTTCGCGCGGGCCTGCGCCGCCGCCGGGGTGGCCTTTATCGGTCCGTCGCCGGAGGCGCTGGCGTTGATGGGAGACAAGCTGGCTGCGCGCTCGCTGGCGGCGCAGGTTGGCGTGATGACGGCGCCGGGCACGCTTGAACCGGTGAGGGATGCTGGCGCGCTGGCGGCGGCACGGGAGATTGGCTTTCCGCTTCTGATCAAGGCGGCGGCGGGTGGTGGTGGTAAGGGAATGCGCGCTGTGCACAGCGACGAAGAGCTAATCGCGGCGCTAATCCAGGCGCGCAGCGAGGCGTCGTCGTCATTCGGCGACGGCAGCGTCTATCTGGAGCGGCTGATCGAGCGACCGCGGCACATTGAGGTGCAGCTCTTCGGGGACGGCCGCGGGAGGGTTGTGCACCTGGGAGAGCGCGAGTGCAGCATCCAGCGCCGCTACCAGAAGGTGGTGGAGGAGTCTCCGGCGCCTGGCCTACCGGCCGGCGTGCGAGCGAGGCTGTGGGACAGCGCGGTGCGCCTGGCAGCAGCGGCCAAGTACGGTGGCGCAGGCACTATCGAATTTCTCTATGAGCCTTCAAGCGGTGAGTGCTACTTCCTGGAAATGAATGCGCGCCTTCAGGTGGAACACCCGGTCACAGAGCAGGTCACCGGCGTCGATCTGGTGCAGGCGCAGCTACGCCTAGCCGCGGGGGAAGCGCTCGATGACGCACTTGGAGAGCATGCGATCCATTCGGGAATGCACGCAATTGAGGTGCGTGTAGGCGCGGAAGACCCAGATGGGCAGTGGTTCCCATCTACTGGAACCGTCCAATTGCTGCGTGAGCCGGGTGGGCCGGGGATCAGAGTGGATAGCGCCTGCGAGCCAGGATTGGAAGTGGGCGTGCATTACGATCCGCTGCTGGCCAAGCTGATCACCTGGGGTCGCAGCCGGGAAGAGGCGATTAGCAGGCTCCGCCGCGCACTGGACGAGTACATCTTGACTGGTGTGCGCACGACGCTGCCTTTCCACCGCTGGCTGGTGCGCGATGAGGGTTTTCTGAGGGGTGACCTCTCGACGGCGTTCATCGCGGAACGGTGGCGACCCGAAGAGAGAGCAGAGCCGTCCTCCGAGGAGCAACGGGCCGCCGGGGCGGCGCTCAAGGATCAAGTAGACGAGCAGCGGCGCCGCCGGCAGGCCACGCCTGCGGGCAACACAATTCCCACAAGCGTCTGGCGCACTGCCGGGCGCGCGGAGGGGCAGCGGTGAGCGCCGCACCGGAGGTACGGTCCATCCGACCCGGTCTCTACCGTGTGACGGTGGGAAACCGCTCCTGGGAGGTCGCGCTTGACATGGAGCCGGGCGAGGAAACCATTGGCGTTGCGTTCGTGGACGGCGCCACCGTTCCTGTCCGCTGGGAGGACCCGCGCCGCCGCTCGCTGGTGGCGGCCGGTGTAAGCTTGGGGGCACGAAGCGGCTCCGTGACCATCGCCGCCCCGATGCCAGGCAAGATCGTCTCCGTCGCCGTTGAGACAGGGGCCATGGTAGAGCGCGGTCAGACGGTGATTGTGTTGGAAGCCATGAAGATGGAGAGCGCGATTGCCGCACCGCACGCGGGCACCGTCACAGACATCCTGGTTGCCGTCGGACAGCCGGTGCAGCAGCGTCAAGCGATGTTGAGGATCGATTCGGGCGTCTGAGCCACCATTCCGATATGGCGATGAGTGGGACGTATGCGACGATTACGACAGCGCCGCTGCGCCAGGGCCAGATAACGGCGAGCGGCGCGGTGGCGAGCGAGACAATCACGACTAGGGCGGCAAGGCAGGTCGCTTGCGCGCCGCGTAGAGAGCCGATGGTGCCCGCCATGGGCAGGAGCATCATGACGGCGCTCGTCTCCCAAGCAGGGGGCACGACGAGCGCACCGGCGACGAGGGAGCGCCAGGCGCCACAGCGTTCGGGATGATTAGGCTGGAACCAGCCGGCGATGGCCCAACTCGCAATCCCGGCGATTGCGACGGCGGAGAGAACACGGGCGGCGGCGTCAGGCAGCAGCGCAGCGGCCAGAACGTACACGGCAGGAGACGTAGGCGCCATCTGGGGTACACGCGCGTAATCGGATGCCGCCCGCACAAATTCCGCCGGCCAGGTTGGCAGGAGCAGCGTTGCGCTGGCGCAGAGAAGGAGCGCGGCGATACCCGCGCCGAGGAAGAAGCGCCGGGAGACAGCTCCTCGGAAGTGGGCAATGTGGAAAATCAGCCAGAAAGGGGCAAGCGGCGTCACCCATTGGGGTTTGAGAAGAACGGCACACATCAGCGCCGCGCCGGCCGCCGCCGGACGGCGTTGCCGCAGCCACAGCGCCACCGCCACTAATCCCACCACCGCCAAGCCGGGCTGCGCGAGCGCAAGGTTCCACAGTGACGGCAAGAACAGCAGGCTGACCACGGCCGTAGACACGGTGGACACGGCCGTTTCCGGCGGGATGCGCCGCGCGAAGGTGCTGCGTGCTAGTAAGCCGGACGTTGGTAGCAGGATGGCGCCTAGGAACAGCCAGAGTGCGTGCCCTGCCCAATAAGGAAGCAGCGCAAGGGGCGCGAGGAGTAAGACGCCTGGCAGCGGGTAGAGGAACCCGTACGCGGTTAGGACCTGCGCGGGTGCTATCTCGACGTGGCTGGCGAGGAATGCAGTCTGCTGCGCGATCTCTCGCGTCACACCTTCCTCATATGGGTTGCGATCACGCAGCAGAAGCTGGCGCAGGCCGTACCAACGTGGAAAGAGGTCCGTATCCGTACCGCGCAGCTCGGCGAAGCGCACCGCAAGCACGGCGAGCGCGACGGCGGTGCAGAGCAGCAGCGTGACGCGCAGCCATCCGGGCCATTCACGGACAAAGATGGGGACCACGCCGGCAGGGTAGCGCTATACTGCGCGGGCCGCTTTTGGAAGGTTCTGGCGGCGGGAGTAGCCATTGAGGGGCAGACGGACGCTGGCGGTACGAGGCACAGGCACCCGACGCCGGCTGTTCGGAGGTGTTCTCGGCACCGCATTGACGGTGCACGCGGCGCCGGCCCTCGCCCAGCGGGCGCCTCGCGCAGACGGGCTGAGTGACTACGTGGGCTGGGTGGATGTGCCCCGCTACTTCCCGGAAACCGAGCACAACGTGGACGGCGACTTCCTACCGTACTTCTGGCACGGGGGTGGACCCGACACCTTTGGCTTCCCACTCACGGAGGAGTTCTGGACGGCGCCCGACGAAGGCGCCCCTGCCGGTCGTATGGTGCAGTACTTCCAGCGAGCACGGCTGGAATACGATCTCGGTGAGGCACAGGTCCACCGTAGCCTTCTCGGAAGATTGCTTGAGAAGGAGCAGCCGGCCGTGCCTCCCGCGCCGGGCGTGCGCTACTTCCTTGAGACGGGACACAACGTCGGCAGCTCATTCCTGGTGCACTTTGAGAACGCCGGCGGCCGGAAGGTGCTTGGGCTCCCCATCTCAGAAGAAGTGGAGGAGAACGGGCGACCGGTGCAGTGGTTTGAGCGGGCGAGGCTGGAGTGGTGGCCGGAAAACCCGGCCGGACGGCGCGTTCAGTACGGCTTGATTGGAGAAGCTCACCTTAATGAAGTTGAGCAGCAGGTGCCGCTCGAGGCGCGGCGTCCGGCAGCGCCGCTGCCACCCGTCCGGGACTGGTCACTACCCGCCGTGCCGCCGGCGCCGCGCGTGGCGTGGGCGCCTCGTGACGTGCCCATCTTGTACTACCACCAGGTTCCTTCACAGCAGCCGCTGCGTGAACAGATCCAGGCGTTTCGGGAGGCGGGTAGAGAGATCGTGCCGCTCAGCCGGGTGGTGGCAACGCTGCGCGCCGAGCCTGGCGCGGACCTACCGGAGAAGCCGCTCGTGCTGACGTTTGACGATGGTTGGGTGTCACAGATCCAGAATGCGGCGCCGGTGCTGCAAGCGGAAAAAGCGCCAGCGACATTCTTCGTCATCACGCGCTACCTCGGAGAGCTTCCCGGCTATATGTCCTGGGACCAGGTCCGCACGATCAAGGAGCTGGGCCATGAAGTGGAATCGCACACGCAGAATCACCCGGACCTGGACCGGCTGTACGACGACGATGAAGGCGCCGCGCTGGCGGAGATCTGGGAGTCATTAGCGGTGCTGGAGCGGCGGCTTGGACGGTCTAGACGGATCTTTGCCTACCCCAATGGACGCCTGAACCAGGCCGTGACTTCCCTGACGGCGCGTGTCTACCAGGCCGCCGTGGCCACCGGCGGCGGTACCTTTCAATCCCAGCAGCATCTCTACACCATGCGTCGCATTAAGGCCGAGCCGCACTACAAGCCTGAGGCGCTACTCAAGCTGATGGGATAGAACGCCTCTCCCAAAGGGAGAGGGAACAAAAGCGCTCGCCAACACGTACACTTCCCCACCGTCATGACTGTGACGGCGGTAGTCGGCTGTGGGTGGGGCGATGAAGGTAAGGGAAAGATCGTTGACGCCCTTGCGGCAGAGCGCGGCGCGCGCCTGGTAATCCGCTTCAACGGGGGTCCAAACGCCGGCCATACGGTGGTGCCGGAGGTGGAGGACGGGACCAAGCCTGCCTGGAGCGGCGAGGTTTTCCGGCTGCATCAGGTGCCATCTGGCGTCTTCACGCCGGGATGTATCTCGCTCTGCGGCGCTGGCACGGTGATTGATCCGGACGGCTTCCTGGATGAGATTGCGGAGATCGAGGCCAAAGGCGTCGATTCGCGTACCGTGCTGCTCTCCGACCGCGCGCATGTGGTGCTTCCCTTCCACCGAGAGCGCGACAAGCTGCTGGAGCGGCAGCGCGCACTTTTCAACCCCAAGCTGGTCCAGGGAACCACGCTGCGCGGCGTCGGTCCGGCCTACGAAGACAAAGCAGCGCGGATTGGACTGCGCCTGGGCGATCTCCTGGATGAGGCGTATCTCTCGGAGTACCTGCCATTCCTGCTCCAGGAGCAGAACCGGCGACTGACAGGCGCCGAGGTTGAGCCAATGAAGCTCGCTGAGCTGGTGCAGCTCTGCGAACGGTGGGCGGAAGCGCTACACGAACGCATCGTGGACGGCTACCCACTGGTGCGCAACGCGCTCAAAAACGGCGAGCCAATTATCCTGGAAGGGCAGCTAGGCGCCGGACGGGACCTTGACTGGGGTATCTACCCAGACGTGACCTCCTCGAGTGCAATCGCGGCGGCGGGCGCGGCGTCCTCCGGCATTCCCCCACAGGCGCTGACCGAGGTGGTTGGCGTTGTGAAGGCATTTGCTACCTCTGTGGGAAGCGGACCGCTGGTGACCGAGTTGCATGGTGAGCTGGAGCAGCGTTTGCGCATGGCGGGTGGCTCTGAGACAGAGCACGAGTACGGCGCCACCACGGGCCGCGCGCGCCGCTGCGGCTGGTTTGATGGCGTGGCGGCGCGCCAGGCGGCGGCGGTGAACGGCTGCACGGGTCTGGCTTTGACGAAGCTGGATGCGCTGGATGGGTTCAACGACTTACAGATCGCCACGGCGTACGAGCTGGACGGGAAGCAGATTGATTACGTGCCGAGCAACTCACGGGTGCTGGCGCGGGCAACTCCGGTCTATGAGGCGCATGAAGGCTGGACCGCGGCCCGCGAGTTGCGCGAATGGGACAAGTTACCGGTGGCGGCGCGCGCGTACGCTGACCGGATAGCCGAGCTGTGCGAAGTGCCGGTGGTGTACTCCGGGACGGGGCCGTCCCGGCTAGCGATGGCCAGGCAGACTAAGCAAGTCACGAGCAAAAGGGAGAACCGCTAATGGCAATGGTGCCGATGAAGCAGATTCTGGATGAGGCGGAAAAGGGCGGCTACGGCGTTGGCGCCTTCAACGTCAATAACATGGAGCAGATTCAAGCCATAATGCGCGCCGCGCGTGAGGCGGATTCACCCGTCATCATCCAGGCGTCGCGCGGCGCGCTGCGCTACTCCAACCTGATCTACCTCAAGCACTTGATGATGGCCGCGGTTGAGGAGAATCCCAACCTCAAGATCGCGCTGCACCTTGATCACGGCAATGACCTGGAGGTCGTGCAGCAGGCAATAGACCTTGGATTCACTTCGGTCATGCTGGACGGATCACTGGAGGCGGACGGCAAAACGCCACGCTCCTTTGAGGACAATGTCGAGATCACGAGGCGCGCGGTTGAGATGGCGCACCCATACGGCGTCACCGTTGAAGGTGAGCTGGGCACGCTGGGCGGCGTGGAAGAGCACGTTGCCGCCAGCGTGGCCATTCTGACCGAGCCGGAGGAGGCGGTGAAGTTCGTCGAGCAGACGGGAGTGGACGCGCTGGCGGTGGCCATCGGCACATCACACGGCGCGTACAAGTTCGCTACCGAGTCAATGCTTGCGCTTGACAGGGTGGAGAAGACGCACCAGCTGATACCGCATGTGCGGCTGGTGATGCATGGCTCCTCCAGCGTTCCGCAGGAGCTGGTGGAGGCCGTAAACCGCTACGGCGGCAGGATGCCCAACGCGCGAGGCGTGCCGGTAGAGCAGATCCAGGAAGCGATTGGGCTGGGCATCCGCAAAATCAACGTGGATACGGACACTCGCCTGGCCGCGACGGCCACGATCCGCCAGATCTTCACGGACGACCCCAGCGTTTTTGACCCGCGCGAGTATCTTGGCCCGGCGCGGGAGGCAATTTATAAGGTCGTGAAGTCGCGCATGCACTCGTTTGGCTCGGCGGGCCGAAATGGCGACTACGCGCCAATCACACTGGAAGACACAAAGCGCGCCTACCGGGCTGGGTGACAGCTAGTTCAGCTTGCCCATCTGTTTCCAGAGCTGGTCGGCGGCGGCGGATGCCTCAGTGGCATCGGCGGCGCCGGCAGCCAGGCGAGCATAGAGCTTCAGGTCAAACCAGGCTGGACCGGGCATCTTCATTTGCGCCAGAATGAGGCCCCGGTCGCGGACCTGATCCAACGATGGGCTAAGTACCAGGATGCGCTCCACGGCCGCCAGAGCCTTGGTGAGCGGCCCGCGTAGACGGTATGCCTGCTTGAGGTTGTTGAGAATGCGCGCCAGGATCTGCTTCTTGGGCGCGGCCGTCACATACTCGGATGGCAGCTGTGCGCGATCTTCAGCCGTGAGGCGATGGCCGCGGCTGTACGGGTCCACTATCGCGCTGAGATGGTCGCCACGGAACTCGGCCATGAAGTGGCCGGGAAGGGCGAGGCCGACCGCCGTGAGGCCGGCGCGGCGCGCCACTTCACAGTACAGCAGCGATAGCGTGATGGGCATGCCTCGCTTGCGGTCCAGCACCTCATTCAGAAAGCTGTTGTGCGGATGGTAGTACGGATGGAACCGCTCCTCAATCCGATCGCCCTGAAACCCTTCCTCCTCGAAGAGAATTTGATGAAGCGACGCGAGCTTAAGCTCATCTGAGTCCTGCCGGATGCCGCCTGGGCCTATGGCGGGGATGTGGCAAAGCAGACGAACCCGCCGGGCGAGATCTTCAATCCTGGCCAAGTAGGCGGGCACATTGAGCCCTGGATATTCCTCGGCGGCGATCACAAGCGCTGCCTCGGCGAGATCAATTCGATCCTCAGGGCCGCGGGCGATGGAAGCAAATCGCTCGCGCGCGGCCGCGGCGAGTGAAGCTTGTTCGCGCGCCCTGTCTTGCTCGTCAGCGGACATCGGCCCAGGTTTGTACAGCATGACGGGGGCCACCTGATCATTTCGCCGCCGCAGGGCAATTCGGTAGGGGTGAATCCCTTCGGCTAGTCCCCAGACGTATCAGAGTAGGTGGCGCGGACAGACCTAGATAGACTGATGGCAGCGATCCTGCCCACTAGTGCGGCCGGCAACCCGGCTGGCAACGGCGTGGGAGGCCCGCTCTCCGACATGATTCGCGTCTTCATTGCCGACGAAGCCAGCGCGCTGCATCAACGTGTCGCCAGCGCCCTCGATGGGCAGGCGGACATGGAACTGGCGGGCGCCGTCACGACCGGCGCCGAGGCGATGGACGCTATTGAATCGCTGCGGCCGGATGTAGTGCTTCTTAGCATGGAGCTGCTGGCCGGCCCAGCTGATGCTGCCATGGTGGACGTGGGGGAGGCCGGCACCCTGGGCGGAGCAGAGCTGGCCGAGGCGATTGGTGAGCGCTTTCCGGCGGTATCGGTGATCATGACCTCGCGCAGCGGCGAGGCCGAACAATTGCGCCGGGCGATGCTCGCGGGTGCACGGCATCTCCTGGTGAAACCCTTCCCAGACACAGAACTCGTGGAGAGCGTGCGCAGCGTCTTCCGTTTGGACGCCAGCCGCCGTAGCGGTGCGGGAGTGCCACCCGCCCCCGTGATGCAGCCGCCGCCGCGCGCCGCGGCACCGGCAGCGCGCGAAGGGAAGATCTTCACGTTCTACTCAGCCAAGGGTGGCTCCGGCTGCACGACACTGGCGTGCAATGCGGCGGTGGCGCTCAAGCGGGCCACGGGGAAAGAGGTGGCGATCTTCGACTGCGGGCTGCTGTTCGGCGATGTTGGAGTGGTGCTCAACCTGAACCCACGCACAACGATTGTGGACCTGATCCCGCAGATGGAAGCCAACCCAGGCCCGCTTGACCCGGAGTTCCTGAGCCAGACCATGGTGCCGCATGCATCAGGGGTAAAGGTGCTGCTGGCGCCAGCATCTCCGGAGAAGGCGGAGCTGGTGACGGCGGAGCACGTGCATCGCGTGCTGGTGGCGCTGCGCGACCAGTTTGACTATGTGGTCATAGACACCTGGCCAACGTTCGAGGAGCGCATCCTGAGCGTGCTGGACGCGGCGGACAAGGTTGTGGTGCCCACCACCGTAGAGATGCCGGCCATCAAGAACTGCAAGCTGCTGCTGGATGTGACTAGCGCGCTGGCGTACCCGCCGGACAAAGTGGTGCTGGTGCTCAACCGCGCCGACAGCCGCGGCGGCATCCGAGTGCAGGACGTGGAGCAAATTCTCCAAAAAGAGTTCTCAGTGGAGGTGGTTTCGGACGGTCGCCTGACAACGGCATCGCTTAACGAGGGGGTGCCGTTTGTCATGACCAACCCGGACGCGCCAATCTCGCGTGACGTCCTGCGTCTTGGCTCGGCCTTGGCCGGCATTGAATTGGGCGCGGCCGAGGAATCGAAACCGAAACGCACCGGCCTGCTGCGAACGGTGTTCGGTTAGGACGGGCGTATACTCTGGCCGGTGCTAGGCACGTAGGCCGGAGACATGGACGCGCTGAGCCGCCTCTCAGAGATGAGCCGCCAGATACTGCAACTGGCGCGGAAAGAGGCGGCGTTCTTTCAGCACGATCAAATCCGGACCGAGCACATCCTGCTCGCCATTGCGGCAGTGCCCGAGGCCGTCGCGTCCAGGCTGCTCCGGCGCCAGGGGATTGATCCGCAGGCGGTAGTACGCGAGGTGGTGGCGCACCTACACATCGGCCGCGCGGTAGACAGCCGCGCCATCACGCTCTCACTTCCGGCGCGCCGCTCGATAGAGATCGCCGGTCTTGAGGCGCAGCGCCTGGGCTCTGAGTACATCGGGACCGAGCACCTGCTGCTCGGGATCATGGCCGAGAAGGAAAGCCTGGCGGGGCGAGTGCTGGCCAAGCTGGGGATTGACCCGGAGGTGGTACGCCGCCAGGCGGCCGGGCTAGCAGACGGCGGCAGGCAGGCGGTGGCCGCGGGCGCCGGAACTGGCCGCGGCCGGTCTCGCCCTCGCGAAGGTGGTGAGGGGAAAGGATCGCTGCTGGCGCAGTTTGGGCGGGACCTGACGCAACTGGCGCGCTCGGGAGGCACGGATCCACTGGTGGGACGCAAGAAGGAACTGGGGCGGATTTCGCAGATCTTGCTGCGGCGCACCAAGAACAACCCGGTGTTGGTGGGCGAGGCGGGGGTGGGCAAGACGGCCCTCGTGGAGGGGCTGGCGCGAGCCATCGTCGAGCACGACGTGCCGGACATGCTGCAAGGCGTGCGGCTGATACAGCTGGATCTCGCGGGCATGGTTGCGGGAACCAAGTACCGTGGTGACTTTGAGGAGCGGCTTAAGGGGCTCATCTCCGAGATCCTCAAAGACGGCAATATCATCGTTTACATCGACGAGTTGCACATGCTGCTGGGAGCGGGCGGTGCAGTAGGAGCAGTAGACGCGGCGAGCATGCTAAAGCCGGCGCTGGCGCGAGGGCACATCCGCTGCATTGGGTCCACAACGTGGCGCGAATACCGCCGCTACATCGAGTCAGACGGCGCGCTCGCAAGGCGTTTCCAGCCAGTGCCGGTGGACGAGCCGAGCGGCGACGAAACACTGCAGATCCTGCATGGTCTGCGTGGCGCGTACGAGCAATTCCACGGCGTGGCCATTACCGATGAGGCGCTAGACAGCGCGGTACACATGAGCGCCCGCTACATTGTGGACCGGGCGATGCCAGACAAGGCAATTGACCTGATTGACGAGGCGGCGGCCCGGACCAAGGTGACGCGCTTGACGGCGCCGGACGAGATCCGGAGGCTCCAGCGGCGGCGCGAGCAAGCACGCACAGACCGTGATCACGCGGTAGAGTGGAAGGAGTTCGAGCGTGCTCAATCGCTTGGCGAGGAAGAGCGACGCCTGGAATCTGAAGTAGATACGTTGCGCGGCGCGTGGCGTACCCGCCTTGAGGCGCAAACATCGAGCATCGGCAAGGACGACATCGCGCAGGTAGTCGCCGGCTGGACCGGCGTACCGGTGGAGACGCTGACGGAAACGCAGGCAGCGCGCCTGCTGCAGGCCGAGGCAGCGCTGGGCGAGCGGATTGTGGGTCAGGCGCCGGCACTGAGGGCGCTGGCGCGCGCGTTGCGCCGCTCTGCGGCCCGGCTGGGTGACCCGCAGAGACCCACGGGCAGCTTCCTCTTTGTGGGACCTACCGGCGTGGGCAAGACCGAGGTGGCGCGCGCATTGGCGGAGTACCTCTTCACTAGCGAGGACAACCTAATCCGCCTGGATATGAGCGAGTTTGGGGAGTACCACACTATCTCGCGCCTTGTGGGCGCGCCGCCCGGCTACGTTGGCTACGAGAACGCCGGTGATCTGACGGAGGCGGTGCGGCGCCGGCCGTACTCGGTGGTGCTGTTTGACGAGGTAGACAAGGCGCATCCGCAAGTCTTGACGGTCCTGCTTCAGATCATGGACGCGGGGCAGTTGACTGATGCGCAAGGGCGCAAGGTGAACTTCAAGAACTGCGTCATCTTGATGACGGCAAACTTCGGCACAGAGCGGCTGCGCTCGGCCGGGGTTGGCTTCCGTCCGGACGAGCAGCTTGCCACGTCTGCTCGCGTGCGGGACATCATTCAGAATGAGCTGAAGCGCCAGCTGCTGCCAGAGTTCCTGAACCGGCTGGACGAGATTGTGGTCTTCGAACCGCTGCAGCAGGAGCACATGCGTGCCATCGCGGAAAAACTGCTGATGCGGGAGCGCGAGCAGCTTGCGGTGAAGGGGCACGACCTCCAGTGGAGCGAGGACGTGGTGGCGCTCCTGGCGAAGGACGGCTACACACCGCTCCAGGGCGCTCGCCCAATCCGGGTGCTGGTTCAGCAGCGCATTGAGGACGAGCTGACGCAACAGATCCTCGACGGGCGCATCGGTCTCAGGCAGACCATCGTCATCTCCGTGTCTGAGGGCGTGATAACCGTGCGCTCAGAAGAGCCGTTGACTGAGGCCGTAGAAGAGGCAGAAGCAGCGGTGGCGGTGTAGCGTCGTCTAGCGCCAGTCGATGACGACCCCCAGGTGATCCTGGGGATGGTTCATTAGCGCATCAAACACGCCGAGCGCCTGATCCGCGGGAACGTGGTGGGTGACGAGGCCATCGGTGCAGAGGCGGCCCTGGCGCATCAACTCGACGCAGAGACGCAGCTGCTCCACGGTATTCCAGCGGAGCGTTGGGCTATCCGGCAAGTCGGCGGTGCGGGCGTGGGCACCAATGACGCTGACACCCTTGCGGTGAATGTCTGAGTAAGGATCAATCTCCAGCCGGCCTCGCGGGCTGCCAAGGAGGATGACGCGGCCCAGGTCCGCCGCGGACTTGAGCGCAGTATCGATAACGTTGGGGCTGCCGGTGGCTTCTATGGCCACCTGCACGCCACGGCCGTCTGTCAGCCGCATGATCCCGGCCAGAGCGTCCTCCTCGCTGGGGTTGATGGTGTGGGTGGCGCCGTGGTGGCGGGCCGTTTGGAGCCGGGCGTCAATCAGATCCACGCCGATAGTGGTGGCTGCCCCATCTAGTGCGGCGAGCTGGCGGGCGAACTGACCGATCAGGCCCTGACCGAAGACAGCGACGCCGTCACCCAGTCGTACTGAAGCCAGACGGACGCCCTGCATGGCGATGCCGGCCAGACGCGCCAGAGCGCCCTGCTCCGGGGTCACCCCGTCTGGCAAGCGTGCCCACGGCGCGCGGTCGAGGTCCACCGAAACCCAACTGGCGTGGGACGCACTGGCCGCGATGCGATCACCCGGTGCAAGCTCCCTCACCTCAGCGCCAACGGCCTCCACGGTCCCGGCGAGTGAGTAGCCGGGATGGTGCGGCATGCGGGGGTAGGTGGAGCCTGGAATGGAGTAGCCAATATGGCTACCTGAATAGATGGCGATCTCAGTACCGGCGCTGACCAGTGTGGCGGCGGTACGGAGGAGCACCTGGCGAGGCCCCAGGAGCTCTGGCTTTGGCGCCGCCAGATCTTCCCAGGCGGCGTGGCGAATGGCGGGGAAGACGATGCGCCGGCCGGCGAGCGACACGTCAGCTGCTGGAGTCAACGCCGATACCCAGATGGGGCGGCGTGGGAGAGGTCCCGTAGAGTGCCGCCAGAAACGCGCCGCCGGTGTGGAGCGCCGGGCCGCGGGGATGGACGCGCTGTGCAATGCGTGCCTGACGGTCCACCGGTGCAAACGCAAAGGTAGCCTCGGCGCTGAGCGACCATTCTGAAATGCGGTTGGCTAGCTCGTAGGGGGGACCGTAGGCGGCTCCGCCAAAGTAGGAAGGAATACCCCACTGGCTGGGCAGGAGATCGTCACGCTGCGCGAGCGCCGCGGCTTGTGTATCAGGCGCGGACACAACCGTTCTCTGCCGGTTGAAGTAGGCGGGGAAGCCGCCGGGATTGGCTGAGCCCGCCACGTGGGCGATGTCTTGCAGTCGCCGGCCGGGAATGATGAGAAGTGGTCCGCCAGCAAGCGCGGCACCGCTGACACCATAAGAAAGCCCAGTGCTCCTGTCAACGGCGACCATCGAGGCTCCCATTGTAGTGCTGAAGGCGCCATGCCAGACAATGCAGAAGTACCAGAAGCCGGAACCGAGGCTTGAGACGAGTGCTATCGTGGCGCCGTGCGCTGGGCGTTACCTCGACATGACGGGTGGGGAAACGCGTGGAGCGCCGTGCTGGATGCGGTGTTTCCGCCCACATGTGCGGGGTGCGGACTGGTGGGAGAGCACTTCTGCGGGCGATGCAAGGCAGCGGTTGAGGAGGTGCTTCCGCCCTGGTGCACGAGCTGCGGACAGACCGTGGCGATGCCCGGAGTTGATGTCTGCCGCGAATGCGTCGTCGAGCGATTGCCCCTGGCGGGAGTACGAAGCACCGGACTGATGCGCGGACCGCTACGCAAGGCGGTTCACCGGCTGAAGTACCGCGGCGCCACGGCCGCAGCCGCGTCTCTGGCAGAGTTGATGGCAGCGCCGGCTCGGTCGCTGCTGGCGGGCAGCACGGTGACATCCGTGCTGGTGGTGCCGGTGCCGCTCAGCCGCGCAAGGCAGCGCGAGCGCGGCTACAACCAGGCGGAGCGGCTCGCGGCGCCGCTGGCCGGGATTCTGGGATTGAACCTTGCCACGTCGCTACTGCGCGTGCGAGATACGGCGCCACAAGTAGGCTTGAGCCGCCCGGCACGCCGCGCCAACGTGCGCGGGGCGTTCAGCGCTGCGAGCGTCGTTGAGAACCCCGGTGCGGTGAGGCGGAAGAGCGCGCTGGCGGATGCGTGCGTGCTGCTGGTGGATGATGTCACGACCACCGGGAGCACGCTCGGGAGCGCGGCCACTGCATGCCTGGAGGCGGGAGCGCAGACGGTGTACGGCGTGACGCTGGCGCGTGGAGTCTAATCTCTATCGAGGGTTTCGGAGTTCGCCAAGCCAGCGCCGTATCCGCCTTGCCGCCAGCTCGGGCGCTGTCTCATTTTGGCGGGTTTGTGTGCTGGCAGTGGGCTATCAGGAGGGAGCAGGAAGGCGCAGGAGCCGTTGGGGTGAGCCTGGAACGTAGAAAAGGGCGCCCGGGCTACAGGAGGGAGTGAGACAGATCAGGAGGGGCGTGAGACAAAGTGCGGAGCGGTGACCGTCGGAACGGTCTTGGGTGACGAGGTTTGGGACTCGTTCGTCTTAATTTGGTGAGGAAGTAGCAGGGCGAGGGGACCCGTAGGTGTGAGCCGCCCCTGGTGTCCGTACCCGGGGCGGACGGGACGGCAGCGCTGAAGGCGCGGGTTGAATTGGCAACGGGCCGGGCGGGCAGGTCCGAATGGCACGCGGTTTGCGTTTACCTTTGTGTGGACTCTGCGCGAATGGCCAGATGGGCCGATGATAGTGTCAGATCCCATGCAACCAAGTTGAGCGGGAAGAGGGAAGATCCAGATCATGGACGTGCTCGCGCAGGCACTGAACGTCGCCGAAGAGGCAGAGGAGGCCACCGGCTCGGTGGTGCTCACCTTTGACCTGCGCAACACCAGTCACCGGGCGGCCTACGCCGCCGCATTGGCGGTGCTACGCATCAGCGGCGAAGACGAGGACGAGCTGATAGCGCTCTCTGAAACGCCGCCTGGGACGCGCGTAGCCGCTGCCCTGGCAACCCCAGCCGCGCCTGCGGTCAGTGGAGAGGATGGGGACACGCCCGGCTACGCGGAACCGCTGGATGAAGGCCAGGCCGTGGCCCTCCGAAAGGGCTATCTGGAAGCCCTCACTGAACTAACGCAGGACGAGGCGCGGCGCGACACCGTAGCGCGGGAAACTTTCCCACGTGTGGTGGAGCTCCTCCGAGACGGCGCGAACGTGGAAGCGGTGGCGCAGATCCAATACCGGCGCTGGGTGGAAGACCACCTGGACGCGGTTCGCTAGCGAGCCCACATAGCTAGATCTCTATGTCGTAGGGGATTCCCGCTTCCTCGGCCTCTTTCTTGAGAGCGTCACGCGTGGGTTGGTCCAGCGGAATGCCGTTCGTGCGGTAGTCCTGCGTGCGCTGGTATTCCAGCTCACCGGGAATGGCGATGGCCGACACGCCGGGCTTGGCGCGTGACGAACGCAAATAGTCCACCATGCGGTCCATGCGCGCCTTGAACTCATCCAGCGGCTGGAAGTGTTCAATATCGATGGTCTGCACCACCTGACCGCCGCCGCGCTCCTGCTGCTCGTCAGAGTAGCGACCGCCCGAGAGAACGGCGCATAGGATGTCGGCGGCGATGCCAATGCCGACGCCCTTGGGGCCCCCAATGGGGGAAAGCGTGCCTTCCTTGAAGGCGAGCTCGGGATCGTCGGTCGGCACACCCTCGGAATCAAGCGCCCAGTCCATCGGCATTTTCTCGCCACGCGCCTGCGCCATCTGCACTTTTGAGCCAGCCACGACGGAGGGCGCCATGTCCAGGTTGTATGAGAAGCCACGCCCGGTGGGCGCCGCCCAGGAGATGGGATTGAGACCCACGCGCCGGTCCAGGCCGCCCCAGGGGGCGATCATAGTGCCGCCGGTGGTGGCGGCAAAGCCGATGCAGCCCGCGTCGGCCGCCATCTGCGTGTAATAGCGCATGGCGCCGCAGTGACCGTTGTGGCGCACGGAGACGGTGGCGTTGCCGTGCTCCTTGGCCTTCTTGATGGCGAGCTCCATCGCAAACGCGACGGCGATGTGTCCCACGCCGCGGTCGCCACTGACGATAGCGGTGGCGCCGCGATCCTGGAGCACGGTTGGCTCAGCCTTAGGGTTGATGCCGCCCGAGCGCACGCTGCGGGCGTACGTTGACGCCCAGCGTGAGCCATGCGAGTGGACGCCGCATAGGTCGGCGTTCACCAGACATTCACCCATAAAGGTGGCCTTGTCTTCGGCAAGGCCCAGCTTGAGGTAGGCGTTCTTGATCAGCTGCTCCAGCTTGACGGCGTCAACGCGGCGGTACATGTCTTCAGGCATTGGGATCCCTCTCTCCTCGCGTGCATCCTTAGCGCGGCAGCGCGGCGCCTATAATCGCCCCCCGAGGACGTAGATGACAACCCCACCTCAAGACGACGCCACGCTTTTCGCGCTTATGGAGAGCAAGCTGTATGCAGCGGTGCTCTCAGACGTGCTGGACGGACTTGGCTTTCGAAACCAGGCCATGGCCGCGCGGCTGCGCCCCGTCTATCCGGGAGCGGTGGTGTTGGGACGGGCGCATACGGCACTAACGGTAGACATCTTTGAGCTGCGGCCGGACCCCTATCGCATGGAGATTGAGGCGGTAGATACCCTCAAGCCGGGCGACGTGATGGTGGCGGCGACGGGACCGTCCGAGCGCACCTGCTTCTGGGGGGAGCTGCTTTCCACGGCGTCACGGTTGCGCGGCGCACGTGGCGCAGTGGTGGATGGCTATGTGCGAGATGTGCGTCAGATCCAGGCGATGGGCTGGCCGGTCTTCAGCACGGGGATGAGCCCGCTCGATTCGGCCGGCCGGTCTGCGGTAGTGGAATACGGCACGCCGGTGCAGTGTGGTGGCGTGCTGGTGCGCGAAGGCGACATCGTCTTTGGCGACGTGGACGGCCTGGTTGTGGTGCCGCGCGAGGCGGAAACGGAAGCCGTGCGCCGCGCGCTGGAAAAGGTGGACGGAGAAGATCGCACCCGCGCCGCGCTTGAATCCGGGATGACGCTGACCCAGGTCTACGAGAAGTACGGGCTGCTCTAAGCCGCCAGCACGTAGTCCGCGACGATGGCGCTGGCCAGGCGCTCGGCTCCGTCCGGGTCGCGCGCTGCGATCGCGTCCACCAGAAGCTCATGATACTCCAACCCCTTTTGGATGGCGCCTTCCTCCTTCAACTCGCGTTCGAGCGAGCGTTCCAGCTCGTGACGCAAGAGTGAGCGGATGGCATAGGTAGAGCGCAGCAGCACGCGGTTGTGTGCGGCGGCGGCGAGCGTCATGTGAAAGGAGACATCCGCCTCAAGATACAGCGCTAGACTCTGGGCATGCTGGCGCATGTCCTCAACGTTTCTGCGGAGCGCGTCAATCTGCTCGCTGGTGGCGCGGCGCGCGGCAAGCCGGGCCAGGGCGCACTCAAGTACGTCTCGGGCTTCAAGCAACTCTTGCTGCTCCGCGCCGTCAACCGGCTGGCCAATCCAGGCTGATGAGCCGGGGTCGGGATACAGCCCAGCGGTGACAAAGGTGCCGCGGCCTTGTTGGGCTTCCAGCACTCCGGCTGAGACCAGCGCGCTGATGGCCTCACGCACGGAGGTCACACTAACGCCAAACATGCGCGCCAGCTCGCGGTGGCCCGGTAGCTGCGCGCCGGGCTGTAACTCGCCGTTAAGCACCATGTCGCGCAACTGAGCGGTAATGGCCGTGGAGAGGTTGGGCCGCGGTAGGGTGTTGATTTTCATTGGTGCCTGGCGTGTGAGCACTCTCATTATCCGGCTGCGGCGCCCCCGGTCAAGGGCAACTGTTCAGAACAGCGGCACACTCACCTTGACTGCTCCAAAAGGCCAGCGTATAGTGCCCTTGGCGACCGCTCATGGGCGGCGCATGGCGTGGGGAGCGCAGGGGATCTGTCCGGCCAACAGTAGGTCGGAGAGGGACGCGCTTCCCATAGAAACCGAATACGACGGTACGTCGTAGAACAATCAGGAGGGATCAGCAGAGTGTCTACGTCTTTGCGCATGTCACGTCGCGGCATGCTCGGCTATGGAGCCGGGCTTTCCGGGGCAATGCTCGCCGCGTGTGGCCCGGCCGGTGATGGTGGAGGAGGCGCTCAGCAAGCGGCGAGCGGCAAGCTGGTGGAGCTGCGTGCCCACGCCCGCGAAGGCGCCGAGCGTGACGGCTACCGGAAGAGCGTTGACGAGTTCAACAAGCTCAACGAGGGCAAGATCAAGGTCATCTACGAGGGGCTGGCCGGCGATCCGGGCTATTACGGCCCGCTGGAGACCAACATTGTGGCCGGGACCAACGGCGATGTGCATTACGCGCACACGTCCAACGTCAAGTACCAGGAGTACGCGGCCAAGAACATCGCCATCAACCTGGACACGTACGCCGCCAAGGACAAGGTCTTCAAGCTCGCGGACTGGCCGGCGACGGCGCAGGACGCGATGAAGGTGGTGGACGGCAAGCTCTACGGCGTGCCGATCCGGGGCCAAATTGCCTGGCTGTTCCTGTACTGGAACAGCGATATGCTCAAGAAGGCGGGACTCCAGGAGCCGACGCCCGACTGGACATACGAGCAGTTGCTCACCTCGGCGCGCCAGTTGAAGGGTCAGGCTAGCGACCCGGAGTTCATCCCCATCGGCCATGATTCGGGCGGCGGGTTTGAGCAAGTGGTGTCAAACATTCGCCGCTTTGGCGGAGACTTCTTCCAAGAGACCAAGGGCGGCGGCAAGAAGGCGATGCTCGACTCATCGCAGACCGCTCAGACTTACAAGTGGTTCTACGACAACATCAAGGCCGGTTTGGTGGCGCCGCGCGGCGC
>Ga0136611_10000581_pt1 | contig 24398 bp, 24 predicted proteins | sample AntDrymUQ2232306_2_FD_106645 | JGI IMG/M metagenome (GOLD analysis project Ga0136611, IMG submission 106645) | Polar desert sand microbial communities from Dry Valleys, Antarctica - metaG UQ223 (23.06) | ecosystem: Environmental > Terrestrial > Soil > Desert | place: Antarctica: Dry Valley...
AACTCCAGCAGATGCACGCGCTTCCCGGCGGGGGGGTCGCTCGCCACGGCCTTCGTGCCGAGGTCGAGCGTCACGCGGTTGGCCGTCGGTTTGCTGACGACGCGCGTGAGCAGCACCGCCGCCGGGGTGACGGCGCTCAGGTCGGCGTACTTCGAACCGTAGCCGAAGTCGTGGAGCACGTAGGTGCCGGGGGAACACTCCATCCCCGGCACATCCCGGATCGCGGCGTAAATCGGGAACGACGGCGTCCCGCCGCAGACGATCCTCGGCACCGGGTAGCCCGCCTTCTCCAGTTTCGCCCTCAGGACGAGCACGGGGGTGAGCAGCGCTCTCACGGCCGCTTGGCGATCCCCGTGCTGCTCCATGCTGTTGTGGCCGTCGTAGACGTGGAAGCCCCCCGCCCGCAATCCGGGCGACTTCGCGATGAGCGCGTAGAGTTCGGCGGCCCCGGCGGGGTCGATGCCGGTGCGATCTTGGCCGACGTTCAGATCGACGAGCACGTCCGCTGACAGCCCGTTGCCACCGAGTTCCTTCGAGAGCGCCCGCACGACGGTCGGATCGTCGGCGATGACGGAGAAATCGGTGCGCGGATACTTCCGGATGAGCCGGGCGAACCGGAGGATGTTCGGCCCGACGAGCGGGTAGGAAACGAGCACATCCGGCACATCGGCGAGCGCGAGCATTTCGGCCTCGGCGACGGTGGCGCACTTGTGCTTCAGCACGCCCGCGTCGAGCTGGAACTTCGCGATCTCCACCGTCTTGTGGGTCTTGCAGTGGGGCCGCAGGCGCGCCGGCCCCCCGGCCATGGCGATCACTTCGGCGATGTTCCGCCGGATGATCTCGGGGAAGAAGATGAGCGCCGGCGAAGGGATCGCGGCTTCGTCGATGAGGCGGTAAGGATGCATGGGAAAAGTTCGGAGTGCGGAATTCGGAGTGCGGAATAGAAGAAGGAGTTTACTTCAGCAGTCCATCCAGTTCATCGACCAATTGGCCGAAGTGCCGCAGGGCGGCGTTGACCGGTTCGGGGGTTTCGAGATCGACGCCCGCCGCGCGGAGGAGGTCGAGCGGATCCTTGCTGCTGCCACCCTTGAGGAAGTTCAGGTACGCCGCGAGTTCCTCGCGCCCGCCGCCGAGCACGCGCTCGGACAGGGCGATCGCGGCCGCCAAACCGGTGGCGTACTTGTACACGTAGAAGGCCCCGTAGAAGTGCGGAATGCGCAGGCATTCGAGGCTCTGCTCGTCGTCGAGCGTCATCCCCGGCCCGAGGTAGGCTTCGAGGAGTTTGCGGTACTCGGCCCGCAGCGTTTGCAGCGTCAGCGGTTCGTTCGCCTCGGCCAGTTCGTGGACGACCTTCTCGAACTCCGCGAACATCGTCTGCCTCACGATGGTCGCCCGCATGCTGTCGATTTCTTTATTCAGGTAGTAGGCGCGCTCGCGGTCGGAAGTGGCCCGTTCGCGCAGTGTCCGCGTCAGCAGTTGCTCGTTGAAGGTGCTGGCCACTTCGGCGACGAAGATCGTGTAGTTCGCGTACTGGTACGGCTGATCCTTGCTGTAATGCGTGTGCATGCTGTGCCCGGCTTCGTGAGTCAGCGTGAACACGTCGTCGAGCACGTCCGGCTTGTAGTTCATCAGGATGAACGGATCGCTGTCGTAGCAACCGCTGCTGAACGCCCCGCTGCGCTTCCCCTTGTTCTCGTAGCGGTCGCACCACCGGCCGCGCAGTCCCGCCGCCACCGTTTCGGTGTAGTTCGCCCCGAGCGGCTTCAGCGATTCGAGTACGAGTTCGACGGCGTCGTCCCACGGGGTGACCTTGCGGAACTCCGTGAGGATCGGCACGTAGGTGTCGTAGAAGTGCAACTCCGGCAGCTTCATCGCCCGCTGCCGCACGGCGTAATACTTGTGGACCGCCGGAAGGTTCGCCCGAACGGCCGCGATCAAGTTGTCGTAGACGGTCGCCGGCACTTGATCGGGAAAGAGCGACGCTTCGCGGGCCGTGGCGAAGTTCCGCACGCGGGCGTTGTACACATCCTGCTTCACACTGCCGGCGAAGGTGGCCGCGAGCGTGTTCGCATGATCGGCGAACTCGGCGTAGTACTGGTGGAACGCGGCCTTGCGCAGCTCGCGGTCGGGCTTCTCCAAGCAGCTCGCGTAAGTGGCGTGCGAGAGTTCGATCGTGCGGTCGCCGACGGTCAGCGTGCCGAACTTCATGTCGGTGTTCGTGAGCTGGCCGAAGGCTTCCCGAGCCGTCTGGGCCGACTCCAGTTGCAGGGCCAGCAGCCGCTCTTCCTTATCGCCGAGCGTGTGCGGGCGGTAGCGCGCCATGCGTTCGAGGAGGAGCTTGTACTCGGCGAGCGCGGGATCGGCCGTCAGTTCCGCGAGGCGCTCCGGCGGGAGCGCGAGGAGTTCGGGCCGGCTGAAGCTGCTCGCTTCGCTCGCCTTCGCGGCGATGCCGAGGTAGCGGGCCTTCAGACCCTGATAGGTGGGGTTGCCGAGGTCTTCGGTCTCTTTGAGGAACGCGAAAGTACCGAGCTTGTCCCCCTTGCGCTCGAAGTCGGTTTCGAGCTTCAGATAGTCCAGAAGCACCGCGGGCGATTCGCCGAGGCGACCGCGGTACGCTTCGAACTTGTCGACCTGCGCCGACCAGACGGCGAAGGCGGCCTCCCACGTGGCGTCGGTTTCGAAGAGGGTCGTGAGATCCCACGTATCGGACGCGGGCACTTCGGCCCGGGTCGGCACGCGGACGGTTTCGGCGGTCATCGGTCAAGCTCCGGAAGCGGCGGCGCGATGGGGCGTGTGACGGTCGGGAAAAGAAACGCAGCGCCTTCTTCGCCCGCAGGGCGGTCGAACGTAGACCGGGGTTTCAGCCCCGGTCGCGCATCGTCTCTGCGGTCGGAATGCCTGGGACTGAAGTCCCAGGCTACCATCGTGCGCCCTGCGGGCGAAGAAGTCACTTCGGAGCGATTCGATACCCGACTATCCGCAATGTACGCCGGCAACCCGATCCCTCACAGATCGCCGCTGCCGCGCTTGCTCCACCAGGGGAGGAACAGCCCGCCGTCGACGTGCAGGATGGTGCCCGTCATGTAGTCGGCGCCCGGCTCCAGCAGGAAGCGGATCGCCCCGGCGACTTCTTCGGCCGTCGCCAGCCGGCCCCACGGCAGGCCGGGCGCGGCTTGGGCGATCTTGTCGTCGCTCATGAACTTCCGCTCGCCGGGCGTGTCGGTCCAGCCGGGGTAGACGCAGTTGACGCGGATCTTGTGCGGCAGGAGTTCCGTCGCGGCCGTGCGGGCCATTTGATCGAGCGCGGCCTTCGCCATGTTGTAGGCCATGCAGTTCGGAAACGCGATCTGCCCGTGCGGACTCGACACGATGACGACCGCACCCCCCTGCCCCTGTCGGATCATTTGGTTGCAGCAGGCGCGGAGGCCGTAGTACGCCCCCATCATGGACACGTCGAGCGTCTTGCGGAAGCCGTCCATGTTCGCGGTGTGGAACGGTTCGCGGTCGCTGTAGACGGCGCTCGACACGAACAGGTCGATGCGGCCGAGCCGCTTCGCCGTGTCGTCGGCCATCGCCTCGACGGCGGCCTGATCGGAGACGTCGACGGGGTAGAGCGCCGCTTTGCGACCGAGCGCTCGGATCTTCTCCGCGGTCGCCTCGGCCCCCTCGGCCATCGTGAAGTAATTGAGGGCGACATCGGCCCCGGCCTCGGCGAGCGCGAGCGCGGTCGCCCGCCCGATCCCCGACGAGGCCCCCGTGACCAGTGCGACTTTTCCCGCCAGCGTCCCCGCCATTGCGACCTCATCTCGATTCGTGTCGAGCACCCCGTAGCGGAAGTCGCCAGACTTCCGTTGCCACCCCGTAGCGGAAGTCGCCAGACTTCCGTTGCCACAATCTCCGCGGGAGTAATCGGAACTCTGGCGAGTTCCGCTACGAAGCCTTCGGTCGGCCCTTGTCCCCTTGGGGCTTCTCCAGGCCGGCCTTCTCCATCAGCGATTTCCCGAAAATGTCATCCTCTTCCTCGGGGAGTTCCTCGAGGGAGATGCCTTCGGGCAGGCTGTAAACCACTTTATATTTGTGCTTGGAGATGTCGAGTTCGGCGCCGGGGGCGAGGATCTGCGCCGGGGTCTTCGCGCCGTTCACCTTGATGCCGTTCGTACTCCCCATGTCGCGGACGTGCCAGATGCCGCCGCGGAAGCTCAGTTCGCAGTGGATCGCCGAGACGTTCTGAAAATCGAGGCGGATGTCGCAGGTGCTGCGGCGGCCGACGGTCATCACCTCGAACGGCAGCGGGATGGCATCGCCGCCGCCGACCGGCACCAGCAGGCCCAATGGCTCACTCATGGACGGAACTCCGGACGCGGGAGAGGCCGTGCGGTGGGCGGCCGCACGACTCGAAAGGTCTCATCCGAGTATACCGGCGGGCGCCGGGGGAGCAGAAGAGTGGGCGAATCCGAATGCAAAGAATTTGTGTCCGGGTGAAGTTCGCCCAAATTGCCGGATTTCCCACGGCCTTTTGAATGGAGCCTCGCCATCCGCACAACCGATACACCCTTCCAACGGAGTTCGGTCGGCTGCGCGGAGGGGTACCATGCGGAATCGATGGAGGCTGCGGGGGGCGATGATCGTCCTCCTCGTGGGAGCGGGGGAATCCTTCGCTCAGAATGCGCCGAGTGCATCCACGGTGCCCGCGGCACTGGCCCAACCGCGCTCTGCGGCCGCGACCCCGGCCGATCAGCCCATCGTGAGGATGCGCACGGCGGGCCAAGCCGACCGGCAATTGAAAGTTCTGCGGGTCACGAGCTACACCGAAGGCGAATCGGTCGCCGAAGTGCAGGACATGCAGACGGGGCAGACCTTCACGCTGCCGGGCAAGGTCGTGGCGATGCTCCCGAAGGAGGCCGCGAGCGCCCCTCCGCCGGCCCCGCTTCAACCGACTCCGCCCGCGCGTCCGGCACCCGGAGTCACGCAGCCGGTGACCGTCGAGAAACCCACTCCGAAGCCGGCTCCGGAACCGGATCCGCAGCCCCAACCGAAGGTGCTTTTCATCCCTTCAACGGCCCCGGAATCGGTTGCGGAACCGAAGGCGCCGACCGTCGCCGAACCGAAACGGGAAGCCGCTCCGGCCCGCGCGCCGGGTGCTTCGCTCGTCTGGCGACCGCGCGCCGGGGAAGCTCCGGCGCTGGCTCCCGCCCCGCTCGAACCGGGCAAGTCCGACCGCTGGGTGCCGATGCGGCGCTTCAATGCGGTTCCGCCGCAATCGCTGGCCCCGTCGCTGCAGACCATCGCGCGCGGCAGTTCCGAAACCGGTCGCGAAGTGGAGGATGGCCCACCCGCCGTGCGGCTGATCCGCCCGAGCGTCGTCGAAGAGCGGAGCGAACTCGTGCCCGTGGCGTACCGGACGGTGGAAGCGCATATCCGGGACGAGGTGCAGGGCTACGTCTACGAACTCGGCTCGGCCCTGCGGCCCTCCGTGCGCGAGAACGCCGCGATCTGTTTGGCCGAGGGGCGCTTCGGATCGCGCCGCGAAGTGAAGACCGTGCTGGCGAAGGCGGCCGTCGCCGATCCGGCTCCCAGCGTCCGCGCGATCTGCATCGAACTGCTGCTCAAACTCGGCTACCACGACCCCGAGTACATGGCGTACCTTCAAATGGCCAGCGTCCCCGGCGCGGGGCCGACGCTCGTCCGCGCCGCCGCGAAGGAAGCGCTCGCGAAGCTGACGCCGCGGAATTAGGCGGCGACTTCCACGTATTCCACCGTGGTGGAGGGTTCGGGGATAGGCAACCCATCTTCGGCCATCCCATCCAGATGCAACGCGATCGCCTCGCGGATCAGCCGCCCCACTTCCTCGACGGTGTCCCCGGTCGCCACGCAACCGGGCAGATCGGGCACATAGGCCGCGAAATTACTCCCTGCATCTTCCATCACGATTGCATACCGCATCGCAGCCTCCATTCAGTCCGACCATCCGGCTTGCTTGAAAATACTCGCCGAAGTTCCCGGGGGTATCGTATGGGCGAGCTTGCCGGACACGGTGACCCGGCCCGGCTTCGTGGGATGCTTGAATTGGCGATGTCCCGAATTGGACTTCACCGGAAACCAACCGTCACGCCTCAGGCGGCGCAGCACTTCGCGGACTTTCATATTTCGAGGGTAGCGATTTCTTCGATGCCGATCAATTGCACACGATTCTGCCAGCGCCTCTCACACGCCATATCGCCTGCGGATCTGCGGGATCAAATACTCGCCGAAAGCCGCATCCAAACCGTACTGCGGGGCGTGGCCCCAATCTTTCCGCGCGGCCGAGTCGTCCACATCCGCCGGCCAGCTATCGATGATCGCCTGCCGCTTCGCGTCGAGATCGTAGGTGATCGCGGCGTTCGGGAAGGCCTGCCTCACGATGGCCTCCACGTTCCCGGCGCTCGGGGCGAACGCGCCGATGTTGTAGACCGTGCGCGTCAGCTTCTCCTTCGGACAGGTCACGCAGCGCCAGATCGCCTCGACCGCGTCGGGCATCGCCATGAACGGAATCCGCGCATCGGGCCGCACGAAGCAGGCGTACGGCTCCCCCTGCGCCGCCGCGTGGATCATCTCCGGGGCGTAGTCGGACGTGCCCCCGCTCGGCACGGTCACGGCCGAGATCAGCCCCGGAAAGCGGATGCAGCGAAAGTCGATCTTCCCGGAGAGGGTCTCGGACGAGAGCTGCTTGTAATGTCCCGCGTAGTAGCGGCCGAGGTGCTCGCAGTAGAGCTTGTTCGCGCCGTACATCGTCGTCGGGAAGTTGAACTCGTCCTCGCCGATCTTGCCCGCCTCCGTCTTCGCGGCGAGCGTCGGCAGGCCGTAGGCCGCGATGCTGCTCGGGAAGAAGAAGAGCACCGGCCGGCCGTGCGACTCCCCCTGCTTCTGGGCGAACTCCAGCAGGTTCAGCGTCCCTTCGACGTTCACCTTGTGCGCGAGCGCCGGCGAGAATTCCGACCGCGTGCTGAGCAGCGCCGCGAGGTGATAGACCGCATCGACCTCATGGGCCGCGACGATGCGCTCGAGCATCTCCGGCTGGCGGATGTCGCCGATGAACTGCGCCTTCACCTTGCGCGCCGGCTCCTCCGCGAGGCGATTCAGGTCGAGGGTGACAATCGGCTTCGAACTCGCCGCCGCGAGGCGGTCGATGAGCGAGTGGCCGATTTCGCCGCTGGCCCCGGTGATCAGGATGGAGGATTGCCGGAACATGGCGCTCGCGGAAGCGGGATGGAGGAATGGGGGACATTCTACGAGTCCCGGCGAGCCGACCGTGTCAACGGTCGGGTGCTCCGCCGACGAGTGACAATTGGTAACGAGAGCACAGCTTCACCCGACCGTTGACACGGTCGGCTCGCCTCACAGCCCCCGCCCCGCCAAGTACCCCGTGCTCCACGCGCTCTGGAAGTTGTATCCGCCGATCCAGCCGTCCAAGTCGAGCACCTCCCCGGCGAAGAACAACCCCGGCTGGCGCTTGCTCTGCATCGTCCGCGAATCGACTTCGTCCAAACTCACGCCGCCGGCCGTGACCTCCGCTTTCTCAAAGCCGAGGGTGCCCCGCAGCGGGACGCGCATCCGCTTCGCCATCGCCGTCAACTTCTGCCGATCGACCTTGCTCAGCGCCGCCGCCTTCCGATCCGCCGGCATTTCGGCCTGCGCCAGCATCGCATCGCAGATGCGCCGCGGCAGCCGCTCGGCCATCACCCCCGCGAGTTGCTTCTTCCCCTGCGCCAGCGTTTCGACCTTCAGGAACTCGTCGAAGCCCGCTTCCGTCTCGCCCGGGAGGAAGTCCATTTCGAGCATCAATTGATTCGGCGTCGCGTGGCCGCTCACGGCGCGGCTGACATCGAGCGGGGCGGGGCCGGTCAGTCCGAAGTGGGCGAAGAGCATCGACCCCTTCCGCGCATCGAGCAGCTTGTTCGCGGGATCGAACACCTTCAACCCGGCGTGCGGTACCGTGATCCCCTTCAACTCGGGCACCCACCCCGCGTTCACGGTGAGGGGCACGAGCGCCGGCCGCGTCGCGGTGACGGTATGGCCGAACTGCCGGGCGAAGCCGTAGCCGTCGCCGGTGGTGCCGCAGCCGGGGTACGATAACCCGCCCGTCGTGATGAGCAGATGCTCGCAGGTGATCTGACGAGTGCCCGTCGAAACGCGGAAGCCCCCCCCGTTCAATTTCTCGACGGCGAGCGCCGGTTCCGCGAGGGAGAGCTTGGCCCGGCTGCGGTCGAGCCGGCGGAGAATGGCGTCGAGCACCTCGACGGCGCGATCGCTGACGGGGAAGATCTTGCCCGTCTCTTCGACCTTCGTCATCACCCCCTCGGCGTGGAAGAAGGCCAGGACGTCTTTGGGGCCGAACGCGGCGAGGGCGGAGTGGAGGAAGCGGCCGTTGGGGCCGAAGGCTTCGACGATGCCGCGGTTGTCGCAGTCGTGGGTGATGTTGCACCTCGTGCCGCCGGACATGAGGATCTTGACGCCGGCCTTGCGGCCCTTTTCGAGGAGGAGCACGCGCCGGCCGCGCTCGGCCGCGAAGATCGCGGCGAACAGTCCGGCGGCCCCGCCGCCGACGACGACGGCGTCCCAGTCGTGGATGATCGATGGCGCCGACACGGGCCCGTCCTATTTCAGCAGTTCGACCGCCAGCCTCTGGAATTCCTTGCGGAACTCGGACGCATCCCCGTTCGCGAGCCCGGTGCGCTGGATCATCAGGATATAGAAGGCCCCCTTTTTCGGGTCGATCCAACCCTGCGTGCCGAACGCGCCGCCGTGCCCGTAGCTGCCGGCGCCGAGCGCTGCGGTCGCCCCCTTCGGCTCGGCGACGACCTGCCAGCCGAAGCCCCAGCTCATGCCGGGAACGAAGCCGGTCACGATTTTCCCGGTCTGCGTCGTCGTCATCTGCTTCAGGCTCTTCTCGCTCAGGAGTTGCTTGTCGCCGAGCTTGCCGCCGTTGAGCATGAATTGATAGAGCTTCGCCTGATCGCCGGCCGTGGAGTACAAGCCGCCGGCGGGGACGGGATGCTTCGGGTCGGCCTTCACGTCGAGCAGGCTGTTCGGTGCCGCGACGAGCTTGCCGTCTTTCACGCCGTAGTTGATCGCGACGTTCTTCGCCTGCTCCGCCGTCGGGTAGAAGGTCGAATCCTCCATGCCGAGCGGGTCGAAGATGCGCGTCTGCAGGAACTTCTCGAAGCTCAACCCGCTCGCCACTTCGACGATGCGGCCGAGGGTGTCGATGCCGGGGTTGTTGTAGCTCCACGCTTCGCCGGGTTCGCGCACGAGCGGGACCTGCGACACGGCGATGGTGGCTTCGGCGAGCGTGAAGTTCCGCTTCGTGTAGAGGTCGGCGAGGCCTGCGGGATAGTTGCCCATCCCCGAGGTGTGCGTGAGCAGGTCGCGCAAAGTGATGGGACGCTTCGGCCGTTTCAACGCGGTGGTCTCTTTGTCTTTCGCCGCGACCAGCATTTGACCCTTGAACTCCGGCAGGTGCTTCTCGACGGCGTCTTCGACGCTCAGCTTGCCTTCGTCGACGAGCATCATGATGGCGAGGGCCGTGATCGGCTTCGTCATCGACGCGATGCGGAAGAGCGTGGACTTGCGCATCGGAGTTTTGTCCGCGAGATTCGCCATCCCCGTGACGCAGTCGTAGGCGATCTTGTCCTTCGTACCGACGAGCAGCACCGCGCCGGAGAGTTCGCCGTCGTCGCCGAACTTGACGAAGCGATCGCGGAGGGGGTTTTTCCCCTGCGCCGCCGCGAACGCGGGGAGAACGAGCAGTAGGAGCGTAGCGGAGCGGAGCATGGGGGAAATCTCGGGAAGGGAGGGTTTCGTCGGAGTTCGACCTTCAGGGTGCGCTCCGTCGGGGCGAGTCCGCGAGACTCGACGTCGGGAGGGGAAAGTTGTCGGAACTCCCAGGCTCGCCCTGCCTAGCTTACCCCGGCTGACTCCCCCTGGCATGAGTGCGGGTGGATTCGCCAAGTTCACACGTTACGCGGACGACCGGCGGACGTCCTCTTGAACGGCTTCGCCATCGCTCCATTGTAATAGTCGACGAACTTCAGAGTCCGATCCCGCAGGTCGGCCGTCGAGCGGAACACGCCGCGGCCGATCACCCGGCGACTCAAATGCCGTACCAGATCTCGATCGGATTCAACCCCGCTTCACTTCTTCGGCGGGGCCAGCAGCGTTTCCATCTGCTCCGGCTTGCGCCCGATATACCTCGCGATGCCGGAGAAGAAGAACAGGAACTGCTCCGCCGATTCCTCGGCCATCTTCGGGGCGCTCGGCCCCATCATCTTGATGACCCCCGCTGCGACGCGGCTCTCGGAGACCAAGTAGAACTGCACCGTCGGCTTGAACGTCGCGAGGCCCGTTTCCTTATCCACCGCTCCGCGCGGGGCGTGCAGCACGGCCACGGCCTTCACGGGCACCGTCGGCATCAGGGCGCCGGGCTTCACCTTGCCGGTGGCGTACCAGACCACGCCGTGTTCGAAGCGGCCGACCGTCTGCCAGGTCAGTTCGCTGCCGGTTGCGTCGCTCCAGAAGAACTGTCCCTTGCCGAGATCGGTGATGTCCACGCTCGGGATCTTCAGCCGCTTCCACGCTTGTGTGGTGCGATCCGGATGCTCGACGAGCCAATCGTAAACCGTGGGATGGGCCTCGAATTCGTCATCGGCCGCCTTCGCTGTGATCGTCGGCGCTTTGATAATCCCCGCGACCGTCTCGCGGTACTTCTCGGAGACGCATTCGGCGATCGACTTGGGCTTGGCGGGGGCGGTCGACGTGGATGCGGGAACGACGGGCCGGGGTTCCGCGGCCGTCGCCGGGAGTCCGCAGGTCAGAGCCGCCGCCGAACCGAGGAGCCGAATCCGGAGCGATGCCATCGCGCACCTGCGAAGCGGTGGGGGATGCCTTCCGACCCGCTATTTATCGAACTCCGCGGGGGCGGAGCATCAATCTTTCCTCCGGAGCGGAACTCGCCAGAGTTCCGAGGCCACCTCGATCGCCGAGCTTGTCGGAAGTCTGGCGACTTGCACCCGTAGCGGAAGTCGCCAGACTTCCGTCGGCAATTCGATCGACGGGGCGCTCGGGGAATCGTGAGGTGGTCGGAAGTCTGGCGACTTCCGCTACGGAGGCCATCGTGCGCCTTCCTACAATGCCGCCATGCTCGCCACGGGTCGGAAACTGCTCGAACTCATCCGCTTCAGCCACACGGTCTTCGCGCTGCCGTTCGCGCTGGCCTCGGCGGCGCTCGCGTGGAAGTCGGAACCGTTCCGCTGGCTCGACCTCCTCGGCATCCTGCTCGGGATGGTGTTTGCACGCTCGGCCGCGATGGCCTTCAACCGCTTGGTGGATCGCCGCATCGACGCGGGGAACGCCCGCACCGCGAAGCGGCACCTCCCCGCCGGAACGCTGGGCGTGCCGCTGGTCGCGGCGTTCACGACGCTGTCGTCGTTCGGCTTCCTCTTTTCGACGCAACTCTTCGTCTGGCGCGATCCGCCCAACTTCTGGCCGCCGATCCTGGGTGGCCCGGTGCTGCTGTTCCTCGTCGGCTACTCGCTGGCGACGCGCTTCACGAGCCTGGCCCACTTCTGGCTCGGGACGGCGCTGGCGCTCGCACCCCTCGCCGCGTGGATCGCCATCCGCGGGATGGTCGAACTGGCGACGCCGGCGATGCTCGGTGCCGCGGTGCTCTTCTGGGTGGCGGGCTTCGACATCCTGTATGCCTGCCAGGATGCCGACTTCGACAAAGGGGCCGGCCTGCACAGCATCCCCGCCCGCTTCGGCATCCGCCGGAGTCTGCGGATTGCGGCCGCGTGCCACGCGATCATGTTCGCCCTGCTATTCGTGCTGCCGGATGTTTGCGACTCGCTGTCGTGGGTCTACACGCTCGGCCTCATGCCCATCGGATTGCTGCTCATGTACGAGCACCGCATCGTGAAACCGGACGACCTGTCGCGGGTGAACCGGGCGTTCTTCCAAGTCAACGGTATCATCGGTTTCGGACTGCTCGCGATCGTGCTGCTGAATCTCTGGATCGGGTGACGCATGGCCTTCCTCGACCGCTTCGCCGCCGCGCGGACCGCCGACAGCCCGATGGGGCTGCAACTCCTTTTCTTCGTGCCGCCCGACTTGGACGCCGAGGCGATCCTCACGTTCCTGCACCGCGAGTCGGAGTTGGCCGAAGCGACGGGCGAACTCATCCGCGTCGCGGAGGTGCCGGGGGCGAGCGCGTTCATCGGCGGCGACGGACCCCCGGCGTCGGTCCTCGGGCTGATCGCGTGGGGCGACCACGCGGTGAAGCTCGCGCAGTTCGATGCGCCGATGCCCTACGGCCCCGTGGAGAGCTGCGTCGGCCCGGCGCTGCTGCCGCCGCCGATGAAGGTCGATGCGAAGCAGCACCAATCGCACATCTTGCTCTTCTACGCGGGAACGGGCACCGATGTCCGCGAGCAGTTCGCGTCCCTCTGCGCCGTCGCCGGGGCACTGGCCCGGTACGAAGCCATCTGCGTGCTGAACGAGGACGCCCGCACCGCCTGTCCCGCGTTCGATCTGATCCCCGACGAAGGGGAAGATGCGCTCGCCACCTACCGCCAGTTGCCGGTGCCGTATTTGCTCGGAGGGTTCACGAAGATGACCGTCGGCGACGCCGGGGTGCTCTGGGCGCGGAGCTTCGCGAACCACCGCCTCGGCCTGCCCGACCTCGCGATGAAGATGCAGGATCATTCGCAGACCGCGCGGACCTTCCAGCTCTTCGCGGGCATCGCCGAGTACCTGCTCGAAATGAAGGAGACGCTGACGGCCGGCGAGAGCTTGGATCTCGGCGACGGCACGACCTACGCCGTCCGCGAACCGACCGACGCCGAGGACTTCCTCACCTCACCGGGCACGGTGCTGGTGCTAGAATAGCGCGGCGAACACCCGGAGCGGAGCCGACGATGCCCACCCTCGAAATCCCCGAAGCGACCTACCAGCGCCTCGCCCTCCTCACCTTCAACGTCGCCGACTTCGCCCGCTTCCCCGGCCTCACGGTCCTCGCTCCCCATGCGGTCGCCGCGCCCGTTCCCTGATTGACCCACTTCCGCAGTTCGCTAAAATACCCATTCTTGTCCGTTCCGCTGTCTCTTCGGAGTTCCGGTTTCATGTCGCATTCGATCACGCGCCTCTACGGGCTGGGCCTCACGCCGGGCAAACTCCGCGGCCTCCAGCGCATCAGCAATCCCAACGGCACGCTGACCATGGTCGCCACCGACCAGAACAGCTCCATGATCAACATGATGAAGGCCGCCCTCGGCACCGAACCCGCTTACGGCGAAATCGCCGACGCCAAGGTCATGCTCTCCCGGTCGCTCTCCCCCTACTGCAGCGGCCTGCTCGTGGACGGCTACTACGGCTACGCCAGCACCGTCGCCGCGCACGCCGTGCCCCCGAGTACCGGGCTGCTCATCCGCGTCGAGAAGTCCGGGGCGACAAAGAACAAGGCCAACGCCCCCGTCGGCGAAGTCGAACCGGGCTGGGGCGTCGCGAAGATCAAGCGCTGCGGCGCCGACGCCGTCAAGCTGCTCGCCCAGTTCGAACCGGACGAACCCGACTCGGCCGAACGCAACTTCCAGTTCACGCTCCAGATCTACAACGAGTGCATCGAACACGACATCCTGTTCCTCCTCGAACCGATCCACTTCCCCTACGGCAAGGAAGACGCGAAGACCCCGAGCGTCGCCGCACGCAAGGCGAACACCGTCATCGAGAGCGCCCGCATCCTCAGCCGGCTCTGCGACGTTTACAAGTCCGAGTTCCCCGGCACCATGGGGGTCGAATCGGATTCCACGCTCGTCGACAACTTGAAGAAGCTCAACGACGCGTGCCAGAAGCCGTGGGTGCTGCTGAGCGCCGGCGTCGATTACGACGTGTACAAGAAGCAGGTCGAGATGGCGATGAAGGCCGGGGCGAGCGGCATCCTCGGCGGCCGGGCCTTCTGGAAGGAGTTCTTCACCTACAAGACGCCGGCCGAGCGGCAGAAGTTCGCCGACACGGAGTGCGTGCGCCGCGTGAAGGAAGCGGATGCCATCGTGAAGACGGGCACCCCGTGGTTCGCGAAGTACGGCTACACGATGGAAGACCTCACCGGCATGCGCGCCTCCGAAGGCTGGCACGCCCGCTACGCCGGCGGCACCGCCGGTGCCGGGGCCGGTAAAACGGAAGCGGGAAGCGTCTATTGAGAAGCGCGGAATGCGGAGTTCGGAGTGCGGAATGAAGAAAGCCCCCGTCCGGATGGACGGAGGCTTTTTCGATTATCGACCGTCGGAGAATGAATGCTTTCTTCGCCCGCAGGGCGGTCGCGCGGAGACCGGGGTTTCAACCCGGTCGCGCATCGTCTCTCGCACGGGGACAAAGCGCGTCGCGGGCTTTCCATCACTTCACCGCCGAGACGGTCACCTTCACATCGACCGTCGTCGCGGCGCCGGTCTCCGGCTTCGCCGTCACTTTGATGACGTGATCCGTGATCGCGGCATCCTTATCGGCCGAGATGCTCATTGCGACTTCTTTCGCATCGCCGGCTTTGACCGTCGATTTGTCGAAATCGACGCGCAGACCCTTCGGCGCATCGGCATCCAGCTTCACGGTTTGCTGGAAGCCCGATCCGCGGTCGATCGTCAGTTTCACGGTCTGCTTGTCCCCCTGCTTGAGCATCACGGGCAGGGTCGGCGCGGCCACTTTGAAGCTGTTGTCCGTCCCCGTCATGCCGCCCGTCGAACTGGAATTGCAGCCGATCAGCCCCGTGAGGGCGAACGCGGCGGCGGTGAGGGCGAGTTGAATCTTGGTCATCCTGAAACTCCTGATAGCGCGGCCCGCGCGATTCGCAGAGGGCGGATCGCCAGGCCATCGGAGGAGCCGCATCTGCCGTGCCAAGCTTCGGGAAGGGTGGTAAAGTGGACGGATTGGAAAAGTGACTACTTCACGGCCGGCAGCGTTTCCTGGACGAGCCTCTCGACGGCTTTCTTCGCGCACTGGTGCGAGTCTTGATCGACCGGGGACTCGGCTCCGCTCAAAGTTTGATGGTCGATATTGAGGACGAAGAACCTCTCCTCGCGGAACTGGAGGGTGAACTCTAGGCGACCGGCGACGGTCTCCGCGACTCGGGCCACCATAATCCCCAAATCGAACCCCTCCCGGCTGTAATCGCCCGAATATTCGATGGCGAGCAGGCATTTCTCGGGGTTGATCGGTTTGACGAAAGCCGACCCGGTCACCCCTTTGAAGTGATGGAAGTTCTTCCGCTCGATTCCCAAGAAACCATTGCGACTCACCGTCTGCTCGTCGTGAATCAAGAACTGCTTCTTGAACTGCGACAGCTGGCCCTCCAACTTCGCCGTAGCCACCTTGAATGGATCGGGGGGCGGGGGCGGCGGCTCCGGTCTCGTCATTTCCGTCACCGCATCGGTTCCGGCGAACGACAGATTCCGGATCTGGTAGGCCAGCGCCAGCGCGAGTACCAGCACCACCGCGACCGCACTGGCCGGCCTCCACGGAAACGCGACCGAGCGTCTTGGTGCGACCCTCGTCCGTTTCGACACCGGCACAGGTGCCGGCGCCTGCCCCGCTTCGATGAGCCGGACGATCTCGATGACGTCCGACGCCGACTGCGGGTGCCGCTCGGCCGCGTTTTTGATGAGCAGGCCGCGGATGAGTTCGGAGAGCGAGTCCGGAACCTCCGCGTTCACTTCGGCGGCGCTCGGCGGGTCGTGCATCGCGAGGGCGTTCAGCACGGAGTAGGTCGACTTGCCCGCGAAGGGGCGCTTGCCGGTGGCCATCTCGTAGAGCACGACGCCGAGCGAGAAGAGGTCGGCGCGGCCATCGACCTCTTCGGCCGCCGCCTGCTCCGGAGCCATGTACGCCGGCGTGCCGAGCACGGCCCCGCTCGCCGTGATCGTCGGATCGGCGCCCATGCCGGTGGAGCGCGCCAGTCCGAAATCGAGGATGCGGACCTTCGCGGCATTGCCTTCGAGCCAGATGTTCGCCGGTTTGATGTCGCGGTGGATCAGCCCCTTGGCGTGCGCGGCCGCCAGTCCTTCCGCGATCTCCCGGCCGATGCGAAGGCCGTCGTCGAACGTCGGCCCCGGCTTGCGGAGCAGCCGCGCGGCCAGCGTCTCCCCCTTAAGCAGCGGCATGACGATGTACGGCACGCCGTTCTGCTCGCCGACGGCGTGGATGACGGCGACGTGGTCGTGGTGGATCGCCGCCTGCGAGCGCGCTTCGCGCAGGAAGCGCTCGCGGGCCTTCTCGCTCGTCAGCAGCGCGGGCAGCATCATCTTGAGCGCGACGGGCCGGCGGAGCCGCACGTCCTCCGCTTCCCAGACCGCGCCCATCCCTCCTTCCCCGAGGATGCGCACGAGCCGGTAACCGTCGATCACCCGTTCGGACGACGAGGGGTCTCCGCCCGGTTTTTTCAGCGGGCCGGTTTGGAACGGATCGCCGGAATCTCCTTTCATCGAAGCGGTCGCGAGTTCGTCCGGTGACACCGTCGTGTCATCGACCGACAGCGCGATGAATTCGTCCGCCTCCGCGGCGGGCGGCGCCAGCGCGCGGATGCGCCGCAGCACCGCGACGCGCTGCTCGACCTCAGGCAGAAGTTCCGGGCGGGCGCGGCAGAGTTCTTCCAGGGAGACGTCGCGGCCGTCGGCATCGGCCACTTGCCAGGCGCTGAGGATGCCGTCGAGTTCGGATCGGTCGCTCACGGCATTTCTCACAGTTCCGGAAGGTGATCGCCCAGGGCGGCGTTGAGGATGAGACAGGCCGAGCGCCAGCGGCGGCGGATCGTTCGCTCATCGATTCCGTAGAGTTCGGCCATCTGCGCCTGCGTCCAGCCGTGGTAGAAGGCGAGGTTGAACACCTCGCGCTCCCGTTCCGGCAGTTGTCCGGCCGCTTCGTGGAAGAGCGTCCAGCATTCGAGGTCGGCCGGGCCGGGCACGGTGGCCAGCCCTTCGAGTTCGGCGACGACGCCGGAATGATCTGCGGACAGGTTGTCGTGGTTGGCGCCGATCCCTTCGGGACCGTAGAAGCGCCGAGCCAAGTCGAGGAGTTCGCGGCGGATGTGGGCCGCGGCCAAGTTCAGGAATTCGCGAGTGTCGGCCGGGGCTACCTTCTTCAGCGAGCGCAGCAGTCGCATCGCCGAATTCTGATAGACGTCCCCCGAGTCTGCCCAGCGACCGACGTTGGGGAACTTGCGCAGCATCTGTTCGGCGAGCGCTTCCAAGCGCGCTTGGACGCTGCGGATCAGTTCGTTTTGCGCGAGGTCGTCCCCCGCCCGCACGCCGCGGAGCAACTCTTCCATGTACGGGGTGTCGAACGTCCGCGTGACCATGTGCCCGCAGAGTTTGAGGAATCCGGACGTCCGGCTTTGCGCGGCTCGCGAAGCGCCGTTCTTCGCTCCGAAGGAGCGAAGAAGAATCGCACGAGCGGACGACAGTCCCTCCGCTTGGCAGCATGCTACTGCAAGAGAGACGGACGACAAAGCCGCGTCATCGGCGTTTCGTGCGATTTTCGCGGGAATTGTCCGCTTCGCGGACGGGCGGACGACGATTTCGGAATTATTGTCCGGTGCGGACGCGCAGTTCCGTTACCCTGTTGGCGGACCGGCGATCCTCTCCCACCGCAAGGCGCCGCGTCCTTCATCCGACCTTCACACGTCCGAGACCATCGATGCCGCGCCGCGTCCGCCGGAGTGGGTTCACGCTGATCGAATTGCTCGTCGTCATCGCCATCATCGCCGTGCTCATCGGGCTGCTGCTCCCGGCCGTGCAGAAAGTGCGCGAAGCCGCCGCGCGGATGTCGTGTAGCAATAATTTGAAGCAGATCGGGTTGGCTCTGCACGGTTACCACGATGCCAGCAACAGGTTTCCGTATGGAAGCCGACAAACCGAGGACGGCTCCGCATTCGGAGCCTCGTGGAAGGTCTACATCCTGCCCTATCTCGAGCAGAACAACATCTATTCGAAGTATCAGCACAATTCCTACAGCGGCTGGCTCAATACGAACAATCTCGGCCTCGTCAATAATCTCACAATCAAATCGTATCGCTGTCCGTCGTCCACGTTGCCCGCCATGGAACCCAACACCGAAATCGCGGGCTACTTTCAGATGTTCACTTCCTACACCGGGATTTCAGGATCGACGCTCACCCCGTGCAGTACCGGGTTCGGCAGCCTCGGTGGCGGCGGGGGGATACTGTTTCCGAATAGCGCCGTCGCGATGACCGCGATTACCGACGGCACGAGCAACACGCTGATGGTCTGGGAACAAAGTGATCACCTTCGCGACGCATATAACGCCCCCATCCCTGGCGCGTTCGGTGCAATTACGAGCCAGGGGCCGCACGGTTGGACGATGGGGTGCAACACCGGAACGGATCAGCCTCCCACGTTCCGCAACGGCCACGATAACCGCAACTTTCAAACCACCACGACGCGATGGTCGATCAATCAGCGCGGACTCACCAACAATTGCTCCACCGGCACCTGCGACAATACCGGAAACAATATCCCGCTGTCGTCGTCGCATACGAGCGGCGCGAATTGCGTCTTCGCCGATGGCTCGGTGCGATTCCTGTCCGCTTCGACCACTCTCCTAACGCTACAACTGCTCTCCGACATCGCCGACGGACAGGTCGTTCCCAACTACTGATCGCGACAACCCGGTGCCGAAACTATGCTGAAAATACTATGCGTGCTGGCCCTCGGCTGCGCGCTCGGCTGCGGCGCATCGGCCGACAAACCGAAGCTGACGGCCGTGAAGGGCCTCGTCACTCTCGATGGCAAGCCGCTGCCGGAGTGGGAAATCTTCTTCGTCCTCTCGGGGCAAGCGCCCACGACGCTTGCCGTGAAGGACGGCGCGTATTCCGGCATGGCCAATGTCGGGAACAACGCGGTCGAGATTCGCTCGTACAAAGCGGGCCCGGTTCTGATCGCAAATCAGCCCGCCACCAAAGTGAACGTCATCCCCGCCCGCTACAGCGACTTGAGCAAGCTCAAGGCCGAGGTAGCCGACAGCGGTGCCAACGATTTCAAGTTCGTGATTACTTCGAAGTGACGAACTTTCGGTTCGCTCACGTCGCAACCTGAGGCACCGTGTCCACCGATGCTCCGCTCTCTCGCTTCCGATCACCTTTTCGCAGCGGCCGGTTTCGCGGAGGTTTTCGACCTCCGCTCAGCCGCGTGCTCACCGCCCTTGATCCGGAACCGCACCGGAACCACTCCCCTCTTCGTCGGAGATTTCTCGTCCTGTTCGAGTTTCCCACCGACCGCGAACAGCATCCGGAAGAGCAGATCGAGCGTCGTTCCCGTCCCGCCGGTTTCGGCGACCGCGATGCGGGGCTGACTCGATCCGACCCGCTTGGCGAGTTGGGCCTGCGTCATCCCCGCCGCGACCCGCGCCGCCTTGATCGAACGGGCGACTTCGATTTTGAGGTCGATCAGTTGGACTTCTTCCGGGGTCAATCCCAAGAGATCCCCGATGTCGCCGACGACGTATCCGGCCGCTTCCAGCCGCTTCTGCTTCTCCGAATCCACGGGTTCTCTCCCTTTCGTTCCGTTCATGCGCCGTCGTAATCTTTGAGAGTCCGCGCCGCCTTAGCGAACTCGCGCTGCTGCATCGGCTTTCCCGTCTTCGCGAAGACGTTTGCCACGAAGATCGCGTCCGGATCGATGCGATACACGATCCGCCATTCGTGCCGGGCGTCTTTGACTCGCAACTCGTGGCATCGCGGCCCGACGCTGGGAAGCGGCCGGGAATGAGGCAGTCCCAATGCGATACCTTCTTGCAGCAATCGGAGGAGCATCCCCGCTTCGTATCTCGCTTCGCCCGTGAACGGCGGCGTCTTGATTTCCCCTCGCAGAAACACGACGGGTTTTCGGAATGGGGTGCTTCCGAACGCCATCCGTGCAGTATACCTTGCCGGATATCTATTTGACTATCCCAACGCCCACAGCAGCCAAACCACCGCGCCGAAGACCAATCGCAAACCCGTTTGGACGCTGGCCCACCACATCGACGCCTGCACCGTGCGGCCGAGTTCCTGCAGGTTCTTCCGCACTTCGCTCTGCACCACGGCGTTCGGGTTCACGATGCCGAACGTCAGCGTGTGGACGGCGGTCGCCTTCCAAGTGCCGAGCCAGCGTTCGGCTTGATCCAGATACTTCTCGGTTTCGCCGTGATCGAACTGGCCGATGCGGACGAGGAAGTAGACGTCCACCGCGACCATCGGCACGAAGGCCACGGCGACGAGCACCGGCTTCCACCAGTCCGCGATCAGGCCGCCGAGGGGCACCTCGGCCTGCGGCCAGATGAGCCGCGAGCAGAGCCACTGGACGAGCATCAGGGCGATGGCGACGAGCACGGGCCGGAGCGTCTCGAGCGTCAGCAGCTCGCGCTTCTCACTCTTCACGACCGTCATCAGTTTCTGGCGGCGCCCGACAAGCGAGAACACGAGGCGGGCCGCGTCCCAGTAGACACTCCGGCGGCGGTAGAGGCCGAGCAGGAACATTGAGGCCAGGTAGAAATCGAAGAGCCGGATGAGGTTGACGGCTTCCAAGTGGATCGGTTCCCCATTGTAAAAACTACAACCGGCAGGCGCGGAACGCCGGGTCTGCGTCGTGCGAAGGTGCGCACCGTCACATCTATCCGGACTCCCCGAATCCCCGACGGCGCAGGCGCGAATTTCGGTTGACAGCCCGGATGTGCCGGGTAGGGTGGTTACACCCGTCCATCCCGCGCGGTCCGTCCCCGAGTTCGGAGATTCGCTGAACTCGCCCCTGCCTCCGGCCGACCGCCCCCCGGTCATCCGGATGCGAGACCAGGATCACCATGAGCACCACCATGATCGACGACGATTCGGAAGGCGGAGCCGACTTCCCGAACGACCGCCGCAAGCGGACCATCCCGGTGGCGACCGACCGCCGCGCCAAAAACGCCGCCGAGAAGCGCCGGACGAGCGAGCGCCGGCGCTTGATCGACCCGACGACTTGCGAACGCGACTACAACGACGAAGAAACCGACTTCATGAAGGCGATGGATCGCTACAAGCGGGAAAATCGCCGCCCGTTCCCCACTTGGAGCGAAGTCCTCGAAGTCATGCGCTCCCTCGGCTACCGCCGCGTCGCGGAGCCGACGAGCCTGCCGGGCAACGGGCCGAAGAAGCCCGCCGCGGCCCCGGCCGAAGCCCTCGTTTGATGTCCGCTGCGGCAAGGACGCCCCGCATGCGATTGTTCCTGAGTGCGGGCGAGCCGAGCGGCGACCTCCACGGGGCGAATCTCGCCGCGCTGCTGAAACGGCGCTTCCCGGACGCCGAACTCGTCGGCTTCGGCGGCGAGCGGATGAGTGCCGCCGGGGTGACGCTCCTCTATCCGCTCTGCGATCTCGCCGTCATGTGGCTCGGCCGCGTGCTGGCGAACCTCCCCATCTTTCTGCATCTCGGTGCGAAGGCCGAATCGTACTTCCGCACGCGGCGGCCCGATGCCGTCGTTCTCATCGACTACCCCGGCTTCCACTGGCACGTCGCGCAGCGGGCGCACCGCTACGGCATCCCCGTCTACTACTTCGTGCCGCCGCAGTTGTGGGCGTGGGCCGGCTGGCGCGTCAAGAAGGTGCGCCGCGATTTCAAAGCGGTGCTTACGGCGTTGCCGTTCGAGGAGGAGTGGTACCGCGAGCGCGGCGTCCGCACGCACTACGTCGGCCATCCGTACTTCGACGAGATCGCGATTCAGAAACCGGACGCGGGCTTCCTCGCGGGTGAACGGGCCAAACCGGGGGAGCGCATCGCCGTGCTGCCCGGATCGCGGACTCAGGAAGTACTTGCGAACTTCCCGATCATGCTGAAGGCGATGAAACTCCTCGCCGCGAAGCGTCCGGAGACGCGTTTCCTCGTCGCGGCCTTCCGCGAGAAGCAGGCCGCGCTCATCCGCGAGCCGATCGCCCGTTCCGGGTTGGACATCGCCGTCCACGTCGGCCGCACGCCGGAGATCATCGAACTCGGCACGGCCTGCATCGCCGTATCGGGTTCGGTCGGATTGGAACTGCTCGTCCGCTTGAAACCGACGGTCGTGGTCTACCGCGTCGGCCGGGTCTTCGGGTTCATCGCCCGCCGGATGAAGCGGTGCGAGTACGTCAGCCTCGTGAACCTGCTCGCGGACGAAGAGCTGTTCCCCGAGTTCGCCGAGACGGCCGACGAACACCGCGAGATCGCCGAGCGCGTTATCGGCTGGCTCGAACGCCCGGCGGAGCGCGACGCCCTCGTCGCCAAGCTGCGCGCACTGCGCGACCGCGTCGCGGTGCCGGGGGCCGTCGAACGGGCCGCCGAATTCCTCGCCGACGAACTTTCCCGCAATCCCCGCACGCCGCCCGTACCATGAGTGCCATGCCCTCGTCTCCGACGGAAGCCGTGCAGGATTACCTCAAGGCGATCCACCGCCTCGGCGGGACTTCGTCGGTCGTCTACCCGGCCGACATCGCGGCGGAACTCGCGGTCAAAGCCCCCTCCGTGACGGGGATGCTCAAGCGCCTCGGCGAAGCGGGCTGGATCGAGTACACCTCCGGCAGCGGGGCCACGCTCACCGAAGCGGGGGCGCGCGAAGCCCTGCGGGTGATCCGCCGACACCGGCTCATCGAACTCTTCCTCACCAAGGTACTCGGCCTCGACTGGAGCGAGGTCGATGTCGAAGCGGAGGCGCTCGAACACGCGATCTCCCCCCGGCTCGAAGCGGCCATCGCCGCGCACCTGGGCGAACCGCTCGAAGATCCGCACGGGCACCCGATCCCGAGTGCGACCGGCGAACTCGCCCACCGCGATTTGCAGCGGCTCGACGAGTTCCAACCGGGCCAGACCTTCACCCTGCGCGAAGCGCAGGACGACAACCCCGAGCGCTTGCGCCGCTGGGCCGAGTTGGGCCTCACACCCGGCCGTGTGCTTTCAATGCAGCGATACGAACCGCTCGACGGGATCTACGAATTGACGGTCGGCGACGCGGTGATCCGCTTGGGCCGCGAAGCGCTCGCGGGATTGCGGGGGGAACTGCTGGCGGAGGCGGGCGAGTGAGGTGTCCGAGATGTCGAGCGAGAACGTGTTCAAGAAACTATTCCTACAGTTGTAGCTGATCACTCGGCGGTTTCGCCCGGCGCTTCCGGTAGTGGCAGGCCCGCGCCCGGTACTGGTGAACCCGCCTCCACTCCGACCACGCCAGCACCCGCTCCGCCTCGGCGGGTCTCGCCTGCAGCGGTCGGGATACCGTCGTCCGCATTTGGGACACCGCCACCGACAAGCTCGCCTCCGAACTCGGCAAAGCGCGCGGCGGCCAGTTCGAAGATTGGATCTGCGCCGCGAGCTGGTCGGCCGACGGTTCGTGGCTCGCGGCCGCGGACATGGCGGGACTCGTGCAGATCCGGACGTTCGCGGGTTGAATGCGCCGGCCCGTCTCTCCCTAAAATGCCCCCGCCCACACAACACACCCGCACGACCGAGGCACGACGTGGCCGACGCACCGAAGAATTCCGCACCCGCCGAAGAGACCGACCAAGCGGCCGTGCGCCTCGACAAGCTCCGCCAGCTCGAAGCCCTCGGCATCGATCCGTGGGGCGGTCGCTTCGACGGTCGCACGCCCATCGGCGACATCCGCCTGCTCGAACCCCAACCCTTCGACGACGCCGCTCCCCAGGGGCCGCGCGTGATCGCCGCGGGGCGCGTCGTGCGGCATCGCACCGGCGGCAAGCTCCACTTCCTCGAACTCTGGGATCAGACCGGCCGCATCCAACTGATGATCCGCGTGAATAAGGTGAGCGAACTCGACTGGAAGGTGCTGAACCTCCTCGACCTCGGCGACATCGTCGGCGTCGCCGGGGAGTTCGGCAAAACCAAGACGGGCGAACTGACGATCCAAGTGGACAAGCTGACGTTCCTGACGAAGTCGCTGGAGCCGCATCCGAAGGACGTCTTCGGCCTCGGCGACATGGAGTTCCGCCTGCGGCACCGCTACCTCGACATGATCTACACGCCCGATACGCTACGGCGGGCGCACCAGCGCGTGACGATCGTGCGCACCCTCCGCAATCACCTCGATGGGCAGGGCTACGTCGAAGTCGAAACGCCGACGCTGCACGCCATTGCCGGCGGCGCGGCGGCGCGGCCGTTCGCCACGCACCACAACGCCCTCGACATCGACCTGTTCGTGCGGATCGCGCTCGAACTGCCGCTGAAACGCCTGCTCGTGGGGGGGCTGGAGAAGGTCTACGAGATCGGCCGGGTCTTCCGCAACGAGGGGATCAGCCCGCGGCACAACCCCGAGTTCACGATGCTCGAACTGTACTGCGCCTACGGCGACCTCTACAGTATCATGGACCTCACC
>Ga0136611_10000582_pt1 | contig 24390 bp, 22 predicted proteins | sample AntDrymUQ2232306_2_FD_106645 | JGI IMG/M metagenome (GOLD analysis project Ga0136611, IMG submission 106645) | Polar desert sand microbial communities from Dry Valleys, Antarctica - metaG UQ223 (23.06) | ecosystem: Environmental > Terrestrial > Soil > Desert | place: Antarctica: Dry Valley...
GGCCTGGATGGGACATCCCGTTGAGGGATTGATGCCAGGCATGGCGACATCCGAGGACATCGCCATGCTCCGCGAGATGCCACTCGAAGATGCGGAGATATCGTTCATGCAGCTGATGATCGCGCACCATACAGCTGGCATCGACATGGCACAGGCAGCCGTCGATCGAAGCGATCAGGACGATGTCGTTCGGCTCGCTGAGTCGATCATCGTTGGACAACAGCTCGAAATCGATGTCATGACTGGCTGGCTCGACGAGCGCGGGGTGTCGGTCGATACGCCGCCGATGCAGCACTGACCCTGCCGACTGTAGCGTTCTGCCAATCTTCCCGATGTTGACGATTTCTGGCAGTAGACGAACCTGGTGAATATTCATGCGTGACCGACACGAAGATTCTGCGAACGGTGATCTGGGCAGAGGATCACTTAAGGGATGGTTGCCAGGCGCCAGTGGTCAGCGCATCGCACTCGGCGCACTGGTACTGATTCTAGGAATCCTGTTTGCGTTGCAGATCACACCGGCATTTGACCACGGACGGATATTCGGAGCCTTGACGATCGTTGCGGCCAGCGGTTTAGTGATGTTTGCCATGGCGTTGCTATTACAGCCGTGGAAGCAGGACGACCTCGGCCACGATCGCCGACCCGCTGATGCGGACGCGAGCTCACGGCAATGGTATCTGGCTGGAGCGGTCGGGATCGCCATGTCATTGGTGCTGCTCGTCCTGGCCCAGATCGGCGCGATCCACACGAGCAGCTCGCCAGGCATCGAACGTCTCGCGATCGTCCTTGAGATCGTCGCAATTGCCTGGCTTGCGCGTCTCGCGTCCCGACCGCACTACGACACGACCGGCTGATCGGAACGAGCACGATTCGAGTGGATACGCGTTCGTTTCGAAGCCGGTTGCTGCCGCATCCGGCGTGCGTCAGCCATCGCCAGCGGCATCCTATCCAGGCAACAGGTCAAACGGAAAGAGCGTCATCCGGCGGTACGACTCGGCCATGACGGCTCCGCTGTGTCCGTAGAGGCCGTGATAGAGCGCGGCAGCCCGGTCGGTTTGGCGGTGCAGTGCCCAGCCCAGGTCTTCGTCGGAGAGCGCATCCGCGTTCGGGTCGTCGAGCACCAGACGCAAGCGTTCGGGGGAATGTTCGCGGCGGAAGGACTGCCCGGAGAACGAGAGCTGGAAGCTCAGCTCGCGCATGGCCGCTTCCTTACGCTCGTAGACATCAGCGATCTCAACCACGCAGTTGGGACGGTCGGGCGTCATGAAGTAGACCGCGTGCACGTTATGCGGCTCACCGCACTCCTCCATATCGACATCCCGCCCTGCCAATGCCAACGCCTCGACATAGAGCAGCATGAACTCGCGTCGGTCGGGGTCGAGGTCATGCGCGGCGTGCTCGGGATCCTGACAGATGACGATGTCTGGCTTCACATCGCGGACCAGCTGCATGATGACGCGCTTTGAGGCGCGGTCAACGTGCAGATCGCCATACTGCCAGCCGAGGAAGCGCACATCGGTGATCCCAAGGTGCCCGGCGGCGGCGCATAGCTGGTCCTTCGCCTCTTCACGCGGCAGCGCGACCGCAACGGTCACATTCCCCCCCGCCGCGACATGCTTCGCGAGCGCACCGCCGCACTCCACCATCTCCATTCCGAAGGTCGCGAGCATCAGAATACTCGGGGCAGGCGATTCAGACATGTCTGTCTCCTCATTGTTGGTGCAGGGCATCATTCGATTTTTCATCGTGGGCCATCGTAGCATGGGGACGCTGGCTACAAGTCAGCAAGACCATCGATCATTCAATCGGCACCCTGGTTGACGGCCTCACAGCTCTCACACACGCCAAACAGAACGAGGTGATCGGTTTCGACTCGAAACCGATGTCTGGCCGCAATCTCTTCAAACATCGCCCCGAGGGCTGCGTCGCCAATCTCCCACTCTCCACCACATGCCCGGCAGACGAGGTGATGATGCGGGTGCAGCTTGGCGACCTCATAATATGTCTCGCCATCTCCTGTATCAGCAGCGAGGACAATTCCCAGTTCAACGAACAGGCGCAGCGCCCGGTAAACCGTCGAGCGATCAATCGTGCGATCCGCCTGCTGGACACGGAGATAAATTTCGCCAAGTGGCGTATGGCCCTCCGCCGCACACACGGCCTCCAGGATCAATGAACGCTGACGGGTGACGCGGTGTCCGGCGTTCCACAGAATCTGTTCCCAACGCAACGAGTCATGCGTCATTGTGCTTGTTACCCCAATACCTGTACCTGCCGATTTTTGCGATAAATCATGCGGAAGAGATGCCTTCACTACAATAGCAATCATAGAGAAGCGGGCGGGCACGAACCGCTTTCTGCCAATCTGTGCGACAAGCCGTATCACTCCATATACCTGAATTAAAACGAATACCAACAGTACTGTATTGACCGATGAAAGCGCGGGAGATCAGATGGAGAAGCAGCCGAAACGGCGTCCCCAGGGACATGTTCATGCGAGTGGCCCGCTTGGCTGGCTTCGAGCCATCTTCCACATTGGTGGGCACGAGCATGCCGAGCATGATGTCAGCGCGGATCCGGCCTTCAAGACGCAGGAGGGCATCCGCACGGTCTGGATCGCGCTCGCGGCACTTGGGCTAACCACTGTCCTTCAGGTATTCATCGTGCTCATGAGCAGCAGCGTCGCGCTATTGGCCGACACCGTCCACAATCTGGGCGACGCGCTGAATTCAATCCCGTTGCTGTTCGCCTTCTATCTCTCGCGCCGCTTTGCGACACGGCGCTACACCTATGGGTATGGGCGCGCAGAGGATGTCGCGGGCGTCATCATCGTGCTCTCGATCGTCTTCAGCGCTGGCTACATTCTCTGGGAATCGTTCTCGAAGCTGCTCGACCCGCAGCCGATTGAACGCATCGGCTGGGTGGCTGCCGCCGCTGTCATTGGCTTCATCGGTAACGAGGCCGTCGCGCTGTTCCAGATTCGGACTGGCCGACGGATTGGCTCGGACGCACTCGTCGCAGACGGCCTGCACGCGCGCATCGACGGGCTGACCTCCCTCGTCGTCCTCGTCGCCGTCGCCGGTTCCGCACTGGGGTATCCAATCGTGGACCCGATTGTTGGACTGATGATCGGTACTGCCATCGTCTTCATTGCCCGTGACGCAACCAAGCGCATCTGGTATCGCCTGATGGATGCCGTCGATCCGCTGGTCGTGGACCGCATCGAGCAGTACGCCGGTGATGTTGCAGGCGTTGACGAAGTCAGAAGCATCCGCGTGCGCTGGGTTGGCCATGAGATGCATACCGAAGTTGGCATCGTCGTGAACGAAACGCGGACGATTGAGGAAACCTACGATATCGTGGCCGAGGTGCGCGGGTCGCTTCTGAAATACGTGCGCCATCTATCGCTCGTGACCATCGAAACGATGCCACGTGCCGCCAACACCACACAATCCGCGCTTCCAAATGGTTCACCGACGCTGAGCATCCTCCCGCCGCGCTACCAGGATTCCAGCGTCAAAGTCAGCGCCGCCCCGATGGGTGCCGCCGCACTAGAGTACGACGCGAACGGAGAGGTAGCCTGGGACGAGATGTGGACGGGCTACTGCGAGCTGGCCCTGGCCGGTGGCGCGCCACATCGCGGGACGCTGCTGGAGCCGGTGCATGAGGAAGCGATTGCCGCGAAGCCTGAACGTTACGAGTGGGTGCTTCAGGAGCTGGAGCGTGGGATCAAGCTCGTCACCGACTTGATGGTGATTCGCAGTGTGACGCCAGGCTGGATCGGCATGGAGTGCCACAGCGAAGAGATGGCTCTCTGGCTGCTGCGCGCCATCGTGGTTGAGAACGTTACCGTTCGACGCGAGGAGACGGCACTGTGGTTCCCGGCTGGGCCTGACTTCCGCCTGGAGCGCGAGATCAAGAACGTCATCACCGTGATTGCCAAGACCAACCACTACTGGGAGGAACACATCGCGGGCGTCAAGTCCCCGGCACTCGCTAGCTGAACATCTCCAAGCGATCGTCCTTTTGTCACCATGAATCGGACAGTCCAGGCGTTCTTCTGTAGACTGGTTCATGGAACGACGAACCGATGATCGGATGCACGGCGTCGGACGATGGCAGGCTCGACAGTGTTGCGCGATATCCAACAATCCATCAGGATCGGTACAGCGCTTCTTTACGCGCTATGGTTGCCGTTGTCATTGATCGTGGGGCTGCTCACATTCCCTACGTCCTGCGCCTGCGGTGACGACATGTCGCACGAGCACGCACTGTTCTCGCTGGCAAATCACACCCATTTATCTGCTCCCGACAGTTCTCTCGCGAGCGACGATACCCATAGCAACAACCGCGTCGCCGTGGAAGCTGATACCACAGACGCATCCATGCAGGCTCCAGGCTATTCCATGAATAGTAACGCGCAAGTCGCCGTGCTCGCCGCCGCTGTCCTCACGCTGACTGCGACCGGAGTCACCCTCACTCCACCATTTTTCGAGTCCTGTACTGGTGTTTCATCGAGTCCCGACATTCCCCCTCCTCAAGCCTGATCCCATCACCGATATTCTGTAAGTCATCAATCGTTGACTTTGGCTTGTTTCGGAGCGAAGGGTTAGAGGCGTACCATGAATCACGTTTCAAGCATCCGTGTCTCACGACTCGGTATCACGAGCATCATTGTTCTCGTCAGCCTGGTGTTCAGCGGCGGCGTCGCGAACGCGCACGAGCACCGCGAGGTCGGCGAGTATATATTGACCGTCGGCTTCAGCTCGGAACCGGCGCTGGTCAACGAACCGAACGGCGTCAGCCTCGAAGTCATCAGTGGCGACGAAGAAACCGGCACTCCGGTCGAAGGCTTGGCTGAGACGCTCAATGCCGAGATCACCTACGCCGGAGAGACGAAGCAGGTCGAACTGGCGGCGGTGTTCAATGCGCCTGGCGCGTACGAGGCGAACCTGATTCCAACGCAGGAAGGCGCGTATACCTTCCGCTTCTTCGGTACGATCGAAGGCGTCGAGATCGACGAATCGTTCACGAGCGGTCCGGACACGTTCTCTGAGGTCCTTTCAACAGCGACTATCTCGTTTCCAGCAGCAACGGAGGCTGGTAATGATGCAGCGGCAGACGCACAGGACGACGCTGATAGCGCCCGCACATTGGCCATCATCGGCATCGTCGTCGGGGTGCTCGGCCTGGCAGCTGGCGCGGCGAGCATTGCTATGGCGATGAACGCACGTACCGCGCGGGCCGGGACAACCACCTCATCGCTCAACTGAACCAGACTTCGCTTGCGTCACACGTTCGCGGCGGGATACCAACTGAGTATCCTGCCGCCAAAACCCTGAGGGTACCGCCATGTTCCTGCATCGCTGCCACACACTCGTTCTGCTGGTCACGCTGGTCGTCGGTGCTGCCGTCGCATCTCCGAACCGAGTAGACGCGCACGCGTTTCTGGAACGCAGCGATCCGGAGGCGAACGCTGTCCTGCCGGAGCAGGCTACCGACGTGCGCCTCTGGTTCACCGAGCCACTCGAACCGGATTTCTCCAACGCCGATCTGTTCAACTCCGAGGGGATGGCCGTCACCGACGGTGCAAGTCGAATCGGAGACGAGGTCAATCTGCTTATCCTCACGCTGCCGCCCGATCTGCCGAACGGCACCTACACCGTCCAATGGCAGAACGTGTCCACCGCCGACGGCCACCCTGAGCAGGACTATGTACCGTTCACCATTGGCAGCCAGGCTGATGTCGTCGCGCCAATCGCGCCGGATGTGTTCGAGTTCGACGCCGCGCCCACCTGGCTGGATGGCATTGGTCGCTGGCTGGCGCTGCTCGGCGTGACCGGGGCGGTTGGGGCGCTCGTCTGCTGGCTGTTCGTGCTGCGCCCGGCGCGCGCTCCCCTCGGTGAGGACGATGAAGACAGCATCAAACTGCGCTCACTGAACCTGATCCTGCTCAGTGCGCTCGTCAGCCTGCTTGGCAGCCTGATCTCGCTCGGTGTCCAGGCGTACAACACCGGTGATGGCTTCGGACTGCCGACGATAACCGACGTGCTGCTGGATACGCGCTTCGGCGCGCTCTGGATCGCGCGCATCATCCTGCTGGCCGGTCTCGTGGCTGTCGCGACGACCGATCTGCTCTGGGAAGAACGTCCACCCGCCTGGATCCTCGGATTGGCGCTGGCGGTGGGTGGCGCGTCCTTGCTCCCGTACTCGCTCAACGCGCACGCATCGGCGTTACCGGTCGGTCGAGCAGCCGCCATCGCTTCCGACTGGCTGCACATCGCGGCCACGAGCGTCTGGGTCGGCGGGTTGCTTGCGCTGCTGGTCGCGCTCGTCTACGGGATGCGCGGCTCTGCGACGACGGAGCGGCGCGCCGTCTATGCCGATGCAATCTCGCGCTTCACGACGCTCGCCATCGCCAGCGTGATCATCCTCGCGCTGTCTGGCTTCTACAGCGCATGGCTGCATGTCGGCAACCTGATCGCGTTGCGCGAGACGGACTATGGGCGGACGCTGTCGATCAAGCTGTTGCTCCTCGTGCCGCTCCTGATACTCGGCGCGGTGAACATGCGCGTACTCGGGCCGCGCATGACGACGGCGGCGCGCTCGGCGGTCCACTTCGGACGCACCATCGCGGCGGAAGCGATGCTCGGTGTCGGTATTCTGTTCGCCGTCGGTCTGCTGACGACCTTCCCGACCGCGCGTGATGTCGTCACGAGCGAGGCGGAGAACACGACCTACCATATCTTTAACGACGATTCACACATCGTCCTCTATCTCTCTCCCGGCTCGGCTGGCGTCAATCAGTACACCGTTGATGTCAACGTCGATCCCACCGAGATCACCGAAGCGACCCAGCTCCTGCTGCGTTTCAGCCGGGAGGGTGAAGCAGGACCAGGCGGCGTCGAGGGAGTGCGCGAGGTTGTGATGAATTACTCTGGAGCCCAGCGCTTCGAAGGGACTGGCTCCGAGCTGAGTGTGGTCGGTGACTGGCAGGTCGAAGCGATCTTCCGCCAACCCGGCCTGGCCGATGCGCGCTTCACGGAAACCCTCGATATTCCCCGTACGCCACCGGCGGAACGGGTGCCGAGTGCCGCGCCATTCTTCGCTGGCTGGTCGGCAGCTGTAGCCATGCTCTTCATCGGCGTCGCAGTCGTCGTAATCGTCCTGTTCACGCGCTCGCCCGGTCACTGGCGCGACCGCGTCGTCGAGGTTGGATCGGGGGCGGCGCTGCTGGCTGCTGGACTTCTGATTCTGGTGATAGCCCGCAACGATCCCGGCCCGACCGCACTGGCAGCCAATCCGATCCCAGCGACCGAGCAGTCGATCTCCGCCGGAAAAGATGTGTATTTGGCCAACTGTACGACCTGCCACGGCGAGCAGGGCATGGGCGATGGCCCGCAGGCGTTCACCCTCGAGCCGCCGCCCGCCAACCTGACCGAGCCACACGTCACCGCTCATTCTGACGCTGACATCTACTGGTGGATCGAGAATGGCATCTCGCCGAGCATGCCCGGCTTCGAATCGTTGGAGGAAGACGAAATCTGGAACCTCATCAACTATGTACGCAGTCTGGGACCGGGGGCTGCCAGTCGGTGAGTTCATCGCTCGACGTGACCCCGTGTACACTCACCGCTGGGATCGAACGACGACGGGAGGTGCGAGAGCGATGATCGAACGCGTGACTGCAACGCGCTATGTCGTCCCGTTGCGGGAGGGCGGATCTCTGCCAGCGGTCGTTGAGGCGGTCGGAGCGGACGGCGAGCGGGCGAGCTTCGTCGTCAAGTTTCTGGGGGCTGGGCAGGGAGCCAAGGCGCTGGTCGCCGAAGCACTCGCGGCTCGGCTGGCGGCCGAACTCAGCCTGCCGATTCCGCGCAGCGCGATCGTTAAGATCGCCGAGGGCTTCGGGAAGACCGAACCGGACGGTGAGATCCAGCATATCCTGGAAACGAGCATCGGCGAGAACTTCGGACTTGGCTATCTGTCCGGCGCACTTGCCTTTGACCCAGCCGTCGACAGCGGGGTCGATCAAGAACTGGCCGCTGACATCATCTGGTTCGATGCCTTCATCACAAACGTGGACCGCACGCCACGCAACGTCAATCTGCTGGTCAGCGACGGCAAGCTCTGGCTGATCGACCACGGCGCGGCGCTGTTCATCCATCACGGCTGGCACAACTGGGAGACACGCGTTCAATCGCCATTTCCGCAGATCAAGGATCACGTCCTGCTGCACGTCGTTGACGATCTGACCGAGGCTGATGCACGCCTGCGTCCCCGGCTGACCGAGGCGGTCATACGGGCGGTCGTCGATGATCTGCCTGACGCGTGGCTGGCGGTCGATCCGGGGTTCGAGACGGTTGCGAAACACCGCCAACGTTATGTCTACTATCTGCTGGAGCGGCTGAACGGGCCGCGCGCGTGGCTACAGGAAGCGATCGATGCACGACAGCGTGGACCAGTCCGGTACGAGCCGCGCCTCACGCACCGTGTGGTTTAGCTACGCCATCGTCAGGGTCGTGCCGCGAGTCGAGCGTGGCGAGTGCATCAACGTCGGTGTCGTGCTGTTCGCGCGCGAGGGCCGCTGGCTTGGAGCGCGCTTTGCACTCGATCACGGACGCCTGCTCGCCATCGACCCGACGGCAGACATTCCCCTTATTGAACGCCACCTGACGACCTTCCTCGCGATCGCGAACGGCGACGACGCTGGTGGACCGATCGCCGCGCTGACACCATCCGAGCGCTTCCATTGGCTGGCTGCCCCGCGCAGCACGATCATTCAAGTCTCCCCCGCCCACGCCGGCACAACCGACGATCCAGCACTTGCCATCGAGGAGCTCCTCGACGCATACGTGCGCGTCCTGCCCGTGCCTTCGTGAGTAGATCGCCACGCTGATTACGCCCTTGTCATCCTGAGTAGCAGGACACAGTGAATTCGCCACTCGTTGTCCTTCGGAGCAGGGACGAGTTTCACCGAGGACTCGGCCAGCGAACGTGCGGTGAAACTCGTCCCGATGTCAGCGAGAACCGACGAGCCTGGCCCACGGATGCGGTTCCGAGCCACGACCGGGACGGGTTTCCTGGCACAGCACGTGACGGGTTGGTTGGTGAAACCCGTTCCTACCTCTGAACCCGACGCGCGGCACATTCACTGTGGCGCGCTACTGAGCGGAACGAAGTGAAGTCGAAGGACCCAAGCGTTCAGATACATCCCATGTTCGTGGGCTGCTTGCCCTCTAGGTCCTTCGACTTCACTTCGTTCCGCTCAGGATGACAAGGGGACATCATGCATCCTCACCACCCAGGTCCGACAACGCTCGATCCTAACCGGCGTTGGTGTCAGTCATCTGGATCGGCAGTGTCCGGATCGGTCGGCCTGTCGCGGCGAGGGCGGTGTTGGCGACGTCTGGCGTGACGATCGGCACCATCGTTTCGCCGACACCAAGGGTCGGCCTTGCTGGGGACGATGTGTACCTCGACGCGCGGCATCTCGTTCATACGCAGGATCGGGTAATCGTCGAAGTTGCTCTGGTCCGCCGCGCCATCGGTGAATGTGATCTCGCCCTTCAACACAGCACTGACACCGTAGGCGACGGCTCCCTCGATCTGCGCTTCGACCGCCAGAGGATTCACGACCAACTCGCAGTCGATCGCGCAGACGGCCCGGCGGACGCGAACTTCACCCTCATTCGAGACAGACACCTGCGCGATCATTGCCACGCAGGTCTGCTCGAACTGGCCGGCCGCGATGCCGGGGAACCAGCCCTCGGGATTGGGCGAACCCCAGCCCGCCTTCGATGCGGCCAGATCGAGGACGGCCAGCATCCGCTTGTTGCCTTCCAGCAACGTACACCAGCGTCATCATTGACCCGATCCTCCAACCATTGCTCCCAACAGCTCTTCCATTTGCCACAGCCTGGCAAGCCCCGTGCGTCGTCAGGCACGGAGGTACCTTCCCATGGAGCATGAACGTGAAAGACCACCGAAACGTGACGTACCCCGTCGGGCGGTGCGTCATGCGGACGCGGCGGACGAACGACTGGACCTGCTCGACAACGTCCAGGCAATCGTCGAGCCGCTCATGGCGTTGCTGGGGATCGTCTTTCTCGGGCTGCTGCTGGTCGATCTCAGTGGCGCGGCGGAAGGGTCGTCCTACGCGCCAGCGCTGAGCCGCGCGCAGACCACCATCTGGATCATTTTCATTATCGAGTTCGGCATGCGCTTCTTTATCGCGCCGATGAAGCTCTCGTTCCTGCGCTCCAACTGGCTATCGGCGCTCTCGCTCGCGTTGCCGTTCCTGCGACCGTTCCGGGCGCTGCGGGCGGCGCGGGCGATCCGTTCACTCAGTCTGGTGCGGCTGGTCGGGGGGCTGAATCGGGGCATGCGTTCGCTGCGCCAGGCGTTCGGCGGGCATGTCTTCGCCTACGTCGTCGGGCTGACCGTTATCGTCGCGCTGGGGGGCGCAGTCGGAGTCTGGTATTTCGACCGCGATATCGATGAGTCACCCATCCAGTCGTTCGGCGACGCGCTCTGGTGGTCGTCGGCGCTGGTGACGACGATTAACAACGAGATGTACGCGGTCAGCGTCGAGGCGCGTGTGCTCGCCATCCTCCTGCGCGTCTTCGCGATCAGCGTTTTCGGCTTCATTACCGCTCGCTTCGCTACGTATCTCATCGGCCAGCGTGGGTCGGAGGATGATTCGACCAGCGTTGATGACAGAGACAGCCTGTCCGCGCTGCGGCACGAGATCGCACTGCTCCGCTCGGAACTGGCCGCGAGCCGCGTGACGGCTCCTCCCACTCCGATGGCTGACGACTGATACATCCTTCCGCCCACGGCTCCGGCTTGTCGCGCTACGCGTGTACATAGTAGCGTGTGGAGAAAAAGGGAGCACACAGCATGGCAATCACACCTGAACCACTCACCGCCCAAACGTGACGATCGCTCGGTCGTGCAGTTCGTAGCCCTACGCCTTGTTAAAGACCCCACATCTCCCATATCCTGGTCTTCGCGGCTGCCACCTGACTGATGCACAAGCAGTCGAGACAGGAACCCACGGCGGAGCATTGCTCCGTGCTACGATGCCGCCGGCCGGCTGAGTGATGCTGAGGAGAATGTGACCCGTGGAACCACTCGATCGACCGCGCGGATTCGCGCGGTCCCTTTTCGCGTCGCTGCATTATCGTGACAACCGCGTCTTCTGGATCGGCACGATGATCTCCAGCGTGGCGCAGGCAGGCTTCCTTGTCTCGACCAGTTGGCTGGCGTTTGAGATGGTCGGCAGCAGTGCCGTCGGTCTGGTCACGTTCGCGACCATGTTCCCGTTCCTGCTCGCCACGCCGGTTGGCGGCCTGCTCGCCGACCGGCTGGACCGCCGCTCGATTGTTCTTGTCAGCCAGGTCGTGCAAGCCAGCGTCGCGCTGCTGCTCGGGCTGCTCGCGTTGCTGGATGTGCTCCCGCTCGGCCTGCTGCTCGCGCTCGTGCTGGTGTCTGGCATCGCGCGCACCATTGAGTTGCCGACCGTCGGTGCGGTGCTACCGAATCTAGTCCCGCCACGTGAGCTGCTCAATAACCTGTCACTCAACTCGCTGGCGACCCTCGGTTCGCGCTTCGTCGGTCCGGCGCTGCTGGCACCGGTGCTGGCGATTGGTGGAGCGGGGCCAGCCTTCCTGCTGATTACGCTCGCCTACCTGCCAGCGCTGGCGTATGTGCGACAGACACCGCCGATGCCGCGCACCCAACTGGCGACGACCGGCATCGTCGAGCTCGTGCGCGAGGGTGGTCGCTACATTCGCGAACGCTCGATGGTCTCGTTGATGCTGGGCCTGGTTGTCGCACATTGTCTCCTGACGATGTCGTTCGATTCGACGCTGCCACTGGTTGCGGACAAGAATCTGCGCGGCAGTGGTGCGATCTACTCGTCGCTCGTCGCGGCGGGTGGCATCGGCGCGATCGTTGGTTCGCTCTGGCTGGCCGGTCTGCGGCGGGTGGCGCGGCGCGGCGTGCTGCTACTCGGAAGCGGCATCCTGAGTGGCGCGAGCACCGCGGCCATGGCGTCATCGGAAGTCTGGGTCATCGCGGCCGTCTCGATGGTCGCGGCTGGACTGTCCCAGGCGATGTTCATGACGCTCGCAACGACGCTCGTGCAGGAGGCAGTGCCGGACGCACTGCGCGGTCGCGTGGTTGGGCTGTTTCTGATGAGTGCCGGTGGGGTGATGTCGTTTGGCAATCTGGCCAACGGGTATCTCGCCGAGCAATTTGGCACGATGCGCATCCTCGGCATTCCAGCGTTGGCTTTCATCGCAGTCATGCTCCTGACCAGCCTCGCGCGCCCCGCGCTACGCCTGGTCTATCGGCGGGGACGCCTTCCAGATGTTGGAGGCGTGTCGGTTCCGGTTGGCTGAGCGATGTGGGAGTCTGACGCGGAGTACGTTTACAGGCTTTTCGACATCACGTCCTCTGTGCAGCCTGTCGGATCGCCGCCAGCAGCGGTCCTTCCATGCGATGCTTCGCGACGAACGCTGCCGCGCCAGCGCAATGAGCGCGCGCTTGTGTGTCCGGATCATCGTGCAGTGAAAGCATTACAACGGCGAGGCCAGGCCAGGCCCGGCGCAGCCGCTCCGTTGCGGCGATGCCGTCCATGCCGGGCAGCTCGATGTCCATGATGACGACATCTGGATGGCAGCACTCGGCCAAAGATATGGCAGTCTCGGCGTCACCAGCGTCACCGACGACGATGACATCATCTTCCAGCGCCAACCTCATCCGTAGACCTCGACGCACATGCACTTGATCGTCCACGAGCAACAGGCGTATCGGCGCGTGTCGCGCGTGAAGCGCCACCGCAACTGAGTTATCAACCGTCTCCGCGCTCGTAATGCCCATACCATCCGTTCGTCCATACTTTTTGCTGATTGTGATTGCGCCCATGACGTGTCCTGTGCCTCTCCGCACCGTGTGTGCCGCGTCGTTGCATACGTGGCATGGCTACATCGCCAGACCTGGACGCGCTTCGTTGCGTCCGAGATCCCCGTTGATCTCTCGTCCATGTTCCAAGGATAGGCGCAGCATCGCAACGCGACACCATGCGTTAGGTACGTCTTCACGCTGCCTTCCGGCTGATTAGATAGGTCAGTCTAAAGGCGGATAGCAAGGAAGCCACACCCCCGTCGTAGGGTCGCCGCTTGCCGCGACTGGCGTCGCTGGTCGTGCGTTTGGACGTGTCGAAACCGTGGCAAGACACCGTCGCTGCGGATCTGATTGGTGAGATAGCCACGGCGTCTATCAACATTGACTCGTCACAGTCAAATACACAGCCAGCGACGCCGGTCGCGGCAAGCGGCGACCCTGCGATCGGTGGTGCGATTCCCTGTTACAGTTGTAGATACGATTGTCGGTCGAACCGGGCAACCATTGGCGGGCTCATGGCGGACTCTCTTCGATCTCAGTACAGGTATGTGCGCGATGAGGATGCGGATACGCTTGTCGACCTTGATGAGTATGCTGGCAGGGATCGCGTCGACCTGCCGGACGATCCCTGGCTACGAAAGATCGTCGATCGCTATGAGCTCATCATGCAGGCGACGAACGAGGGCTGGTGGGATTGGGATCTCATCTCCGGCACGCTTTCCTATTCGCCCGGCTGGACACGTCAGATTGGCTATGAGCCGGACGAAATCTCCCTCGACTTCGAGGAGTGGAGTGACCGCGTGCATCCGGACGACCTGTCCGGCGTCCTGGCAGCCATCGACGCGCATCTCGGCAACGGCTCGCCGGACACTCCGTACGTGGTCGACTACCGTATTCAGCATCGCAATGGCTCCTGGCGCTGGATGCGTTCGACCGGCGCGTGCTTCCGGGATGAACGTGGTCGGGCCTACAGGTTCGCCGGCTCACAATCCGATATCCACGACCGCAAGCTGGCCGAGGATGCGCTCCACGAGAGCCAGCGCAAGCTCGATACGCTGCTGAGTAGCCTGCCAGGTATGGCCTATCGCTGCGCGGACGATCCTGACTGGACGATGGAATACGTCTCCTTCGGAGCGCGCGATCTCACCGGATATTCCGCCGAGGATATGGTGGGGGACGCCCCGATCCGCTTCACGAGCCTGATCCACCCTGACGATCGTCCGACGGTCTGGTCACGAATCCAGGCGGCGCTCGCGATCCGACAACCGTTCCAGATGACCTACCGTCTGCAAGCTGCGGACGGCACATTAAAGTGGGTCTGGGAGCAGGGACAAGGCATCTTCAACGCCGAGGGTGAGTTTCTGGCACTGGAGGGCTTTGTCACCGATGTCACCGATCGCGTGCGCTCGATGGAGCTACTCGAGCAGCGTGTTGAGGAACGCACGCGCGAGCTGACGCTGCTGCTCTCGGCGTCGCGCAGCCTGGTGTCGACGCTGGAGCTACGACCATTACTTGATACGATCCTCGATCAGCTGGCGGTCGTCGTCAGCTACGACGCCGCTTCAATTCTCATGCTCGAAGGCGATATGCTCAGCCAGATCGTGGCGAATCGCAACGCGCTCACAATGGAACCGACCCGGGATTATGACGTGCGTAGCTTCACGTTCAACTGGGACGTGTCCCTGTGGGATTCGCTCAGACGTGGGGAACCCGTCATCGTTCCCGATGTTCGTGGTCCCGGAACAGCTGCAACCGAGTATCGACGCGTCGTCGGTGAGCGGCTCGACACAATGCTGCTGCACGTGCGCTGCATGATGGCCATTCCGCTCATGATCAAGGATCGCTTCATCGGCATGTTCGCGGTAACGCATCCGGAACCGGGCTTCTACACGAATCACCACACGCAGCTGACTGTAGCGATCGCGAACTACGCGGCCATCGCGATCGAGAACGCGCGGCTGCACGAGCAGGCGCGCACCGTCGCCGCACTTGAGGAACGTCAGCGACTGGCCCGCGAACTGCACGATTCCGTTTCTCAAGCGCTCTACGGCATCGGCCTTGGCGCACAGACTGCGCGAACGCTGCTCGACCGCGACCCATCGAAGGTCGCGGAGCCGTTGAACTACATCCTGCAGCTGGCAGAAGCGGGCCTGGCTGAGATGCGCGCACTGATCTTCGAGCTGCGCCCGGAATCACTCGCGACCGAGGGACTGGTGGCGGCACTGGAGAAGCAGACCGCCGCCACTCGCGATCGCTACAGCATCGAGGTTGTCGCCGACCTGCCCGAGGAACCCTCGCTGCCGTTGCCTGCTAAGGAGGCGCTCTATCGTATCGGTCAGGAAGCCATGCACAACACGGTCAAGCACGCACGGGCGACGCGAATCGACCTGACGCTGGCAGTGTCCAACGGTGACACGGTGTCATTGCGCGTGCAGGACGATGGAATTGGCTTTGACCCCAACGGTTCGTTTCCCGGCCATCTCGGGCTACACTCGATGCGCGAACGCATTGAACGACTGGGTGGCACACTTTCCATCACCAGCGCGCGCGGCCAGGGCACATCGATCACGGCGGTACTGCCGTGCGCCGAGCGGGCGAACTGATCGTCGGATTCATTTGCTGGATCGAACCGATAGCACAGACGTTGAGGTGACACGCATGGCGCTCGATACAAGCGATCCCAAGGTGCCGATTCGCATCCTCCTGGCGGACGACCACGGTGTCGTGCGTCAGGGTCTCAGGATGTACCTCGGTCTCGATCCCGAGCTGGAAGTCGTCGGTGAGGCCGAGAATGGCGCGGAAGCTGTCGAAATGGCCCGGAGGCTCAAGCCGGATGTCGTGCTGATGGACCTTCTGATGCCGGTCATGGACGGCATCGCCGCGACAGAGGCGATCCGCCGGGAGATGCCCGATGTCGAAGTGCTGGCCGTCACGAGTGTGCTGGAAGACGCAGCCGTCATCAATGCCGTGCGCGCCGGTGCGATCGGCTACCTGCTGAAAGACACCCAGGCCGACGAACTGTGCCGCGCGATCAAGGCTGCCGCCGCCGGCCAGATGCAGCTCGCGCCCCGGGCCGCCGCCCGCCTGCTGCGCGAGGTGCGCGCTCCAGAACAGCCCGAGGCGCTGACCGAACGGGAAACAGATGTCCTGCGCCTGGTGGCCCAGGGTATGGCAAACAAAGAGATCGCCAACGCGCTCTCGATCGGCGAGAAGACGGTCAAGACGCACGTTTCACACGTCCTCCAGAAGCTCGGCGTGCAATCACGCACGCAGGCGGCGCTCTACGCGGCACGCATTGGACTGATCGGGCCGGACGAAGTCGGGGATGCGGCGCGGGTGGGGGCGCGCCAGGCCACAGGTGGCGATGGCAGACGCAGGTAATGAACGGTCCTCTCCCCAGCCCGCCGCGTTAGGTCTGGATGTTCTGGCGAGCATCCCGGAACTGTCGCGCATAGCATCGTCGATCACGACGATGCTATGCGCGATGTCTACGTGAATGTCGAGTACGTCCTCGAACTCGCTCAGACGGGACTGACGGAGATGCGCGCTCTCATCTTCGAGCTGCGTCCTGAATCACCGAAACGAGAGGGACTGATCGCGGCAACTGGCACCTACCCCGGCCACCTGGGCCTCAAATCCATGCGCGAGCGCACTGAACGCCTCGGAGGCACATTCGAGATCACCAGTACTCCGAACGGTGGAACACGTATTACAGGCAGCATCGCATCGTGACCGAAACCGCCTGAAGTCTGCATTGTGAATACGGCGCGCGGCGGATGATAATCCAGTCTTGACGAGTGGGAGCGGAGTTCACGCGATGCCGGAGTATTTCAGGATGCTGGGGACGGGTGTGCTGCTCGGCATCGGCGTGGCCGCGCCGTTGGGACCGACCAGCGCGACAGCAATTCGACGCGGTCTGATCTTCGGCGGTTGGGCGGCCTTCTGGGTCGGCATGGGCGCGGCGCTGACCGACTTCTTCTTCATCTTCCTGACCTATATTGGTATCGTACCGCTCATCGAGCGTATCCCCGCCATCGAGCCAGTGCTCTATCTGGCTGGTGCATTCGTCCTCGGCCGCATGGCAATCGGCGCGATCCGCGAGGGGATAGAGGGCAGCCTCGTCCTTCCGACCACAGCGACGCCCGGGATCGCCGAGCAAAACACCTGGCGCTCCGCACTGATGCTCGGCATCATGGTCACGATCGTCAACCCGGCGACGATCACGTCGTGGCTGTCGGTCGGCGGGGCGTTCGTCGCAAATGACCTGGCGACCCGCCCGTTCCCGGAAGCGTTCGGCGGGATGCTGGCGGTCATGGTCGGCAGCGCGGCCTGGTTCTCGGTCCTCGCAACCATCGTCGGTGTCGCACGTTCGTCGATCGGACGCCTGCCCTGGCTCTTCCGCGCCGTTGGGATCATCTCCGGCACCGTCCTGCTCGTGTTCGCCATCGTCTTCGGCTGGAAGGGGCTGAGCGCGATCTTCGGGTAGCGGCGCCAGATACCTGAGTCGTGGACCACAATGAATGTGCCAGACAACGGTAGGGGCGGGTTTCTTCCCCGAACGTGGGAGATCGAACCAACCTGCAACCCGCCCCGTCAGCGACCGGACACGGCGGTGCGCCATCGTAGCGTCGCGACGCGATCCCAGATAGCGAACCAATATGGCGGCGACGCGGGCGGGTTACAGGTTGGTTCGGTCCCTCACGTTCGGGGAAGAAACCCGCCCCTACCGTTGTCTGGCACATTCATTGTGACTGAGTACTCAGCATGACAAAGCCTCGCTGGCTTGACAATCGGCACACTGGCGGTCTTTCATCTACCCTACAGGCATGAGGCGTCATGTGATGCTGGACGTGCGGAGAGAACGTGGATCGAGAGTAACCGATGATCAACCCTGCGAGCTATGGCAGCAGAAGTCCCTCAGGCGGATCGGCGGCCCCAGCGCGCCGGCTGCGGCCAATGGGCCTCGGCGACATCATTGACGAAGCGATCAAGCTCTATCGGAGTCACTTCAAGCTCTTCCTGACCATCGGCGCGGTCGTCTACATTCCAGTCGGCATCATCCAGACCGCTTTGCAGCTCGTGTTGCGGGATGCTGACATCGGTGCCTTCGCACTCATCTCCATCGTGAGCGGCTTCATCACGTTCTTCGCCTACCTCGCACTCAACGGCGCGATGATCTTCGCCGCTTCTGAAGCGTGGCATGAGCGCTCAACGACGCTTGGCGAGGCGTGGACTGTTGGGGCAAACTTTCTTCTGCGGACGCTCGGACTTGGTCTGCTACTCTTCTTTGCGCTGTTTGGCCTGTCAATTACCGTCATCGGATTTCCGTTCGCGATCTACCTGTTCTTTGCGTGGGTGTTCTCGTTCGTGGTGCTTATCGTTGAGGGAACCGGCATCCGTCGCTCGCTGGGCCGCAGCCGGGAACTGGTGAGTGGCTACTGGTGGCGGGTGGTCGGCATCGCTATTCTCGCCGCAATTATCCAAGCGGTCATCAGTGGCCTCTTCTCGCTCCCCGGCGTCATTGCTGGCGCGGGGACGATGATCTCCGACCCAAACGCCGACCCATCCCCGCTCGCGACCATCCTCTCGTCGGTCGGCAGCACAATCGGCCAGATCGTCACGTTACCGATAGCCTACTGCGCCTACATTCTGCTCTACTACGATCAGCGTATCCGCAAGGAAGGCTTCGACCTGGAGCTGGCAGCCCGGCAGATGGAAGGGTCCACCGTCGAACGGCCCAGCCTGGGGACGACCTTTTGAGGCGATTTCTCGTCATCGTCCTCCTCGGCGTCTTGGGGGGTCTGCTTGCCGCCCCCGGCGTCGCCGCCCGGACGCCAGCGGGATTCGACACGTCCGCAGCCAACGTTCGGTTCCGATCTGACGTGGACACCGGCGAACGCGTCTTCCTACGGTACGCGGCCCGTCCGAACGTTCGTCCCGCGACGCCGGGGGCGGCAAGCGGCCCCCCTACGAACGTTGGGGTTGCGTTCGACATCACCGTCGATGATTACCGCGTCGTCCTCGAACGCGCACTCGATGATCTACGGGTTACTTCGCCAGATGTGCAGGCGGTCGTGGACACGTTGCAGGAGGTCGAGCCAGTCACGCTTCCTGACGGCGGTGCTATCCAGCCCGACCTGGAACCGATCATCGGGGACCTGACAGCAAATCCACCGGACATCGAATCTGCCATCCAGCGCATTGAGGCGTTGCTATCGACGTTGGCCCGAGCGTCCGACACGACAGTGACGGATGATGCAGGCGGCTCACTCCGCGACGTGCTGGCGCGCGATGAGTTCAACGCTGAGCCGGTCGATGATCCGCCGTCGTGGTCGGAGCGCTTCTGGGGCTGGGTCTGGGACGGGTTGCGTTGGGCGTTCGGGCCGATCGAACGGCTGTTCAACCGGCTCAGCGGGACGGGCGACGGCGAGGGCGCGTCCGTGTTCGACATCATCGTCGCGGCGCTCGGTGTGGCGTTCATCGCCGGACTCTTATTTTTCGTCGTCCGCACTATTCGCGGCTCGGTCGGCCCCAGGGTCACCGGAACGGCGGCGGAGCGGCAGAAGCAGACGTTCTCGTCGATTGCCGCGCGCGCCGATGCGGACCGGCTGGCAGCCGATGGCAACTATCGCGCCGCCCTGCGCGCCCGCTATCTGGCGACGCTCCTCCAGCTGGAGGAAGCTGGTCGCCTGCGCTTCGACCGCTCGCTGACGAACCGCGAAGTGCTTACCTACACCGTCGAACACGGCGACCGCACGTTGCGCGACCAGCTCGCCCCGCTTGTCGAGCGCTTCGACAGCGTCTGGTACGGTGGCGCGACCTGCACGGCGGACGACTACACCCAGTTCGCAGCGTTGGCCGACGGCGTTGGAGATCGCGTCCTGGCGGCAGCGGCACAGGTGGCAGCGTGAGTGGACTGCGGCTGCCGAGCCGCCTCTGGATCGCGCTCGGCTTCGGGATCGCGCTGCTCGCGCTGGTTGCGATCGCCGCCTCGCGCGGAAACAGTCGCGCAAGCGACCTTCCGCCGCTCTCCGGCTACTCCACCCAGCCTGACGGTGCGAAGGCGCTGGCGCTCTGGCTCGACGAGCTTGGCTACGCGGTCGACCCGTTACAGTATCGACGCTTCGAACTGGATCGCGACATGGACGCCTTGTTCACGCTCGCGCCAACCGAAGAGTTCAGCGACGACGAGGCTGCTGAAGTACGCCGCTACGTCGAAGCTGGCGGGACGCTGCTCGTTGCCGCCGACGAACCGATCGCGCTGTTCGACACCTTCGGACTCGACTTCTCCTTTGGTGCGTCGGCATCCGATGCGACGCCGCTCCAGCCGGTTTTCCGCACGTTGCCGCTCGATCGCGCGCTCGTCGAAACCGACGCACAACTCTGGCCAGACGATGCTGTCTGGGCACCGATCCTCGGAGCCGATGACGCGATCATCGCGGCGGAGGCCACGTTCGGCAGCGGACGAGTCATTGCTCTCTCAGCGACGTTTCCGCTCTCGAACGACGGCATCGGGCAAGCTGACAACGCGGCGCTGGCGCTGCATGCGCTGAGCGGACTCCCGCGCGGCAGCACGGTCGTCTTCAACGAGTACCATCATGGCCTGACTGAGCACGGTACGCTCATGCAGCAGATCCGCAGCGAGCCGTGGGGGTGGGCGATTCTCTACACATCGCTCATCCTGTTCGTCTACCTCGCGCTGTCGGGCCGCCGCTTCGGTCGCGCGATTCCCCCTGCCTGGCAGGGAGCGCGCCGGTCGAGCGGCGAGTATGTCACGACGATGGGCAGCATGCTGCGACGAGGACGGCACAGCGCCTGGCTGCGCGATCACTACCTGGCGCAGACGAAACGCTCGCTCGGCACGCGCTTCGGCGTCCGTGCCAACCAGCCTGCCGCTGAGTTCGTCGCCGAGCTGGCGCTGCGCCGCCCACAGGCCGCCGCGCTGGCGGAGCCGTTGGAACGACTCGAACGCACAACTAACCTCGATGACGCGACTGTCGTCAGCGCGATGCGAGAGATCGAGCGCATCGAACGTTCTATGAGAGGCCAATAGCGCATGTCCGTCACCCCATCAGTCTCAACGCCGTCACCTGCCATCGACCTGCGTGCGCTGCGCGACCAGATCCTGAGCGAGGCCAAACGCGCGGTCGTCGGGCAGGAGGAGACGCTGGAGCTGCTACTGGTCGCGCTGCTGACCGGTGGCCACGTCCTGCTGGAGGGCGTGCCGGGCACGGCCAAGACGCTCATGGCAAAGACGCTCGCGCATCTCGTGCGCGCCGACTTCTCCCGCGTGCAGTTCACCCCCGACCTGATGCCCTCCGATATACTCGGTACGAGCGTCTACGATCTGCAACAGGGTAGCTTCAATCTCCGCAAGGGTCCGATCTTCACCAACATGTTCCTGGCAGACGAGATCAACCGCGCGCCCGCCAAGACACAATCCGCGCTGTTGGAGGCGATGGAGGAACGCCAGGTCACGCTTGAGGGGACACGCTTCCCGCTTGGCCCGCTCTTCATGGTCGTCGCGACACAGAATCCGATCGAGTACGAAGGCACCTATCCCCTGCCGGAGGCGCAGCTCGACCGCTTCCTGTTCAAGGCGCTCGTCACCTATAGCCCCGCCGAGGTCGAGATGGCGGTGCTGGAGCGCTATCACCAGGGCTTCGACGCCCGGCAGCTCGACCTGGCGGGACTCCAGCCGGTGATCGACGAGGCACTGCTCGTTGCCATCCGTCGTCAATGTCAGGCGGTCGTCGTCGACGCTGGCATCATCACCTACATCACTCAGCTCATGCGCGCCACGCGCAACTCGCACGACATCCAGCTTGGTGCCAGCCCCCGGGCCGGCATCGCCATGCTGCTCGGCAGCAAGGTGCTGGCCGGTTTTCAGGGACGCAACTACGTGCTGCCGGACGATGTCAAGCGCCTGGCCGCCCCCGTCCTGCGCCATCGCCTGCTGCTGCGTCCGGAGGCCGAGCTGGAGGCGTTGACGCCCGACATGGTCATCCAACGGCTGCTGGCCTCGGTCGAGGTGCCGCGGTGACGCAATCAGTTAACGTTGTACCGACGGCACGGCGCGCGGGATTACGGAATCGCCCAACGGTCGCAGGGGCGATGCGGTGCATCTCCCGCGTCGGTCCCCGGCGGCTCGCCTGGGTGATCGCGCTCGACCACGATCGTTGCCATCCGCGACCGTTGCGGCAGGATCGTCCAGTATCCGACGATCAACCACCGACGCGGGCGATGCACCGCATCGCCCCTACGGTTGTTGATCAACATTTCACCCCTCGCCAGCAAGCGTCCCATTGATGCGTTTCGCATTCCTGCCGACGCGCAGGCTGTTCCTGCTACTACTTGTCGTCGCGCCACTGTTGATGATCGCGACGCTGTGGCGGGGGTTGCTGGTGCTACCACTCGTCTATCTTATCGGGCTGGCAGTGCTGGTCGTGCTGGATGCGCGCACGGCACCGAAGCTGGCTGACCTGATGATCGAGCGCGAGCATGACGAGCGGCTATCGCTTGGCGAAGCGAACCTGGTCGAGCTGCGCGTGCGTTGGAATGGGACGGATGCTTCCGACCGGCGTCTCTGGGTGCGTGACGAAATCCCCAGCGGTCTACCGAGCGACCATACGCCGTTCTCTGGAACACTCGCGCCGGGAGGAGACTGGACCGGTCGCTACCATCTGCATCCAATCCGCCGTGGAGAGTATCGCTTCGGACACGTGGTGCTGCGAGTAGAGACGGAGCGCGAGCTGCTGGTTTGGCAGGGTGCGCGGCAGCTCGAACCTCTGGCCCGCGTCTACCCCAACATCCTGGCAGTGCGACGCTACGAATTGCTGGCCCGCCAGGGTCGCTTGCAGGAGGTCGGCCTGCGTCGCACGCGGCTGACCGGCGCGGGGACCGAGTTCGAGCGGTTGCGCGAGTACCAGGCCGACGACGACTACCGCCGCATCAACTGGAAGGCGACCGCGCGCCGCCAGCAGCCGGTGACGATGGTCTACGAGACGGAGCGCTCCCAGAACCTGCTTGTCCTGCTCGATAGCGGGCGGCTGATGGGCACACCGATCAACGACATCCTCAAGCTCGACCACGCCGTCAACGCCGCGCTCATGCTCGCTTACGTCGCGATGGAGATGGGCGATCGTGCCGGAATGGTCGTCTTCGCGGACAGGGTCGAGGGATTCGTCCTGCTCGGTCGCGGGCGGAGACAGTTTCAGTTGCTGCTGGAGTCGCTCTACCGCGTCCCGTCGCTGCCGATCGAGGCCGATCCGGTCCAGGCGCTGCACTTCATCTCGCGCCGCCAACTGAAACGCTCGCTGGTCGTCATGTTCACCGACCTGGCCGAGGGCGTGCAGCCGGACGCGCTGATCGCTGCGCTGGGGCAGCTCGCCCGGCGGCATCTGCCGGTCTGCGTCATGGTCAGCAACCCTGACATCATCCGGCTGGCCGTGCTCGTCCCCGAAAACAGCCAGCAAGCCTACGAGAAGGTCGTCGCGCAGCGCCTCCTAGACGAGCGCCACGCGATCATCGAGCGCATCCAGCGACAAGGCGCGCTCGTCCTCGACGTCCCCGCCGAGCAGCTCACCAGCGGCATCATTAACAGGTATCTGGAGATTAAGGCGCGGACGAGGCTGTAGCGTAGCGGCCCGCGGGACGCCTTCGTAGGGTCGCCGCTTGCCGCGACCGGCGTCGGCCCCCGTAGGTTCGGACATGACGACACCATCGCCGGAAGTCATGGCTACCTCGTAGGCCAGTTCGGAGCGACAACATCCGCACGCGTTGGTTCACACGTCCGCACGCGCGGCCAGCGACGCCGATCGCGGCAAGCGGCGACCCTACGAACGCGGTTCCCACGTCCCACCGACGCTCAGTCCTGTGCGGCAGCCGAAACGCTGTACACACTCGGTGGCGTGCCAATCGTGATGATCGGAGTGACACGCGGGGCGGAGGTGAGAGCGACGCGGGAGTCCGCGTCGTAGGCGGCCAAACGGACGCGGTTGCAGCGGACTCGGACGCGAGTACCGGGTGAGATATCGACGTGCAGTGGTTGGCTCGATTGCAGGGTGACGCCACAGGGGAGCTGGATGCGATAGGTGAACTCCGCGCCGTTGAACGCGCGCGACTGGATGACGGCGATGCCGTCCGGGTCGACATCCAGCGACACGTCACGCGGACGCAACAGCAGATCAACCTGTTCAGGGCGCGGGGCTTCGGAGACCGCGTCGATCTCGAACGAGCCGAGGTCCGATTCAGCGAACGCGCCGGCGATGCGGGCCGGGACGAACGTGCCCTGCCCGACGAAGTTGGCGACAGCGCGCGTGGCCGGGTAGTGGTAGACCGCCTCCGGGGTATCGACCTGCTCGATGCGACCGTGCAGCATGACGGCCATACGGTCGGCGACGGTCATCGCTTCGAGCTGGTCGTGGGTGACGAGAATCGCCGTCGTGCCGACCGCTTTCAGCAATTCGCGTACTTCAC
>Ga0136611_10000583_pt1 | contig 24353 bp, 28 predicted proteins | sample AntDrymUQ2232306_2_FD_106645 | JGI IMG/M metagenome (GOLD analysis project Ga0136611, IMG submission 106645) | Polar desert sand microbial communities from Dry Valleys, Antarctica - metaG UQ223 (23.06) | ecosystem: Environmental > Terrestrial > Soil > Desert | place: Antarctica: Dry Valley...
GGTACTCTACAACCGGAAACGGCAGCACTCAACGTTAGGCTATAAATCACCAATGCAGTTCCTAAATGACTGGCTAATCACTCAACAGAAACATAAGCTGATAGCATAAAACTGTTCGCCTGTTGGAAGACGAAAAACAGGGGGAACCTCAGTTTCCGTACTTTAGGAATAAGGGATTTTGGGATAAGTTTTTTCTTTGTAGGGAGTATTTTTCTCATGAAAGTTTCCTTCTATTTTAGAGGGGCAAAATTTAAGCGTGGATGAGTGACGCAGCATTTGCTGACGTTTTTTTAAATTGCTGGTTACTTTACAATTTGCTGAATGTAAGAGGCGTCAGCAGCAAGTGAGACTGATATCTCCTGTTCAATGAAAAGTGCTGTTGAAACCGTAAGATTTCAACAGCACTTCTAAATTTGAGGATTTAAATTTAGGATTGCAGCATTATAAATGCTGCTCAATATCCATTCGGCTATGTAGTATGCGAACAATCTCGATTTTGTCTTGTTCGGTAGAACGATAAAAAATCAAATGTTTCCCAACGCCATATTTGAAATAGCCTTCTCTAATATCATCGCATGCGCGACCGATATTTGGTTTATCCGCGAGATCATGAAAAGCGAAATCGAGCTGTCCTAAATAGCGTTTTTGTTGTGCCGCTCCCCATTGCTCGCGGGTATAACGACCGATAGAAAGCATATCTGCCTTGGCTTTCTGCGTGAGGGTAAACGATTCCATCTAGTTATCACTTTCCAACTCATCCAGAACGCTTTGAAGGGAATAATCCGATGTGCCGCCTTGTTCGCCTTCGATCAAGGCTTGGCGTAATGCTTCGAGCTTGGTTTCGCGTTCTTCAAGAAGACGGAGCCCCGCCCGGATAGCTTCACTTGCCGAACCATAACGCCCGGTTTCAATCTGATAAGTCAGAAATTTCTCAAAATGCTCACCTAGCGTCACACTGGTGTTTTTTTGTGTAGCCATAAAATACCCTCCATAATATATATACCTAATTATAATATTTATTGGTATATATATCAAACTTAAAGTTTAAACTGAATATCCTGATTGTGCTGTTGCGATTGCCGCGCAGTTTGTGAATCTCGTAAGGCTTGCTCGCCCACAGCCTGATAGTGGACGATATCTTTGCACAACTCCAACATATCCTGATTATAACGATCACGAACAAGTAAAATACATTCTTGCAAGCGCTGGCGCTCCATTAATTGTTGGTTAATGAGCGCATGTTTCTCGTTGCTGTCACGAGCTTCATTCTGTTTAACTTCCACTTCATTCTGCGCTTTGATTTTTTGATATTTCCCGGTAATGCGTTGCCAGATACCGCTCAACCCTTTCGGTAGTAGCGCAATGCGCTGTCGTGCTTCTTGCTGCCATCGTGCTTCCTGATTGTTTTCCAGAGCCACACGCTGGTTTTGGTGATGCGTTTTCAGGGTTTGGACAGTTCGTTTCAGCGGAGCATATTCATGTTTGCGTTGCTGATGCACGGTATCAATATGTTTTTTTAAAGCGTCACTTATGGAGTGACTGATTTCCGCTTTTACTTCCTGAACGCTCGGCAAATCTTCCGGCTGATTCAAGCGTTGCTTAAGTTCTTTGGTTTTGACATCCATCCATCGGCTGAGCGAGTAAACTTCACCTTTATAATCCACAGCCACAAAGCCGCGCCGATCACCTTGCCCCAGTCAGAATCCATGATTTTTTAGTGTGTTTTGTAAAGATTGCTGGTTATCCGAATCTTGCCATGCCTGCTTGAACATTTGCTTTAGCATCTGAGCATCTTCTTGGACGCGCTTGGCTTGCTGCCATTCTTCTCGGGTAAAGTTAAGCGGATTTCGATAATGGCTTTGCAAGCTTCTTGTAATGCTTTTTCAGATTCCGGTGTAACCATCCAAGTATTGCTATTGATTGCCTTGGCAATCTGATTAAGGTTATTCCAGTTTTGTGTTTGTTTGATGAGCGCAAAGAGCTGTGCAATAATTATGTGATCTTTGATGGGGCGAGTCATTCGGCGTTTACGAGGTGCCGCATTTTCGCCAAGCACCTTCTCTCGAATGTAAGCGCTTAATGTCATATTACCTGCATCATGCTCTAGTCTGTCTTTTTCTTCAGGCGATACGCGCAAACAAATAGGCGAGAATGGATTGCTCTTTTTCTTTGACATTCATACATGACCTTGTGTGGGAATAGACAAACGATAATGCAGTCGTTCCAATTACTTGGGCGACTGACATAAAACAAAAGGCCGGATCAGAAGTGATCCGGCCTTAAAGGGTTTCAATATTGCGTTTCTAGAGTTCAGGCGTAGGGATATCCAAAGAAATATCGTTTCCAAGGCCTTGCAATATGCTCTCCCATTCCGCTAGTGTTCTGAAAATCTGGTTCGACAACGATATGTCTTGGCGCACCACTGGCAGCCTTCAGAAAGTTACATGCCATATCAAATCCACTGATTTTAATAGCTTTAAAACGTTCTTATTGTTTCAGACAATATCATGTCGTTTTTTGACATACCGTCAAATGCTCACCGATACCGCGATAAGAAACGCTAAACCAAGAGATAAATTCTACAAATTAAGTGACAGTGCCGGGTTGTATTTACTAGTGAAATCTACTGGTAAATATTGGCGAATGGATTACCGGTTTGTAGGCAAGCGAAAAACTTTAGTCATCGGTGTCTATCCCGCAGTTTCCCTTGTTGATGCCAGAAAGAAACGTGATCACGTGCGTGAGTTGCTTGCAAAAGATATTGACCCCTCAATAGCGAAAGCTATCAATAAGCAAATTGTACGTACTGCGGCAGAAAATACTTTTAAAGCGGTTGAGCTAGAATGGCACGCAAAGACCAGCAAAACATGGGCAGAAACAACATCCTCGAATATCAAGCGTTATCTTGAAAAAGATATTTTTCCCTGGTTATAGTAGCCGGGTCATCAATAATATTACTGCACCGGAATTACTGGCCGTTCTGCGCAAGATATAAAGCCGTGGAGCGCATGAAAAAGCGCAGCGTTGCCGGCGAGAATATGCCGGGAGGGTGTTTCTGGCTATGCCATAGCTAACGGACGGGCAGAACGTGACCCCAGCGTAGATTTGAGAGGTGCACTGACGCCCGTCAAAGTTAAAGCCTCATGCCAGCATTACTGATCCCAAAGCATTGGTGCATTATTGCGATCTATCAAAGGATTTAGTGGTTCATACATTACCAAGTGCGCCCTACAACTTGCGCCATTGATATTCGTACGCCCCGGTGAATTGCGCTATGCAGAATGGCAAGAAATTGACTTTGAAAAGAAAGAATGGCGCATACCCAGTAAGAAAATGAAAATGCGAGAACCGCATATTGTCCCCTTATCATCCCAAGTAATAGAAATTTTGCTATCAATCCATCCATGAACGGGAAACGACCAATATATTTTTCCCAGCATACGCAGTGCAACCAGGCCAATGTCAGAAAACACCATCAACGGTGCATTGCGGCGCATAAGAGTGGAGGAATATGTCATTAGGACGGGCGACAAAACACCATTTTAATATTCAATTGAAGCTCATCTAATTGAAAAATGGGGAACCAATAGCATAGCTGATCCCGCATATGACGCAGGTTCACATTGGGCTTGTCGGGAAACTCAAAAGAGCTGAGAAAGACAAAGATCCAATGAGAAGACACCAAGAAATGGCAAATTAGCAGGAATTTTATTTTCTGAAAGCTCTTTCTGCTCTCAATATGCCAAATCAGGTAAATTGACAGCGAAAAAAGCTTCTTTGAGGTAAAGCTTCCGCTAATTTTGCGATTTTCTTGAGCCACATTGCTGAATTCTTCGCTTTTATCAGCCTTTTCGAATTTTCCGACAGGCCCATTATCTAGAATGTTACTGGATGATCAGGGCGTTAGGATGCTGAATCAGCATGGTGTAATGATCTTTATTGCGTGCTACCCAACCGCGGATTTCAAGCGGTTTTTCCAGATAGGTCGCCAGTTCAGGAAACAGTTTGAGGTTCGTGTTGGCAATGCGTATGTCAATCTTGTCAGTAAAAATCAGCCGCGTGTATTTGCGGCTCTTCTTGATGGCGACAGGGGTTCCGGTAAAGCGTTGCCAGCCTTTGGTGTGATTGGAAATCTGGGCAATGGGCCGGGGTTGATACTCCGGCATTGACCAGATGCCCAGTTTAAGTTTTTCGGCGTGCTGCTGCGCCTGAATCAGTTTATTGGTGTGCAGCGAATTTGGTGGAATGATACTGACTGCTGCTAATCCGTTTTCCAGCAAGGCAAGGTTAAGATGTCCGCCATCGGGCAAATAGACATGCGCCAATAAGCGTTTATATTTATCCCGTTTCACCTGATCGAATTCCAGATAAACTTTTTTATCTTGTAATTGAGCTTGGAGCCACTTTTTTGCGGCAACACCCCCTGGCTCTTCCTCTCGCTGCTGGCTCTCTATTTCGGGCGTGTTGATTCCCAGTAAACGGACGTGCTTTTTATCTTCTAATATAATCGTGTCACCGTCATAAACCCTGATGACTTGATGTAATTGGCGACTGGGTTGGCTGAGGATCTCGATTTGCCGGGCACCGCTAGAGGGCTTGTCAGAGTAAGTCACACGCCCCTGATTATCCACGCTGCGGTAAATTCCAGTGGCAAATAGCGTTGGGGTTATGCAACTGAAAATCACGAAATAGAGGAAATAATGTTTATTGCTGAAGAGCATGACGTTACTCTGAATGAATGATCGGATGTATCACGGATACTGTCGTGATACGCGAGCCTGGATAAAAGATAGCAAAATTAAGCATTTTACTACTCGACTATAATTTCATAATCTACTATAGATTAAAATGCATCTCTTATGTATTTGGCAAGCGCATTGATAAACTGGCACCCGGAATCAGAAGTGATTTACAAAGTTATTGACGGGATTTGAAGAAAAAACAGAAAAATTGCCTTGAAAGCTAATATAGCGCAATCTTTTGCAGGAAAGTGGATTAAAATTGACACTCGTCAGATTTACCTGATATTTAATCAATTCATAACAATATGTTTCATGGCTAAAATTAGATCTAACCAGCATCAGCAATTACTCCTGATATACTTCATTGTGTAGTATGACTTCTGAAACTCTAATTGAGGTCAATGACCTGAATTTTTCCTACGACACGCGCGCGATTCTGCAAGGTGTCGATATGACCATGCCGCGTGGCAAAGTCATCGCTATTATGGGAGGTAGCGGATCAGGTAAAACCACGTTACTGAGATTGATCAGTGGTGCCATTAAACCAACCTCCGGGTATGTGAAGTTTGCCGGAGAAGTGGTGCATGAGCTTGATCGTGATGCACTTTTCAAGCTACGGCGCAAGATGGGCATGCTGTTTCAGTTTGGCGCACTGTTTACCGATTTGTCAGTTTTTGACAATGTCGCTTTTCAGATGCGCGAGCATACCAATTTACCGGAATCCATGATTCGTGATCTGGTACTCATGAAGCTGCATGCAGTGGGTTTACGCGGAGCGCATCACTTAATGCCTAATGAACTGTCCGGCGGTATGGCGCGGCGTGTTGCTTTGGCGCGTTCCATTGCACTGGATCCGATGTTGATTATGTACGATGAACCATTTACCGGGCTTGATCCGATTTCACTGAGTGTCATCGGGAACTTGATCCGCAGGTTAACCGATGCACTCGGCATGACATCCATCGTGGTGACGCATGACGTGCAGGAATCCCTGAAAATTGTTGATTATGTTTATTTTATTGCAGATGGTGTAATCGCAGCCCAAGGTACACCGAAAGAGGTGCGAGAATCGATCGCGCCTTTTGTGCATCAGTTCATACACGGTGAAGAAGATGGGCCGGTGCCGTTTCATTATCCCGCTCAGACGTATCAAAAGGATTTGAATCTGGAGGGTACTCTTGCCTAGACGTATCGTATCCGGTATTCAGAATATCGGCCATCGGGTAATTGAAGGTGTCTGGCGGCTAGGTGTTGCCAGTCGCTTTTTTATCCTGGTGTTATTAAAATCCGGCACCAGCTTGCGCCGTTTTAATCTGGTTGTACGGGAATTGTATTTCACCGGTGTCTTGTCACTGATCATTATCGTGGTATCAGGGCTTTTTGTCGGTATGGTGCTGGGTTTGCAAGGCTATGAGACATTACAGAAATATGGTTCGGAATCAGCGGTGGGCACACTGGTGGCATTGTCTTTGGTGCGTGAACTGGGTCCCGTCGTGGCCGCGTTGTTATTTGCTAGCCGTGCCGGTTCAGCGATTACCGCAGAAATTGGATTAATGAAAGCAACGGAACAACTGGCAGCGATGGGAATGATGGCGGTCGATCCGATTGCCCGTGTGGTGGCGCCGCGTTTCTGGGCTGGTGTGATTTCCATGCCACTTTTGGCAGCGATGTTTTCGGTGATGGGTGTTTTTGGCGGTTACCTGGTTACAGTGGTATTTATTGGCGTGGATGAAGGTTCCTATTGGTCGCAAATGCAAAGCGCGGTTGATTTTCGTTTTGATATCTTAAATGGTTTTATCAAAAGTTGTTTTTTCGGTGTGGCGGTTACTGCCATTGCGGTTTTTGAGGGCTATGATGCGCCGCCGACTGCGGAAGGCGTGTCGGGGGCGACAACGCGTACTGTCGTGACTTCGTCCTTAGTCATTTTGGGACTTGATTTTATTTTGACCGCTTTTATGTTTAGAGGGGTGAGTTGATGCAACGGACAACAATGGATTTATGGGTGGGGTTGTTTGTGATCATAGGTATTATTGCACTCATGATATTGAGTCTTAAAGTCGGTAATCTGAATGTTTATAATCCTTCACAGAGTTACATCCTTACCGGAAATTTTGAGAATATCGGTGGTTTGAAGGTTCGTGCACCGGTCAAAAGTGCCGGTGTGGTGGTGGGGCGAGTAACCGATATTCAGTTTAGTACACAGACTTATGATGCAGCAGTGACCATGAGTATGGATAGCCGTTTCCTATTCCCCAAAGATACTTTTGCCAGCATTCTGACGTCAGGATTGCTGGGCGAGCAATATATCGGGTTAGCTGCGGGCGGGGACGAAGCGCAGTTAAAAGATGGTGATAAAATTATGAAAACCAATTCGGCCATGGTGCTTGAAGAGTTAATCGGGCGTTTTTTATTTAATAAGGCATCGGAAGATGATTCTTTCTGATTGAACGGATATTTGTTAAATTTATTCTTGTTGGTTTAACATTGCATATTACTTAAAATTTTGGTGAGAGAACGATGAAAAGATTTCTTGGAATAATTGGTTTAATACTTTCTAATTTGCTGGTGTTTCCCGCATGGTCAATGGATCTTGCGCCTGACAGACTGGTTGACAAAACAGTTCACGAAGTCATGGAGATTATTCAGAAAGATGAAGAATTGAAAAGTGGTAACAAAGAAAAAATGCTCGATTTGATCGAATCTAAAATATTGCCGCATTTTAATTTTACGCGCATGACACAACTGGCCATGGGGCAGCATTGGTCAGTCGCTGTGCCGGAGCAGCAAAACAAACTGGTGGATGAATTTCGCACACTGTTAGTACGCACTTATTCGAATGCGTTGACGAGCTATCATGATGAAACGATTAAAGTAAATCCAATACAACCGTTGGGCGATCGTGTGGAGATTATGATTCGGACTGTCATCATTCAAGGCAATGGAAAGCAGCCGGTGCCGATTGATTACAGCATGGAAAAAAAGCCGGATGGCTGGAAGGTTTATGATGTGACGGTTGCCGGTGTGAGTTTGGTGACAAACTATCGCGGATCCTTTAATAGTCAGGTGCGCAAGGGCGGCATTGAGGGATTGTTGAAAACATTAGCGGACAAGAATAAATCCTTGGAAGGCAAAAAATAATACCAACCAATGAGTAATCTGAGCGCTTTACCCTCAATGATTTCTTGTGATGGCGATAGAATTATCGTACAAGGGTCTGTGACCATTGATAATGTTGTCGCCATGACGCAACGAGGGGCGGTTTTATTTGACGAGCATCATTGGGTAATTGACCTGGATAAAGTGACCGAAGTTGATTCAACCATTATCAGTATGCTGCTGGAATGGTTGCGTGCAGTGCGTCAAAAGGGCTATTCATTACAGTTTATCAATATGCCTGCAAGCCTTGAAAGCCTGATCCAATTATATGGTGTGGTGGAATTGATTCCGGTTCCAGTGCAAACCACAGATCAAAGCGTCGCCTGATCAGGTAACGCTTTGTTATCTCCGGAATCTTAAGTGCATATTTTTTCTGATTAATCCATCCGATGTTGCCTGCTATTGAAGTCAAACAAGTGTGTAAGCACTATGGCAATCTGCGTGTACTGTCCAATATTAATCTTGAAATTCACACAGGGGAATTTTTTGCTTTATTAGGTCCCAATGGTGCCGGTAAAACGACACTGATCAGTATTATCGCCGGTCTGTCTCTTGCTAACAGCGGCTCAATCAATGTTATGGGCCACCATGTCATCACACAATATCAACAAGCCCGCCGAAATTTAGGTATTGTGCCGCAAGAATTGGTGTTTGATCCTTTTTTCACGGTACGCGAAACCTTGTTAATACAATCGGGCTATTACGGTATCAAGGGAAATGCGCACTGGGTGGATGAAATCATTGAGCGTTTAGATTTGACCGATAAGGCTAATGTGAACATGCGTGCGCTTTCAGGGGGTATGAAACGCCGTGTTCTGGTTGCGCAGGCATTGGTGCATAAGCCGCCGGTGATTATTCTGGATGAACCGACAGCCGGTGTGGATGTTGAATTACGTCAGACCCTTTGGGATTTTATCAAACAACTCAATCAGGATGGTCATACGATCGTTTTGACGACCCATTATCTGGAAGAAGCGGAAACATTGTGCAATCGTGTTGCGATGCTTAAGGAAGGAAAAATTGTCGCACTGGATAGCACGCAAAATCTGATTGGAAAAATGACGCTAGGGAAGTCAATACGTTTAAGATTGTTACCGGACACATTGCCATCAACACTGCAACCGTTACAAATCAGTCATAACGATGGTGTATACGAACTCCGAATTGAAAATTATGCACAGGTGGAATCAATTTTGTCGTCATTACGCGCTACGCAGTGCCAGATAGTGGAAATGCACTTGCAGCAACCTGATCTGGAAGATGTCTTTGTCAGCATTATGAAGGAAAGTGGAAATCTATCAAAATGACCGGTTTTCATACATTACTTTATAAGGAATTGCTGCGTTTCTGGAAAGTCGGCTTTCAAACGGTCTTAGCGCCGATGGTATCTACTTTATTGTATCTGCTGGTTTTCTTTCATGTGCTGGAAGCGCATGTAGAAGTTTATCCAGGGGTGGCTTATACCACTTTTCTGATACCGGGGTTGGTGATGATGGCAGTCATACAAAATGCGTTTGCCAATTCCTCTTCCAGCATGATTCAATCAAAAATCAGTGGCAATATTGTATTTGTCCTGTTGTCACCATTGTCCTATCAAGCCATATTCTTTGCGTATATTCTGGCATCCGTTGTGCGGGGATTATTGGTTGGTTTGGGTGTTTATTTGGTGACGCTGATATTTTTCGATATCCCGCTGCAATTGCCTTTGTGGGTGTTGTTGTTTGTTATTCTGGGTAGCGCGATACTCGGTGCATTGGGTTTGATCGCCGGTATCTGGGCGGATAAATTCGATCAGTTGGCAGCTTTCCAGAATTTTATTATTCTGCCACTGACATTCTTATCCGGCGTATTTTATACCGTACATTCACTACCTATCGGTTGGCAATACTTGTCTCACCTCAATCCGTTCTTTTATATGATCGACGGATTTCGCTACGGCTTCTTTGGCATATCGGATATTTCGCCTTATATTAGCCTGACGATTGTGGCAATATGTTTGCTGGCAATTTCCATATTGGCCATTCGAATGCTCAAAACAGGTTATAAGTTGCGTTTCTAGAAAATAATAACTTAATTTTGCTTACTAATAATGTATCAAGGAGGATTGCAATGATTACAGCAGAGTATTTAAAAACCACGATTGAATCATCGTTGCCGTGTGAGTATGTGCAGGTGGAAGGCGATGACGGACGTCATTTTAATGCATTGATTGTCAGTGCTGAATTTATAGGAAAAAATACTGTTCAACAGCATCAACTGGTGTACAAATCGCTGGGTGATAAAATGAAGCAGGATGTTCACGCGTTATCGATGAAAACACTGACACCTGAACAATGGGATAACAAATCTTGAAAAGTGGAGATTAAAAACGTTTTTGGATTGCATGTATACACTTTAAAACAGCTGTTTCAATCGGCAATTCGTTATAATTACCTCTTTTATCGCTTAATCTGGAATTTCATTGTTTAGAATACTCGGCGCTTTAACAGGCTTCTTCATCTTTGGTTTTTTAGGTATTTTCCTGGGATATTTTATTGGAAGCTTCATTGATCGTTTCAGAGCTTTTGGCTCTGGCGGGATGAATCCATTTAATACCTCACGCCGTCAATCGGTTTTCCTGGAAACTGTTTTCATTTTGATGGGTAAATTGGCCAAGGCGGATGGCCGTGTTTCAGAGACGGAAGTATCGCATGTGCAACAGTTCATGCAAAAACTGGGCATGAAACCCGATCACCGGCTAAAAGCTATTGCACTTTTTAAACAAGGTGCTTCCGCAGATTATGATATCCATCCCAAAATCAACGAATTCCTTGCTATCTGTGGCCATTCCAATAACCTGAAGCAAATGTTGCTGGTTTATCTCATTATTATGGGATTATCCGATGGACACCTGAATGTTGCCGAAGAAGAGCTCCTTAAAGAAGTGGCCGGGCGTCTTGGATATAATCCGGTTGCGTTCAGGCAATTGCTCGAGATGGTGTTGAATCAGGCGCATTTTGCCGGTGGCCAGAGCACATCAGCCAGCGCACTGGAAGATGCCTATAAAGCATTGGGGGTCAGCAAAGAGAACACGGATCAGGAAATCAAGCGAGCTTATCGTAAGTTGATGAGTCAATATCACCCTGACAAATTAATGGGGCAAGGCGTGCCGGAGGAGATGATTGCGGTGGCGACTGAACAGGCTAAAGAAGTGCAAACAGCCTATGATCTCATCAAGAAACATCGGGATCAGAACGCAACTGCTTAACCGGATTATTTGAATAAAACGTCATTGAAAAATGAAACCGCTGCTTTTTAGCTTCCGCCGTTGCCCTTTTGCAATCCGCGCCCGATTGGCGATCAAAGTCAGTGGCGTGGAGGTGGACACATACGAAGTCAGTTTACGCGCCAAACCGAAAGAAATGCTGGAATGTTCGCCGAAAGGCACCGTACCGGTATTAAAGCTTGCCGATGGTCGCGTGCTTGAACAAAGTCTGGATATCATGCACTGGGCGCTTGCTCAGAATGATCCTGAACGCTGGCTGGATGACGATCCGGCGGTAATTGCTGAAATGATGTCATTGATCCAACACAATGATGAATCGTTTAAACCGAAACTGGATCTGTATAAATACGCCGTGCGCTTTCCGGAACATTCAGAAGCTTATTACCGGGAACAAGCCGAATCATTTTTGGCCGTCTTAAATGCACGTTTAAGCAAGGATGATTATCTGATGGGCGGGCGTTGTACGCTGGCTGATATGGCGATTTTTCCGTTCATCCGGCAATTTTCCAACGTGAATCAGGATTGGTTTTATGCATCCCGATACCAGCATCTGATTGAATGGTTAGATCGGTTGATCAGTTCAGAATTATTACAAAACATAATGCAGAAAGAAGCTGATTAATAGACTGTTGAGAAACGTATACGAGGCAGGCGATGTCCCTTGACCGTAAAGCAATCAAACCTAAAGAAGGCAATATCAAATGAAATTTCTGTGCTTTTTTGTCACTACGGCGCCTCCTGGTTCGCCAGCGATCTGCATATCGCTATGTATTTGATCCAAAACCCTGTTCCGTAGATGTTCCATGCCTAGACTCCAGACTGCCCTGAAATCTAGGATTGGATAGGTGTCACTAACACAGAAGTGGAGAATTACGGATGCTGTTGGGTACTGCACACCTTTGAGTAGTATCAAGGATCCGATCTTGGACTCTTCATAGGCGGCAGAGAAACAAAAGGTGGTTATTTCACGGACAAATTCTTCTGGATTCATTTTAGTGAGTGCCGCTCGGTGCCGTGACTTCTAGAGTTCAATCTCGTACAGTTGAGCGACGTTAATGTGTTCTTGAGACCGACTTGCATCGTGTATGTGATTGAGTTTTGGATCAGCGGTGAAGTCATAGCGCACCTGATAGAAGCGCGGTTGGTCTTGTGGGATGCGGAGCGTGAGGGACATAAATTTGTGATGCCTAACACCGAGTCCAGCCACGAAGTGGCGATGCTGCAACGACTTGTGAGGTTTTATTTTTCACTAACATAGTTTCCGCCACCTCTAATAAATTTGTGCAAGAATTTACTAAATCTTTAGCGCTCTCAACTTCTATTTTTTTGGCAGAATGTTTTCTGTATAAGTTCAAGTGCTTTAGTTCTACTATTTATTAGCGTAGTAGTTTCAACTATAAAATCTTTAATATTAATTTCAAATTCTCCAGCATTAGCTATTTGTTCCAGAACTGTAGCTTTATAGTTCTCTTTGCTTATTTGATGGCTGTAGTGAGTAAGCTTGATAACTTTACTATATTGTTCGGAGCCGAGATTATTAAGCAAAATATTGTATGTTTCAGAACCAAATGCAAGGATTATAGGTTTTTTTGCCTCTAGATCTTTAAGCTCTTCAATAAACGCTTCTATATTGCGTACTATTAGTGCTTTCTTGGATTTAAGAAGAGATTTAACGTCATTTGAATCTTTCATTTCAAGATTTTTTATGATGTCTGTCATATAAGCACCATAAAACTTTGTGTTCTTAAATGCATAACGAATTTTAAAGTCGTTAGCACTCGGATTTAAGTCATGAAAATTCTTAAACGGCTCAGTTGGTATTAATGGTCTTGAAAAATTTAAGCCGACCATAATTATATTATTGTTAAGTTGATTTAATAAGTTAGGATTTTTTTCTAAACTAAAGATATTTAAATGACCCATGTTGGATTTTGCTTTTTCACCAGCCTCCTCCCATACCGCCCAGCTACCCACATCACCGTACTTATTTTGTATTTTTTCGAACAGTTCTTTTTTAATCATATTTATCTACATGTGAACCTAACGTAATGTATAAGATATTTCGTCCAATAACCTATCAGATAATGTCGTATAATCTTGTTTGTTAGTGGTTATCATCATGATAATATTGCTTTATATTTTATTAAATAGTAGGTGGCTCAGGAAAACACCACATCCCCGCCGACTAAAAAATTGCTTAATCAGGTGCGGGAAAAAATTCGTTTCAAACATTACAGTTTAAGTACGGAAAAGACCTATATTTCATGGATTAAACACTATCTCGTGTTTAATGGCAAGCGACATCCGGCTGATATGAGCGCTATTGAAGTGGAGCGGTTTTTGACTTATCTGGACACTCTGAAAGAAGGTATTAACTCATTGTTACAACAGTGTTTATTAGAAATAATCGAAATTAACCGGCTCTTTCCACTTCGGTAGCAAACCCAACGGAAGCACCATAATCATCATAAAGTCCGCATGATCTGCGGCGATTGCGATTGCTGAATGCGGAGGAAATAGCGCATAATCTCCGCATGAGATGCGTAGAATGAATCATTATATCCATGAATTACCTGACTGGCCGGATTTCAGCTGGAATCATGAGAAATTGTCCGGGTTGCTGGCGTCTGTGCGTCATCGGCAGGGGCGGCTGATTGGCCGGATGGAGGCTTTGGGGTTTCCCTTAACGGCGGAAGCCACGCTGCAAAACTTGACACTCGATGTGTTGAAATCTTCCGAGATTGAAGGCGAGATTCTGGATCGTGATCAGGTTCGTTCTTCGATTGCCCGGCGGCTGGGGTTGGACATTGGTGCGTTAGCACCCGCAGACCGCCATGTTGAGGGCATTGTCGATATGATGCTGGATGCCACGCAAAATTACGCTCAACCATTGAGCGCGGATCGCCTGTTTGGGTGGCATGCGGCCTTGTTTCCAATCGGTTATAGCGGCATGCATAAAATCACGATTGGGCAATGGCGTGATGATGCAAACGGGCCGATGCAGGTGGTGTCCGGCGCAATCGGGAAAGAGCGGGTGCATTTTGAGGCGCCTGCCGCCAAACGCCTCAACAATGAAATTGATCTGTTTCTGCAGTGGTTCAATGGCAAGAACGATACCGATGCCGTTCTCAAGGCTGGCATTGCTCATCTGTGGTTTGTCACACTGCATCCGTTTGAGGATGGCAACGGGCGCATTGCACGTGCGATTGCCGATATGGCATTAGCGCGATCCGAGCAAGGCCCACAACGCTTCTACAGCTTGTCGGCACAAATCCGGCAGGAACGAAAAGCTTATTACGATACGCTGGAAAAGGCCCAAAAGGGCGGCCTCGATATTACGCTCTGGCTGGAGTGGTTCTTAAATTGCCTGGATCGCGCAATCAGCAGCACGGAAGAAACGCTGAGTGGCGTGATCTATAAAGCACAGTTCTGGCAGGTGCATAAGGATGTGCCGTTCAATGACCGTCAGCGTCTGATGCTGAACAAAGCGCTGGATGGGTTTGAAGGCAAGCTGACATCCTCAAAATGGGCGAAGATTGCCCAATGCTCGCAGGACACGGCACTACGGGATATTCTTGAGCTTGTTGAACGGGGTGTTCTGGTGAAAGATGCCAGTGGCGGGCGCAGCACCAGCTATTTTCTCAAAACCTTAGCGGGTGCTGGGGATCAGTAAGATAGCACGGACGAGGAAATCAAATGCGTTTGCCGCGAATACGATGAGCCAATATTAGCTAGGAAAAAAATCGTTGCAGGCATTATAATTTGACCACGGAAAAATGAGCGCAGTTGCGTGAAGCATCCTCCGCATCGGGCCGGTTGGCCTGATCATCAGGTTGTTAATTGGCATCGGCATACGACTGTATTTCTATGAAAAAATTTTCTCATGATGTAATCACAAGGCGGTTTGCGAATCTGCCAAAACCAAGTTATGCGGAAGATCTGCCGGTTAATGCCCGGCGCGAAGAAATCAAAGAGGCTATCGAACATCATCAGGTGGTAATCATTTGTGGCGAGACCGGCTCCGGTAAAACCACGCAAATCCCTAAAATCTGTCTTGAACTCAAGCGCGGTGTGACTGGCCTGATTGGCCATACGCAGCCGCGCCGTATCGCGGCCCGAACGGTTGCTGCGCGCATTGCAGATGAGCTAAAAAGTCCTCTGGGCCAGGCGGTTGGCTACAAAATTCGCTTTTCCGACAAGCTCAGCTCTAATACCTATATCAAACTGATGACGGATGGCATTTTGCTGGCCGAGACACAGGGCGATCCGCTGTTGCAGGCTTACGATACATTGATTATCGACGAGGCTCACGAGCGCAGTTTAAATATTGATTTCTTGCTCGGTTACATCAGTCAGTTATTGCCGAAGCGGCCTGACCTCAAGCTGATTGTCACTTCTGCCACTATCGACGCGCAGCGTTTTTCCCGGCATTTCAACAATGCGCCAGTGATTGAAGTGACCGGTAGGCTATATCCGGTTGAAATCTTTTACCACCCGCCGGTTGTCGACGATGAGGAGGAGGGCGATATGCAACAAGCCATCCTCAATGCGGTCGATGAATTGATAGCACTGGGCTCAGGCGATATTCTGGTTTTTTTGCCCGGCGAGCGCGAAATCCGGGAAACCGCTGAAACCTTGCGCAAGCACCATTTCGACCGCTTGCGTCCGGGATTGTCCGGGGTGGAGATATTGCCACTCTTTGCACGCTTATCGTTTACCGAGCAGGTACGCATATTCCAACCCGGCAGTACGCGTCGCATCGTATTGTCCACCAATGTCGCTGAAACTTCATTGACCGTTCCGGGTATTCATTATGTGATTGATAGCGGATGGGCGCGTGTCAATCGCTACAGTTATCGCAACAAGGTCGAGCAGCTGCTGGTGGAGAAAATCTCGCGTGCATCGGCCAATCAAAGGGCGGGGCGCTGTGGCCGGATAGCCAACGGGGTTTGTATTCGTCTGTATACCGAAGAAGATTTTCAGGGGCGCGTCGAATTTACCGATCCAGAGATTCTGCGTTCTTCGCTGGCAACCGTCATTTTGCGCATGAAATCGCTCAACATCGGCGATGTGGAAGATTTCCCGTTTTTGGAGCCGCCATCGCCGCGGATGATCACCGATGGTTATCAATTACTAGCGGAATTGGGTGCCGTCGATGACGACCGGCAACTGACGGCGATTGGCTGGCGTTTGGCCAAATTTCCGATTGATCCAAAAATTGCCCGTATGATATTGGCGGCAAAACAGGAAAATTGCTTGCACGAGATACTGATCATTGCTTCCGCGCTCAGTTTACAGGATCCGCGTGACCGGCCATTTGATCAGCAAGCAGCCGCCGATAATGCACATCGCCGGTTTCAGGATGAGCGCTCGGATTTTCTGTCTTACTTGAAGCTATGGGATTTCTTTGATGAACTATTAAAGCACAAAAAATCAACCCGCAAACTGCTCGACCAATGCCGGGAAAATTTCTTATCTTACCGGCGCTTGCGGGAGTGGCGTGAGATTCATGGCCAATTGCACGTGCTGGTCAGTGAACTCGGTTTAAAGCCCAACGAAATTACCGCTGGTTATGATGAGATCCATCGCGCTTTGTTGGCCGGATTGCTCGGGAATATCGGATTTAAAACCGAGAAGGAAGGCGAATATCTGGGGGCTCGCGGCATCAAGTTCGCGATTTTCCCCGGTTCAGTGCTCAAAAAAGGCAAAACCAAATGGGTCGTCGCTGCGGAATTGGTTGAAACCAGTAAATTGTATGCGCGTTGCGTGGCCCGAATTGATCCGGTGTGGCTGGAGAGAATCGCGGGGAATTTATGCAAGAAACACCATTTTGATCCGCATTGGGAAAAGAAACAGGCGCAAGTGATCGCTTACGAGCGCGTGACGTTGTATGGCCTGATCATTGTTCCCAAACGGCCAGTCCATTACGGTTCGATTAATCCCAGGGAATCCCGTGAGATTTTCATCCGCTCGGCGCTGGTGGCGGGTGAGTATATTACACAGGCGCCTTTCTTCGCGCATAACCAGGAACTGATTCATGAAATCGAGGAATTGGAGCATAAAGCGCGGCGGCAGGATGTGCTGATTGATGAGCAGGAAATTTTTGCTTTCTATGACGCCATAATCCCTGAAAAAATAACCAATGGTGCGGGATTTGAAAAATGGCGTAAGCAAGCCGAACAACACGATGCGCATTTGCTCTATCTGAAGCGCGAATTGCTAATGCGCCATCAGGCCGGTCATGTCACGGAAGTTCAATTTCCGGAAAATCTCACGTTGCCCGATGGCAGCGTATTAGCCCTCAGTTACCGCTTTGATCCCGGCCACAGTCTGGATGGCGTCACGGTTTGTGTGCCACTGCCATTGCTCAATCGGCTGAATGCCAGGCAGCTTGATTATCTGGTTCCCGGTTTGATTCGTGAGAAAGTTACCTGGTTTTTAAAAGCTCTGCCTAAGCAAATCCGCCGCATTCTGGTGCCGTTGCCGGAGTCTGTCACTGAATTTTTACAGAATCAGTCGAATGCATTGCAATTGGTTGCACTACAAGATGCATTGGAGAAATTTGTTCTCAGAAAAACCACGCTGTCTGTTCCGCCAGAAACATGGGAAATCAAAGATATACCCGCACATCTGTTGATGAATGTTCAAGTAGTCGATGATGCCGGCAATGAGCTGGCGATGAGCCGCAATTTATCCGAATTGCAGGTTCAGCTCGGCAAAGCCGCGCAAATGACATTCGTGCAACGGGATGCCGCGAGTGAGAAAATCAGTATTGAGCGAGATCACATCATCCAGTGGGATTTTGGCGATTTGCCCGTTGCAGTGACTTTCAAGCGCAATGATCAGCAATTGACCGGTTATCCGGCGCTGATCGAACAAACGGACAATGTCGCGATTCGCTTATTCGATACGCCGGCAGCGGCTGATAATGCGATGCGCCTGGGTGTCAGGCGATTACTGTGTCTGGCGCTGAAAGAACAGCTTAAACAACTGGAAAAAAATCTGCCGGGACTCAAACAAGCAACCATGCAACTGGCAACCCGAGTGAATCCGGGCGATTTAAAACAATACATGCTGAATGCCATTATTGATCGTGCGTTGCTGGGTGATGATCCATTGCCGCGCACCGAATCCGAATTTGCCGCACACAACCAACGCGCTAAAGGCCGCCTGCCGGAAGTCACCACAGCGCTGGCTGGTTTGCTGCAGCGGATAGGCAGCGAGTATCAAATCCTGATGGGGCGCTTAACTACATTTCGTGTCGACAGGGTAAAGAATGAAATCAGTAATCAACTTGAACATTTCATTTATCCCGGTTTTCTCAGTCAAACCGGTTGGCAAAGACTCCAGCAAATTCCGCGTTATGTGAAAGCCATGTCGCTGCGGTTAGAGAAATTCTCCAACAATCCTGAGCGCGATGAGAACAATAGCCTGGAAGTCAATGCGCTCTGGCAACACTATTTGCAACGTTTGGAAAAGCACCGGAAAATCGGGCTGATGGATGAGAATCTGGACGAGTTTCGCTGGCAGATCGAGGAGTTGCGTGTTTCACTATTTGCACAGGAATTGAAGACGCCGCAGCCGGTATCTATTAAACGCTTGCAGAAATTGTGGGAGAGTGTGCGAGCATAACCCCATGTGCGACTCTGGAGCAAGGAAGATTGGATGGAATCAGTTCAATTTATGGTGGATATTTTAAGCCTCTGAATAACCCACATTTGTCATTCCGAACCGTAGCGAGGAATCACTGGTAATCAACAATACAGATTTCTCGCTATGCTCGAAACGGCAGTTATCCAGAAATTCATTTATTAATCCGAATTACACACTCGCTTCCTTTCTGCGCTTTGCCATAAATCCAATTAAACCCAAACCTGCTAAAAGCATCATATAAGTTTCAGGTTCTGGGATTGGTGGAGGTGGAGTGATTATTGGTGGTGGAATGAATATAGGATTAGGGGTAAATATGGTGTCCGGAGTATATGAAAGCAGAAATCCTTCACGTTCACCATTAAGTGTTCCAGTTCCAACAATCTGCCCATTGTTGTTGATATCGGCGACAGAAAGATTACTCCATCCGGCTGCGACGACGGGCGCTAGTAATGAAAGATCGGTTATACCACCGTGACTATAAATGAAAGAGTGCCATCCGCTGTCACTTGTAGTTAAAGCGATTCCCACTACTTCCCCCAAGTCGTTGATGGCGAAGGATTGGCTGAAGTTTCCTCCGAGGGTACCCAAGTCGGTCATACCAACACCATCGGGACCTGTCATAAATGCGTGGTTCGTGCCATCAGCCACATCAGAAAATCCCACTACCTGACCGGCATCGTTGATGCCACTGGCATAGCTGTTTAAAAATAAGGTGCCCACATCTTTCATGCCTACACCATCAGCAACGGTGATATAAGCGTGGGCCTGAAGATTACCGGAAATATATGATGTTCCCGTTACTTGCCCGGAAGCGTTGATGCCACTGGCCTGGTTCCCTTGCCCCCCTAACGTACCCAAGTCTGTAAAGCCTACACCGTTAGCACCGGTAAGGAAAGCGTGCACTGTGCTCCCACCAGTTTGAAAGCCTCCTGTCACTTGTCCCGAATCATTAATACCCAGAGTGAAACTTCTTGAACCATCGAAGGTACCTAGGTCTTTTATACCTACACCGCTAGGGCCTGTGGTGATAGCGTGTGTGTCTCCAAAAACGCTAGTTCCTGCCACTTGCCCGGAGTTATTAATGCCATAGGCTTCTTGTATTCCACTCAAAGTATACAGATCCGTAATGCCTACACCATCAGGGCCTGTGATGAAAGCATGAACTTCCTCAGCATTAGGAGTGATAGCAGCCCCCACTATCTGCCCGGAATCGTTAATGCTTGTGGGAAGGCTTGTAAAATTACCGAAGGTATCCAACGCTACAATCGACCAGTCTGCATTGACCATTGATGGTACTGAAGCTGTCGAAATTGTCGCCAGCAGGATGGCAGCGTATTTAAATTTTGCCGTTTTTATGTTCATGATGGTTCCTATGTAATTGATTCATTGATACAAAAAATACGATAGATTACTGTAGAAACATTTGCAACTTCAGGATTAGCATTTGGTATTTGATATGAGAGCTAACGTTTCCGTGTCAAAATAAACAATCCCGTGGTAAGACCAACAGGAACTGCAAGTTTACGCCACCACTTCCTTCCTGCGCCGCGCCATGAATCCAATCAAACCTAAACCAGCCAACAACATTGTGTAGGTTCCGGGTTCCGGGATGGCAGGGATCGCGCTAGTCAGTACCATGTAGGCGCCGCTAAACTGGATTGATTTGATATCAGTGGAATCGCTTTGAATGCCACGGAACACGAACTGATTGAAACCATTCGGTGTCGAGATAGGCGCCAGAACGGAAAGGTCATAGGTACCAAGCAGACTGTTGCTAGCGTCGTATGCAGAAATTACCGGTGTGCCAGTATCCGGCGCGTAGTTCCAAAAACCACCGAAGCTTGAAATATCCGTTGCAAACGTCAAGGTAGCGAAACCGGTTCCGGAATCAAGCCCGATGTAAGTTGCGTTGTCACCAATAGCACCGTTCGAAGCTAAACCATAATGACCTTGGCCGATTACAGAACCTAGTCCAGAGTTACCATTATTGCCAGGGGCAGCAGTAAAAGTAATTCCACCCGGAATGGATACCGGGCCAAACGTGAAGTTGTAATTGCCATTGGAAAATGGTGATAGACCGAGTACCGGACCAGTATAATCAGCACTTGATGTCATCAGCGAAGTAGCAGCAAAGGTGAGTTGAGAAAAAACAAACATCACAGTAATAGCAGCAATTCTTAAATAACTTCTCACTGTAAAACTCCTTGATTATATAAAAATAAGTATGTTTTTAATTTTATTTCTATTGGAAGATACTGGAAATTAAATGAGCTGTCAAAGAACTGACAATCTACAATCTATGGATGTATTTATAGCTTGCATATTTCACGATAGATCGTTTCCATGATGCCATTGTTGTAGTCCTGTACGATGAGCTGGGCTTTGAACAAAGCTTTCAATTCAATAGTGCTGATGACGATGAGTATCAGTATTCCAAGCGCCGCAAGACCGATGAAGAGAAAAAGCACACCGATAAAAAATATAGTGATATTGATCAAACCGCGAATCCGGTTACCGAGATAAAAATGATGGAGACCCGCAATAAATAGGAAGTTCAGTGTTGCATAAGTATCCGGGTCTTTTAGGTTTTTTTCCGTTTGCTGAAAAAATAATGACTTTTTATCATCGGGCAATTCACGCACCAGCTGCCTGATGCGTTCTTCATCTTGCTGAACAACTTCTTTGGATTTCAATTCTTTCTATCCGAATAATCACGAAGTACGAGATGTCAGCGAGCCAGGGTGATAATGACAGCTTCACGTTTCCAAAAAAGTAAAAAACGTTTTTGCTCGACAAATTGAAATACTAACGTCCAGCCCTCTGCGGCTTCTTTGTTGAGAGTGACTTCCAGTTGCTTGATCGGAATACCCGATGCACCCAGAAAAAGTGTCCCCAATCCTCCTTCGACGACATGCAAAACTTTATATTCCTTATAAGCCACTGTTTGATCTCCTTTGGTTTGACCGGATACGGCATCAACAGGCCGCTGAAAAACTATCTGCGTTGCCGCTACGGTGTTAAAAATAGGCTCAAAATGCTCATTTATTACGCATAAACTGCGCTTTTTCGCCTGTTTTTGCCTTGTATCGGCTGCCTCGAAAACGTTTTTCAATGGCCTGTTAAATTTCAAGCGCAATTGCGCTAATCGTGAAAATCTCGTAACCGAATAGATGATTGGGCTAGTCAGACTAGCCCAATCTGGCAAAATTTTACAGCGCCGAATAAACCACAGCGGCAATCAATCCGCCGATGAAGCCGCCGAATACGGGTACCATTGCGTAACCCCAATCACTATCACGTTTATTGGTCATCGGGAGGATTGCATGCATGATGCGCGGGCCCAGATCGCGTGCTGGATTAACTGCAAAACCAGTGGGGCCGCCTAATGACAGGCCGATACCAAACAATAACAAGGCAACCGGCAGTGCGTCCAATGAACCCAGGCTTGCCTGCGGCGAAACAATCAGCATAATGCCGAACACCAGCATGAATGTGCCCACTGCTTCAGTGATGATGTTATTGAATGGGCTGCGGATGGCTGGTGCCGAACAAAATGCAGCTAACTGCATATTGGGATCAGTCGTTGCATCAAAATGCTGGCGATAGGTGATCCATACCATCAGTGCGCCCAGCATAGCGCCCGCCATTTGTCCGAGCGCATAAATCGGTACATCATTCCACGCAAATTTACCCGCAGCAGCGAGGCCGACACTTACCGCAGGGTTTAAATGTGCACCACTGGCAGCAGCTACGGCATAAACCGCGACGAAAAGGGCAATGCCCCAGCCGGCTGCAATCGTTAACCATCCTGCATTATTGCCTTTGGATTTGTTGAGTACCACGTTGGCAACCACACCATTACCCAATAAAACTAAAATAAAAGTACCAATCAATTCGCCAAGAAAAGGAGTCATCGTTATCACCTTAAAGTTGAGTTGAATTTCGGAAAATCTGCTTCGAGATCAGCGAGAAAAATTAATTTATTGATTCTGTTATTGAAACTTTTCCAGCAATTCTAGAAGGTAAAATGATTATCACACAAAATTTACATGAGATACATTCAGATCAATAGGTAGACGAGGTGGTAAAGCCTATTAAGCTTTCATACCCAGGATAAAAATTCTAATTAATCAGGAGTAATGATCTATTGGATTATGTTGTTGCAACAGTTAAAGTAGGCCGGTGACATTGATGTAATACGTTGCGATCATTATATTTTTATCGGCAGCGTATGCAATTATGATTTTATGATAGTTAGCAGGGTTAATGATGACTGCTATTTTTTGGAGGAAGACAGTGAATACGAACAAATGTGATTTCATTCACCGAATGAACAAAGGTATATTGGGTTTTTTGATTTGTGCATCATCGCTTGTCGCAAGTCAGATAGTTTCGGCTGCAGGGGTCGATTTTGAAGATCAGGGTATTCCGCTCAACACGCAAAAGGATCCTAATCCTGCATTTGTTACGAGCGACGGCTTCAGGTTTGTGAGTGGAGAGGATCACCTGCACATCGGCAGTGAACAATTCTGGGCATATAACGGCAGCACTGTATTGACCGCGCATTATGATGTGATATTTGCCAGGACCGATTCGAGCTTATTCTCGTTATCTTCGCTTGACTTGGCCGGGTTTCCTACGAGCAGCGAAGGAACGATCCAGGTTATTGGCACTTTCGCCGATTCTTCGACAATTTCCACCACTTTTACGCTGGATGGTGTGGTCGATGGCAGCGATGGCCGTATCGATTTTGAGACTTTCTCTCTGGGCGCCGACTGGATCAATCTGGTATCTGCCAGGATCGTGAATACGGATCCGAATGCGAATCAGGGGTTGTTCAGTGTTGATAACATCAACATCATTCCCGTTCCGGAACCTGAAACCTATGCAATGTTATTGGCTGGGTTAGGCTTACTGGGATTCATGGCGCGTGGTAGAAAAGAAACTGTTGTGTAATTTAGATCTACATCCCGTGACTGTCCGATTAGATCAGAGTGTACCCACTGCAATATTCAGGAGCCTTTCGGTGATCCGATGGGCTACTGTTTTTCGTTGAGCATCCAGTTAAATTCAAGAAATTGAATCTCTATGTTTTCAGCAGTTAATAATTCGCGGGCGTGAGGGGTATCGGCAAGGCTATCGCGATAGTGGGTAAAGAATTGCGCCAGGCTAGGCCATCCTTGCCAACCCCGCTCAAAATCTTTGGCATACCAGTCAAAAATTTCTGAAACTTCGAGTTTTTCTGCTGCTTCGTTATACCGGTTGCGTGATCGATCGGATAAAAAAGCGCGTGTCGCTGCTTCCAATTGTTGTTCCAGTTCTATGCCGGTATACGCGCGATCGCGTAGTGACGGGTAGCCAATGGATGCGCGATTGAGTGCAAAATGTATGCGTGGTTCGTCATAATTTCCGGGTTTGCGGATCATGTCATTTTCAATATCGTTCAATGAAATAAATTCTCCAAATAACGATATGAAGTATAAATCCCGTTGGTTTTTGAGCATGGAAATTAACCGGGTTTTCCATTGAAAATTGAC
>Ga0136611_10000584_pt1 | contig 24351 bp, 20 predicted proteins | sample AntDrymUQ2232306_2_FD_106645 | JGI IMG/M metagenome (GOLD analysis project Ga0136611, IMG submission 106645) | Polar desert sand microbial communities from Dry Valleys, Antarctica - metaG UQ223 (23.06) | ecosystem: Environmental > Terrestrial > Soil > Desert | place: Antarctica: Dry Valley...
AGCACGATGCGCAGACTCTCCGCAGTCGTGCCCGGCGGCAGTCGGTATGTGAGCACGGAGACGCCCTGCGCCGAACTCAAAGATGTCACTTGCTCGGGTTTCAGCTGAATATCAATGCTGCCTGATTGCAACGTGTAGCGGCTGTGCAGGATCACCAGCCGCTCCGCGCTGTGCTCCGTCTTGGCGTCGAGCACGCGCACGGACTGGTCCGTGGCCTTCTGCCACGCGAGGACGAGCACCTCATTGGCCGGGAGTGGTTGCGTACCGTCCGGGCCGCCCTGCGTGACGCGGTCGTACAAGTTCTGCGCGATCTGCCGCTTATCCCAGTCTTTTTCAGATCTGTCGCCCTCGAAGTTGTTGAAGTTCCGCTCTGGGTTGCCGGTCACTTTCGCGCTTTGTCCCGGCTGGATGGCGCCGATGCTATCTAAGCCGTCCTGAGACATCACGTACACCTGATCTAGCGGCGCGGTGGAGGTGTTTCGGACCGATCCTGCAACGACTGTGCCGTTGCCTGAGAGTGTTGCCTCGATGGTCGCGGCCCCTCCGTTTTCCACTCGTTGCGCCGCGAAGGTGCGCAAGGAGTACACATCCACCGAAACGTCACGAAGCACACTTTCCTCACCTACCTCGACGGTGTACACTGGGCCGCCGCTCGGCGCTACCTGGTTGCCATTCTGATCGACATTCATCTCTATGCCCTCGCGGTTGGGGCCACCCACTGTGTAGCCCGGAGCGAGAGCGATGTCGTAGTCTCGTCTGCTTGTACTGAAGAGACCTGCGTGCGTGGTGACGCGCTGCGCTCCACTCTGGCCATATGTCTCCACAATTTCGAGCGTGCGCAGGGTGGTCCCGGTGCCGCGTATCAGGAAGTTCGCCCCATACGCCATTCCGGAAAACGCGAGCGTAATCGCGGGCACGAGGACCCACGCAAGCTCTCGGCGATCCCGGCGCTTCAGAATAAGGTACAGCACCGGCCCGACTACGAGCGAGTAGAGGAGCAGAAAGCCCGCGACGAGCAGCGTCGGCGGGAGTTTCGCGCCAGCGATGTTGCGGAGGAAACTATCTATAACCCACCCATCGACCGGTGTGCCCTGGGCGGCTGCCACAGGCGTTTGCTCGGCGATACCACGAAGCAGTTTCGCGTTCCCGGGCCATTCGCGGAACGGCGGCGCCGACGGGCTCCACGCGAGCCACGTGATCGAGCCTTGTCCCAGCGCGCGGTTCACGACGAGCGGCCCATCTGGACTAGTCACGGCAATGCGTGTGTCCTTGCCGGGCGTCGCTCGCGTGATCACGCCGCCGCGTGGAGGAGGCGAGCCGGCGAGGCTCGTTAGCGCACCGAGATCGCTGGCGTTGCGCTGCGAGCCGAGCGCGACTGGCATCAGGTCGCCGAGCCCTGTCGCGTTCCTTGTGGCGTCCGGTCCACCCGCGACAATCAAAGTGCCGCCGAGCTGTACCCATCCGTGGAGCGCCACCTTCTGCGCCTCAGAGAGCGCAGCTGTATCCACGCCATCGACGATGAGCGTGTCCAGCGCGCCGAGCCCGCCTGCCCGCTCCGGGAGTGTCTCAGCCTTGAGGCGGGCGATGGCGCTCTCCGCCCCGCCTTGTCTGCTTGGGAGCGCGGCGTAGGGCGCGGTGTCGGGGGCGAACAGACCGAAGAGCCGCGCGCTGCCGTCTACCTGAGTCAGTTTGTCCTCGCCGCGCGCGACGAGTTGCTTGTTGTCGAGCACCCGCACCTGCGCACTGGCGGCGAACCCCCCGTAGTGCGGATAGAGTGTGAGCAACTTCTCGCTGTTTTGCGGGAGATCCAGCTCGGCGTAGTACAGGATGCTCCCGTTCTGCGCTGGCGCGGTAAGCTCGACACGGGCGCGGAAACTCTCTCCCTCGTTCGCAAGCCGCACGCGTATCGGCGTCGGACTCTGCGTTGAGTAGTACCCGTCGTATCCCGCGTCCACCGTGATGGAAACGCGCGCCTGTGCTGCGGCGGGCGAGATCCATAGGGTCGCCTGGAGCAGCAGCGCGACCAGCACGCGGGCGATCTTCAACTAAACGTCCTTCCCAACATCGTGTCAACCGTTGCACTCGTATAACGCCCGGCCCGCGCGCAAAGTTTCAGCGTGGGTTCTTTCTGTTCGTGGTCAGCCACACGCTCACTCGGCACTGTGACCGATTGTAACTTATATGGTTGGCTACCAGACCCTTGGCAAGCGTGGCTGACGACAGTCCGCTAATCGCTAACTACTGGCACGGCATCGATATTGCCGCAGTACAATGCTAATCATTCGCTTATCACCGTATCAGACAGGAGAGTACCGATGCTACAGGCCGCCCTGGTTGGTTGCGCGCACATCCACACACCCAACTTCATCAAGCGACTCCAGGCACGAAACGACATCCAGATCAAGAGCGTGTGGGATCACGATTCTGAGCGGGCAGACCGGCGTGCCGACGAACTGGGCGCCGGCGTGGTATCCGAGCCGGACGCCGTGTGGTCCGACCCAGAAGTCGAGGCCGTTATCATCTGTGCGGAAACGGTGCGTCATCCGGATCTGGTGCTTGCGGGCGCGGCGGCAAAGAAGCACATGTTTGTGGAGAAGCCGCTGGGGGTTGACGCTGCGGGGGCGTACGAGATGGCTGATGCGATCGAGACCGCCGGGGTGCTCTTCCAGACGGGGTACTTCATGCGCGGTAATCCCGCGAACCGCTTCGTGCGCGAGCAGATTGCGCAGGGCGCCTTCGGTACGATCACCCGTGTCCGGGCAGCCGTCGGGCACTCGGGCTCGCTCGGCGGAATGTTCGACACAGAGTGGCGATGGATGGCCGACCCCAAGCAGTCGGGCCTCGGTGGCTTCGGTGATCTGGGGACGCATGGACTTGACCTGCTGTTGTGGATGATGGGGGATGAGGATTCGGTCAGGAGTGTCACCGCGACCATTGGTCGGGCCACCAGCCGGTACGGCGACACGGACGAGTACGGCGAAGGACAACTCCGCTTCGCAGGCGGCGCAGTGGGCACGCTCGCTGCGGGGTGGGTGGACCTCGCCAACCCGTTCCAGCTCTTGGTGAGCGGGACGCGCGCCCACGCGCACGTGATCGACGGGACGCTGTACTACAAGAGCGAGGATGTAGAGGGCGCGGACGGCGCCGAGCCGTGGACGGAGCTGCCCGACGCTCTGCCGCACGCGTTCGAGCTTTTCCTTGACGCCGTGACCGGTAAGCCGGACGTGCCGCTCGTCACCCCTCGGGAGGCGGCCCTGCGCTCCTCCGTGATGGAGGCCATGTACCAGGGCGCCGAGCGTGGCATGTGGCAGAGCCCCGCGACCAATCCGAGCGGCCTGTCGGATGGTTGAGCCATTCGTCCTCGGTGTTGGTCCAGGCCGGTGCTGGCACCACCGTCCGTCAATGCTTGAAAACGCACCGAATCTCCAGTCTGACGGTCTTGTGAGCGAACCCGTCGGTGCCTATCCTAACTAGGGATGGGCGGTCCTGGCATGGGCTGCCCGAGCAAAGGCGCAACAGGGGGTGGGATCGTGACAACGCGGGTACGGCTACTCGTCGGCACTACCAAGGGACTGTTTTCCTTCGAGTCGGACGCTCAGAGGCGTGACTGGACTACCAGCGGACCGCACCTCGGTGGGTGGGAGGTATACAGCGCGCTCGGCGACGGACACCAGGGCGACCGAATTCTTACTGGAACCTCGCATATGGCATTTGGCCCCTCGGTGCGGGTGAGTGAGAACGGCGGCGGAAACTGGTCGCAGATCCCCGAGGGACCGAGCTACTCCGCAGAAAGCGGTTTCACGCTCAATCGCGTGTGGCAAATCGTTCCGGGGCATCCGTCCGAGCCTGACACGCTCTTCGCTGGCGTCGAGGAGGCGGGTCTGTTTGTCAGCAGGGATCGGGGCGCGACCTGGGCGGAGCTGGATGCCTTGACCAAGCACCCAACACGGGCTGGCTGGTTTCCGGGGGCTGGTGGAATGTGCCTCCATACGATCCTGATCCATCCCGACAACCCGCAAAGGATGTGGGTGGGTATATCCGCTGTCGGAGTGTTCCGCACCGACGATGGTGGGGAGACGTGGCGGACGTGTAATGAGGGGCTGGCCCGGGTGCCGGTCGGGACACCGCACCCCGAGGTCGGCTACTGCGTTCACAAGATGGTGCTCAACCCCGACGACCCCAATACGCTGTACATGCAGTATCACCAGGGGGTCTTCCAGTCGAACGACGGGGCGGAGTCATGGTTCCCGATTGAGAACGGCTTGCCGGGGGACCGAATATCCGCCGAGCTCGGCGCGCCGTTTGGTTTCCCTATCGCCGTCTCTCGCTCCGGCGACCTGTTTCTGTTTCCGCTCGAGAGCAGCGAACAACGCACGATGCGCGACGGGCGACTTATCGTGTACGGTATGCGGCGAGGCAGCGACCGATGGGAACCGGTCGGCGATGTGGTACCGGACGAGCCGCGCCACGTGAGCGTCCTGCGCGATGCGCTAACCATCGATTCCCTGGAGCCGTATGGCGTCTACTTTGGGACGACCTCCGGCGAGGTGTTCTACTCCGTTGACGGTGGCGTGGCGTGGGACCGCATGCCGGGGCAGTTTGGCCGCATCCTGTGTGTCAAGACGTGGATCCAGGAGGACCAGGATGCCGCTTGAGGTGAGGATCCCGCCGATGCTGCGGGACTGTACATCGGGACAGACCCGTTTTTCCATCACAGCGAACACGCTGGAGGAGGCACTTCGTCGGCTGTTCGAGTCGTACCCCCTGCTCCGGGTGCATATGTACGATGAAACGCAACGGCTCCGACAACATGTGCTGATCTTCTTCAACGGGGAGAGCGTCGCATGGCTCGACCGACTTGACGTTCCCGTGCGCAGCGGCGACCAGCTCACGATCCTTCAAGCCGTCTCCGGGGGATAGCGCAGGCGAATGATCTTGAACCGCGCCGCCGTCTTCGAGCGGAACCAGTTGCGATCCGACATACGGCAACCAAGCGCAGTCGCTTGCAGATGCGGCGCGGCGGCGGCGCAGGTCTCCGTGCCTGCCCCCGTACCTCCGTCACCCGCCCTACCCTGGTATCGGGAACTGCTACTCCGAAACGCTGTTACTGTTAGTCATCCTCGATAACCCCTGATTTTTCAACGTCGTCATCGGCAAGCTCGGGTCTGGCTCCGGCTTCCCGTTGGGCCTGGCGGTGATGCCAGTTCTCCTCGAAGAGGTTGAAAAACACGGGCCTGCGCGGGTGTGCCTCCAGCACGGCTTCGTCGAGCGTGACGCCGAGGCCGGGGCCATTGGGTAGCGCGAAGTAGCCGTCCACCACCTCCGGATTGCCGGGCGCTGCCTGCTTCACCCAGTCTTCCGCGAAGTCATTGAAGTGCTCCTGGATTTTGAAGTTCGGCGTCGAGGCGGCGAAGTGCAGCGCCGCCGCGGTTGAGATCGGTCCGCCGACGTTGTGCGGTGCGACCAGAACGTAGTACACCTCCGCCTGCGCGGCGAGCTTCTTCGTCTCCAGCAGGCCGCCGAAGTTCGTGATGTCCGGCTGGATCACGTCTGCCGCCTGCAACTCAAACAACTGACGGTACTCGTAGCGGGTGTGTATCCGCTCGCCGGTCGCGATGGGGATATTGATCTTCTCCGATGCCTTCTTCAGCGCGGCGAGGTTCTCTGGTGGCACCGGCTCCTCGACCCAGGCCGGCTTGAATCGCTCCAGTTCCCGCGCCATCTCCACCGCCGTCGCGGGGTTGAACCGTCCGTGCATCTCGACGAGGATCTCCACATCCGGCCCGACGGCATCCCGCACGGCTTCCACGAGCGCGATGACCTTTGGCTTCTCCTCAGGGGCAAGCTCGTAGAAACCCGCGCCGAATGGGTCGAACTTCAGCGCCCGGTATCCCCGCGCCACAACGCGCTTTGCCGCCGCGTGAAACTCCTCCGGGGTGCGCTCGACCGTGTACCAGCCGTTCGCGTATGCCTTGATCTTGTCACGCACCGCGCCACCGAGCAGCTTGTACACGGGCTGGTTCAGCGTCTTGCCGAGGATGTCCCAGCAGGCGATCTCGATCATCGCGATCCCAGACATGGCGATCTCGCCCATCCGCGCGAACGGATGGCGGTACATCGTCTGCACCAGCGCCTCGATGTTCTGGGGATCATGACCGAGCACCATGTTTGGCACGGCCTCCTCCAGATAGCCGAGGAGCGCGTCGGTGTGGTTCAGCATCCGCACTTCGGCGACGCCCTCCACGCCCTCGTCGGTCAGCACGCGCACATACGTCAGCGTGCGCCATGCGGTGCTCATTGTGTGCGTCTTGACATCCGAGATTCGCATTCTGCTCATGCTCCTTGCTTTGCGTTCGATGACTCTACAACCCATGCCAGGGGCGGTCGTTCAATCGAACGCCCCTACGGTGTGGCGGCGTCAGTTGGCAGTTCTGAGGGGGGCACCGGCAGCGCGAGACCCTGCGCGCCGGGTTTCGATTGTGTGGCCTCTGGGTAGTACCGCGCCAGAAGGTCGAGGCCGAGTTTAGCGCGGCGTACCCGTTCCCGGCTCAACGCGACGGAGACGCTTTCCAGATGGCTGCCCGCCGGGTAAATATTCGGCGCGTTGCGGAGACCAAACTTGATGTACACGGGCGCCGCAACGCGCACGATCTCGGGTATCTCATAGTGCCGCACGAAGCCACCCAGGTCGTCGGGCGCTTCCACGTACACGTCCAGCGGGATATCCACCGCCTGCCGAATTGCGGCAATCTGCGCAAGCGAGAGGTCGGTCGGTACGTTGTAGGTGTCTGCGCCGAGGTTCTCCATCAGCTTGATGGAGGCGGGGTTGGCCGCGGCCATCATCACACTCATCTTGAATTGCATACCGGCTGGCAGTTCGCCCGCCTTGCGCATCTCGCCCGCGACCCACAGCGCGCCCTCGTCCGCGAGTAGCACACTGCGGATGCCGAGCGAGGCGGCGCGGCGAACGTCTTCCAGGCAGTGAACGAGTTGTTCCTGTCCGCGCAACCGGGGAGCGACCGTGCGACCGCCGCTGGAGACCGCCATCGCGCCAGTGTCCCAGGCCGCATTCGGGCGCGCGAACAGGCTCACTTCCATCTCCTGCGCCGACGCGAGCTCGGCCATTTGGGTGATCTCATCGTCTGTCATCAGCATCACGCCGCTACCCTGGGACACCCGGTGGATTGTGATGTTGTACCGGTGGGCGTCGTCGATGATTGCCGCGAGCGCGCTCGGGCTTTCGGTGCTCGGCAGTTCCACGCGGTACTGCGCTCCATCCGGGAAGCGCTTCTCGCTCGCCGGGAGCTGCTGCGCGTCTCCCGGAGGCAGCCCCATCCGCTCCAGGAACCGTCTCGTTGTGTGCATGGCTCATTGTCCCCTTCGCTTCTCGAATCTTCGCGAGGCCCGTACGGGAAGGCGCTTCGCACCTTGTCCTCGTCTTCGCGAGGCCCGTACGGGAAGGCGCTTCGCACCTTGTCCTCGTCTTCGCGAGGCCCGTACGGGAAGGCGCTTCGCACCTTGGTGTCCACCGAGAACAATCGTCGGAGTCGCCGTCAGGTGAGTGCTTCCAGGTGTCCGACTCCGTTGTACCACTCGACCTCCCAGACGCCGTCGCGGTAATGCACGAGGCTTGCCGAACCGCTCGCCAGCTTCGTTCTACCGGTGCCCAGCGCACCATTGGTGATGGCGGCGAAGATCAAATGCAGCACCTCGCGGTGTGAAACCAGGATCAGCCGCTTGCCCGTGTGGCGCGCGATGAGGTGGTGCATGCCTCGCATTGCCCGCTCCTGGACGACTGGCCGCGGCTCGGCGCCAGGAATGTTTCCGTTCGGGAACGAACGGGCGCGTTCCTCCACGGTGAGCTGGTAGGCCGCGCCAGGCTCGCGTGCCTCGAACTCCGCCATCACCTCGACGTGTGCGAGTCCCACGCGGTGTGTGACGATCAGTGCGCTATCATGGGCGCGTCGAGTGGGACTCGTCGCGATGAAATCCCACTCATATCGCGCGAGGAAGTTCGCGCACCACTGAGACTGTCGACGGCCAAGCTCGGTGAGAGGCCGGGTTTCCCGGCCTTGTAGCCTGCCTTCGTGATTGGCTATTGTCTCCCCGTGCCTGACGAGGCAAATCGTGGTGTCCACGCGTCCTCTCCTTATCCGCCGACGGCGGCTGGTTCCGCGCGGAGCGATGCGGCCGAAGGTTTGGACCGGCTCTCGCTCACCGGTCCTGCCCGTGCGCCAAACCGTCCAGATGCCCCGTCGCGTTATAATCCGCGAGACGCCACTCCCCCTGTCGGAACTCCAACTGCGTGATCGAGCCAATCTGGAGCTGGCTGATGCCGGTGCCGAGCTGACCGCCGGAGACGAGCCAGACGATGCCATTGATCCCTTCCCGGTGCGCCACTATCAGGATGCGCTTGCCGCCGTGCGCCCGAGCCAAGTGGTTCAGACTCCGCATGGCCCGCTCCCGCACATGCTCGCGCGATTCTGAACCCGGCACGTGGCCATCCGGGAAGCGATTGTCGATCTCTCGGGGAGTGAGGTTATACGCCTCCCCCGGTTCGCGGGCCATCAAGTCTGGCACGACCTCTACGTGCCCGATGTCCAGCCGATGCCCGATCAACTCGGCGCTCTGCAGGGCTCGGCGGGTCGGGCTGCTCACAAGCAGATCCCAGTGGTACGCAGCCAGATGCTCGGCGCTGAGGCGCACCTGCTCCTTGCCTTTCTCGTTCAGCTCCCCGTCTTCCCGTCCCTGAAGCCGCTGTTGCTGATTGGCGTCTGTCTGCCCATGCCGAACGAGCGCGACGGTGGTCGTCGCCCAGGTGGTCTTGTCCGATGCTGCGCCCGCCGGGGCGGCCTTCTCACCCATGAATGGTGTTTGCCGCAAACACGACGCCGCGGGACGCCACTTTCGGTCGCTCAGGGACGCATTCGCCGTGCGGCCCGCCTGTCCAGCAAGTATCGCTCATTCGCTCTCCCACAGTTTCCCGCTCCGATCCAGGCCGTCCACGGTCAGTTCCCCGGCTCATACACGAATCGCCTTCCGCCAGCTGGTATCAGAACCGGCAGCTCGGGATGGGATGCGCGGACGTACTGCACGAGCGCTCCAGGGTTGCCCAGGTTCGACTCAAACATATCGTAGTGGATGGGAACGAGAAGGCGCACGCCCACATCGGCTGCGAGGTCCGCCGCCTCGCGCTCGTCCATGTTTCCGAAGATGCCTTGTTGTTCTCGGTAGTAGCCGCGCCCGTTTATTGGCAGGAGTGCCACATCCGGTCGCAGCTCCCGCAGCCGATCCGCCATGCCCTCGTAGATGAGGGTATCGCCCGCGTGATACACCCGTACGCCATGGAAGTCGAGGACGTAGCCGACGAACGCGTGCTGTCCCTGCTCATCCGTCTCGAAGTCGTACACCACCGGGGGTGAGCTGAAGGAGTGCATAGCTGGGACGGCCGTGACGGTCACGCCGTTCAGCGTCACCGGCTCGTCGACGCGAACGCTGATGGTGCGCTCCGTGGGGATGCCGATGCTTGAAAGCTTCCCGAGGAGCGGTTGCGGCGCCACGAAGCGCGCGTCCGGCGACGAGCGCGCCATCTCGGGGAGGGCGAGCTCGTCGAGGTGATCCACGTGGTCGTGCGTGACGAGCACCAGGTCGGCCGGTGGCGCCTCCTCGGGACCGAACGGCGGCGGTATAAGGCGGCCTTCCATCTCCGAGAGGAAGGGGTCGATATACAACGTGGTTCCCGCCCCCTTCAGGAGCACGCTCGCCTGTCCAAGCCACCAGAGTGCGACCGCGCCTTCGCGCAAGTCCGTGGCCGTGACCTCCGCCAGTATCTCCCCCGCAGGTGGCATCATCCTCAGTCCTCCTGGCTTTCATGGGTCACCAGCACCTTGAGGGTGCCTGTGTCCTTTGCAACGAGCGTATCGAGCGCGGACTGGTATGCGGCCAGCGGGTACGTGTGTGTGACGAGCGGCCCGAGATCGAGCAGCCCCGTGCTGAAGAGTTGCACGGCGTACGACCAGGCCGCGGCGTTTGCGCCGAAAGTCCCGATAACGGTCAGGTGCGCGAGCGCAAAGAGGTCTGGGTCTATCCGGAGGCGCGCACCCTCGCCCGCGATCCCCTGGAGCGCGACGATCCCCGAACGGCGCGCGAGCCGGAACGCCTGATCGACCGCCGCAGCCCTTCCTGCACCCTCGAAGACCAGGTCCGCACCCCGTCCCGCAGTCACGTGCGCGACCAGCGCCTCGACATCGTCCCGCTTGTAGTTGGCGATATGCGTTGCGCCCATCCGCATACCCAGCGCCAGGCGGTCGTCGCGGGAGCCGACCAGTATCACGGTGGCAGGGCTATGAAGCCTCGCGAGGTGCACCGCAAGCTGGCCGATCGCGCCATCGCCGATCACCACCACCGTGCTCCCTGGCCGCGGCCGCGCGCGCAAAAAGGAATCGGCGACGACCGCCGTTGGTTCGAGCATCGCGGCGTGGGAGAGATCGGCATCTGTGGGCAGCGTGTGTACGAGCGTTGCGGGCACGACCACGTACTCCGCAAAGCCACCGGGGCGTGTGAAGCCGACCTCGTGATACCCCGCTTCGCACAGGTTCGTGAGCCCGTTGTGACAGTTTTGGCACGACCCGCAGTACACGAAGCCCTCGGAGACCACCTTGTTGCCCGCCACGATTCCGCGAACACGTTCGCCAACCTCGGCCACTGTGCCGCTCCACTCGTGTCCGGGGACGACGGGGTAGCGGATGTACTCGGCGGGCCGCGTGCCCTGGTATACCTCCACATCACTCCCGCAGATCCCGGCGGCGTGCGAGCGGATCAGCACCTCGTCTGGACCGGGTTGGGGGCGCTCGATCTCCGCGAGCCGTGCCTCGCCAGGTGCGTGAATCACGACGGCTCTCACCAGCGCGGCTCACGGATCGTCTGCAAAGTTGTCATACGCTTTCCTCCGCGCTTACAAATTAAAGATTGTCGCCTTCTGTCCAGAGCCGCTGTTTATCGTAACAGCACCGATCCAGCGCTTACAACACCCACTCCCGCCCACAGGCTCGCACGCGAACACCGGACGCATCACCGTGCAGCACGCGAACGCTGGGCTCCATCTGTCCTGTCGCGTGGTCCCGGCGCTGCGTGTACGTTCCCCACGCGCGGCCAGTGCTCCAGAACGTGCGGAAGTCCTCGGCGTTGATCCGGGGCGCGAACGTCATTTCGCCGCGCGCCATGTCGCACGCGAATCCGCTGAGTGCCGGAAGCAGCCCCCAGCTTGCCATGGATCGAGCGTAGTGGTTTCCGCACTCCACCTCGTTCCACGGATTCCGGCGCACGCCGTCGTGCCGGGCGCGCACGGCACGCACAAGGGTGAGGCCCTCGTCTACCAGTCCCTCGTATATCAGATGCGTCGCCACCTGATACTCGATGCCAGTAAATACCTCGTCGGAGTACGGGAACGGTACGCGCGGACGTCCACCGCGCGGCCACGAGCATACGAGCAGCCCTGACTCGTCGTTCAGCACGTACGTTCGCTGACCGTTTACGTGCTCGGTGAAGTCCTGCCGGTAGTTGTGGCGGTAGATGGATTCGAGCGCACGCCGGACGTGTTCGCGCGGTAGCAGTGGGCCGAGCCCCAGCAGGTGCGCTATTTGCTGGCCGAGCAACTGGTCGGACAGGCAACCTGTGCCGTGCTGGTACGGATAGGCGTCGACATCATCGAGCCTTTGTGCATAGTACTCCCCGTTCCAGCACAACGCATCGAGCCGTGCGGCACTGCGCGCGAAGGCCGCCGCGTACCGTTGTGCGTCGTCCCCGAGATAGCGGGCGATCTCCTCCGCCGCCCGCAGCGCCCCCAGGAAAAACACGCCAGTAAGCGGATTCGGCCCGTAAAACTCGATGTCGTACGTGTTGTGCTGGCGGCCGTCCAGCACCAGATCATCATCGGTGTCCCAGTACTCGACGGCATACCGCAGCGCGGCTTGCACCTTCGGCCACATGTCCCGCAGGAAGGAGTCATCGCCGGAGAACTGCCACTCGCGGTAAACGCGCATTACTGTTCCGAGTTGGCCGTCCGCTGCGGCCTCGTGATCCCAGATTGACTCGAAGATCCTGAGGGCACGGAAGTTCATCTTGCCGTCCGGTTCGGTTTCGTCGAGCAATTCCATACGGCGCATGCTGCGCTCCAGTTCGGGAAACAAGTAGGCTGCGGTCTGGGCGTAGTTCCACACATGCGTGCAGGTGCCGGGACAGCACCCTTCATCGTCGAAGCAACCCTCCCAACCCAGAAATCGCCCATCCTCCAGCCAGAAACAGGTGGTACTGCGGAGGGCGGCGACGTTGCTCGCGACTGCGTCGAGCACAAACGCTGGCAGGGTGCTCTGGAAGAGTGCGTCGTGGTACGCCCGCGTCTCGCTTTCGAGCCGATTCCGGTACTCCGCAAGGTATTGCGCAACCTCCCAGGAACTGTCGAAGCGAGTCGCATAATGGTTGCGGATCGTTTCGCGTCCCGCGTGCCGTACCCGCGCACTCTCGTTCCAACCATTGATTCGATTCGGAAAGTACCAGGCCAGCACAAATCGGAAGTTCCGTCTCTCACCGGGGGCGAGAGTGGAAGCAACCGCCACAGAGCCCGTGTCGGTCCTTCTATCCTCCGATGGGGTGTCGATGCCGAGGTCGTCAAGGCGCCCGTCGGCGGAGAAGTCGGTCCAGAACTCCTCCAGCGATTCGTGCGCCCACGAGCCGCGGCGCCACACGGGCTTGCACGTTACGGGGTCGTCCAGCACCGCGAGCGAGAAGTCACCGTACTGCAGGTGCTCCGGCGGGTACCGCTCGGACCACAGGTACAACCCGGCCAGTCCATGCATCTCGCGGAGGACGTTGCGATTCGTGCCACCCTGCGGTACGTGCGGATGGCCGAATCTGCCATGTTCGATGCCGCCAACCGGATTTAGGATCGAACCGACGATGCTAACATCGACGGCTGTGTTCGAGGAGTTGGTGACCCTGTAGGTGAGATAAGCGCCGGGCAGGCCGGAGTCCGCTGCATCAAGCGGTATGAGCGGAGTAAATGCTTCGAGACGCACTTGAACGGGCAGGCCGAGATCCTCGAACGTCAACCAGGCGATGGGGTACTCGCCCCGCAACGTGGATCCGGCAACGTGGGGCAGCCCGGCGGCGGTGCTTTGATGGTAACCGTGAGATTCGACGTACGGCGCCCGGACAGGCGCCTGGAGCACACGCGTCACCGGCTGTGCCCCGCGCGCGCAGGCACGAATTGCAAACCACGTGTTGGGCAGGGTGTGGCCCTTTGCGGGGCTGTTGAAGATCTCCCAGTCGCGTAACTCGCCCCGGCTGCCAAGCGAGACATTCCCGGCGCCGATGCCTCCCAGGAGGAAGGCCGCCGCAGTCGCTTCGGGTCCGAGCGCGCGAGCCACCACAGGCTCGTGGACCCCGCTCTCTCTGCTGCTTTTGGCGCTCACGTTCACCTCGCCTCCTCAGCCCGTTCCGCGCCGCACGAGGCGCCCGGACAACGAGGCACCGCGTTCTTCACCGGCGGTCGTGGGATCCGCCGTGGCAGGTCCGCCGAACCAGCCTCCCACGGCCAAACTGTTGGTGCGCGGAGACGGCTCGATACGAACCATTACCGTGCTGGATTGACCTGTACCGTCTTCGTCTCCGTGAAGAACTCGATCGCCGCCGTGCCCTGCTCGCGGGAGTGAGAGCTGGAGCCGCGCATGCCGCCGAACGGCGCGTGGGGATCGACGCCCGTCGTGTCACCGTTGACGCGGACCATCCCGCACTCGATCTCGTGGATATATTCTAGTGCCGCGTTGATGTCGCGCGTGAAGAGCGACACACTGAGACCGTACCTGGTGCCGTTCGCAATCTCGAGCGCATCCGTGATGTCCGCAGCGCGCTGCACGACAAGCAGCGGGCCGAACACCTCCTCCTGCGCGACTTCTGCGTCTGGCGCAACTCCGACGATCACAGTCGGCTCAAAGAAGTAGCCGTCCCGGAACGCCGCGTCAGTGGGGATAGCGCCGCCGAGCACAACCTCCCCGCTCTTTGCGCCCTCCTCGGCGTACTTGCGTACTTTCCCCTGAGAGTCCTGGGTGATGAGCGGGCCGACCGCGCTGCTGGCGTCCGTGGCCGGCGCGAGTGGCAATGCCTCGATCTGCTGGGTCAGACGTTCCACGAACGCATCCATGATGTCTGAGGTAACGATGGCGCGTGAGGTGGCGGTGCACTTCTGGCCGGCGAAGCGCATCGCCCCCGCCGCGATGAGCGTCGCTGCCTGATCGAGGTCCGCGTCGCCCAGCACGAGCGCGGCGTTCTTGCCTCCCATCTCGAGCTGATACTTGATATTGCGCCGTGCCGCAGCCTCCGCGATCCGCGCCCCCACACCGTCGGATCCCGTGAACGTGACGGCGCGCACGCCTTCGTGGTTCACTAGCGCTTCACCCAGCACGGAGCCCTTGCCAAGCACGAGGTTCAGTACCCCGTCGGGCAGGCCGGCTTCTGCGAAGACCTCTACCAACCGTTGGGCGGTGAGGGATGCAACCTCCGCCGGCTTCCAGATGATCGTGTTGCCGTACGAGAGAGCGGGCGCGATCTTCCAGAGCGGGATAGCAACCGGGAAGTTCCACGGACTGATCACTGCTACGGGGCCGAGGGGCTGCCGCAGAGTGAACTGAATACTACCCGCCTGTTGCGCGGGAATAACGGAGCCATTGGGGTGAACGGCTTGCTCCGCAAAGTAGCGCAGGATCATCACCCCGCGGTCCGCTTCCATCCCCGCCTCGCCAATGGGTTTGCCCACCTCGGTGGCCATGAGTGCGGCGAACTCATCACGCCGCGCCGCGAGGGCGTTCGCCGCGCGGTGCAGCACATCCGCGCGCGCCTGTGCCGTGCCGCGCGCCCACGGCCGGAAGGCGCTCGTTGCCGCCTCCGCCGCGCGATCCAGCGTCTGCGAACCCGCCTGCGGAACCTGCGCGACCACTTGCGTCGCGTCCGACGGGTTCAGGTCCGGAGTATGGTCCCTTCGGATTCAGATAGCCACTCGCCACCGACGTAGTGCGAGAGGGTTGCTGTATCATTTGCCATTGCGTTCTCCTAACGTTTCCGCGTGTCCTACCGCTAGGGCGTGCACGAAGTATGCCGTATGCTTGACACGGGTGGCCCTGTCTCACTGACGCACGCGGCGGAAGCGGGGAAGATGAGGTTCGGTAGGACGGTGGATCTGATGGGCTCATCAAGCCCGGCGCGGGCGTCCAACACGTATCGGCCTTCCGCGAGCGCGAACACCTCGATGATCTCGGCCTCCGAACTCACCAGCCAGAGCTCGCGGACCCCGAGTGTGGCGTACCGATCACTCTTCTCACCCCTATCGTACCTTGCCGTGCTGGGCGAAAGTATCTCGACGACGATGTCGGGCACGATGGTGAGACCGTACTCGGTATCAGCTGTTGGGACCGCTGCGTGAGGACCACGAGATCTGGGACCAGGACCGTTCCGTCGCCGAGAACAATTCCTGCTCTTGATGGGAACACCTCACCGGCTGTCGTCGATACTACTGAGTGGACGAAGAGGAACAGATGCCCGCAGATTCTTTGATGCTTGATGCTCGGCGTCGTCACCTCGTGCAGCTGCCCGTCTATCAGCTCATATCGCTTATCATCGCTCGGGCATTCACGAAAGAACTGCTTCGCCGTGAGCCGCGTTCCTGGTGGACGGACTGCCATTGAAGGCCTCCGGGTATCGGTTGATTGGAGAACGTCACTCCGCTGGTCAGGCGACGAACTCGCCGCCTTCGTAGCAGAGCTCGCCATCGGCGAACACCTTGCCCTCGCGCAGGTCGCAGATCATGTCCCAGTGGAGCGCGGACTCGTTCGTCCCGCCAGTCTCAGGGTAGCTGCGGCCAAGCGCCATGTGCATCGTACCGCCGATCTTTTCGTCGAAGAGGATGTTGCGGCTGAAGTTCTGAATGCCATAGTTCAGGCCAAACGCGACCTCACCAAGAAAGCGCGCGCCCGCGTCCTGGTCGAGCATCGAGTGCAGGAAGTCCTGCCCCTTGCCGGCGGTGGCCTCCGTTACCTTGCCGTTCTCGAACACGAGCCGCACGTCCTCGACCTCGTTCCCGCCGTACACTGCAGGGTACGTGAACCGAACATGGCCGTTGGCAGAGTCCTCGACAGGTCCGGTGAAGACCTCGCCGTCCGGGAAGTTGTGGCTGCCGCTCGCGTTGATCCACTTCCGCCCCTGCGCGCGGTACGTGAGGTCCGTATCTGGAGCGACGATGTGGATCTCGTCGTGCTGGCCAAGGAAGTTCGCTATCCTTTGTTGTTCCGCCTGCACCTTGCGCCAGCCGGTGGTCGGATCCTCCAGATCAAGCAGCCCCGCGCCGTACACGAACTCCTCGTACTCGGCAAGTGACATCCCCGCATCCTGTGCGTAGGCGTGTGTAGGGTAGAGTGTGAGGCACCAGCGCAGCCCGTCCGCCGCGGCCCGCTGCATGAATCGCTCCATGATTGGTGCGTTCGTCTGTGAGACCATGGCCATCCGCTTCGGATCCACGCCGCTGAGTGCCTTCGTGTTCTCCTCCGCGAGGATGTTGAGCATCGTATTGTAGTGTTCAATCTCCTGCATGCGCAGCGAAGAGAGATACTGCAACTGTTCCTCGGAGCCCTCCTTCAGCGAGATTTCTGGCAGGCCGCCGAGGTTGATTCGCGTGCTGACGTGCGCACCGGCGCGCACTGCCTCCCGATACGCCTCGCGGACGAGTGGGGCGCCGAGCGGTGTGGACGTGATCAGGAGCCGGTCGCCCGGCTCCACCTGCAGCGAGTAGTTGATCAGGATCTTCGCGAGTTTCTCGTGACGTGGATCGGCCATCTGTGGTTCCCTTCTATCGTGCAGCGTTTACCACCATGTCGGGGTGCCGTAGCGCTCCTCTTTCCAGGGGTCGCCGTTCATGTGATAGCCCGCGTCCTCCCAGAAGCCGGGCTTGTCGTCGGGAAGGAACTCCAGCCCGCGCAGCCACTTCGCGCTCTTCCAGAAGTATCGCTTTGGCACGAGCAGGCGAAGCGGATAGCCGTGCTCCGGGTCCAGTGGCTTGCCGTCGAACTGGTATGCGAGCATCACGTCGTCGTCGAGGAGCACCTCAATCGGGATGTTCGCGGTGAAGTTATTCTCGGCGTGGGCGAGCACGAACTTCGCCTCGGGCCCGGGCTTCACCAGGTCCACGAGCTGCTTGAACGGGACGCCGTCCCAGCGGGTGTCGAGCTTGCTCCACCGGGTGACACAGTGTATGTCCGTCGTGACCTCGGCCCGCGGCAGGGCGGCGAGCTGCTCCCAGGAGAGCGTGATCGGGTTGTCGACCAGCCCCCAGACACGGAAGTCCCAATCTCCGAGGTCCTGGTACGCGGGGACAGAACCGTAATGCAGCACGGGGAACTTTTTGGTGACCACCTGGCCAGGCGGCACACGCCCCTTCTGTTCCTCCGTTCGCCTGCCGCGATTGAAGAAGTCGAATGCCATCCTTGAGCTTTCCTCCGCTCCCTGACTATGCCACCCTTTCGGCGTACGAGTATAGCAGACCGGCCCGCCCGCTCTCGGACACATGCCACTTTACTCATGCAAGAGTTGGCATGGGGCTTCGTCTTCCTCGCGCGCGTCCTGGATAGGTGCTCGCGCAAGCGCATCGGCTGGGCGTTGTCCCGGACCATCGAGGCGGGCACGCACATCGGGCGCGTCATTGACGACGTCTATAACAACAAGAGACTACACTCCAGCCTGGGCTACGTGCCGCCGTCCGAGTTTGAGGCCGCCAAGATCGAGGGGCTGACTTCTGCCGGTGCGGCAACAGGGGTTCACTCCGGGCCCCTGCTACACCCAAGAGGCGGCGCAGTGAGGACCAAGGGAGTGGCGCACTCGACCAACGCGGATCTCCGCTCGTGGCTGAAGGAGGAGCTGGCGGTGATACTCGCTTGACTACCCGACCCCGTGATATTGCTGAGTCCCGAGCGGACCTGGGTGTTGTGGGAGAGCTGGGAGGAGGGGCTGCCGGCGAGGATAACGCTCAGCGGGCAGTTGCCGCCTCCATGGGGGAAAGTGGCGGTGGTGGCCACCGAGACCGAGCCCGTCGGCGTTCACGGCAGGAGGCGGCTGGCGGCTGCTGGGGGAGCTGGCGTGTGGGGCCGCATCCTCGCTGGGCTGGTACGAGGCCGAGCGGCAGGTGGTGGTGGCCGACGACGCGGCGTGGATCAGCAAGCAGACGGATTGGCACTTCTCGCGCGCCACCAAGATACTCGACTGGCCGCATCTGTGGCGGGCGGTCGCCAAGGCGGTGCGGTCGGCGGTATAAAACGGAGAGTAAGCGGCTGTACGAGGCCGCAGGCGGCGCGCTGTGGAAGGGCCGGGTGGGACAACGCACTGGATATCTTGACCGGCTTGAGCGCGGCCGAGGAGGCGGAGCGGTTGGAGCCGCTGGAATCGGCCATCTGCTACATCGAGGGTCGGCGGGGGTGGATCGGCGACTACGGTGCGTGGCGGAAGTTGTGGCTGCTCGTCGGCAGCGGGCTGGTGGATCTGGTGATCAATTGGCGAGCCAAGCGGCGCGGGATGCGCTGGAAGCGGGAGAACGTCAACGCTGTGGTGGTGATACGGGTACGGCAGATCAACGGGGCGAGAGAGGCACCGACACCACCTACCGCACTCGCGGCGTAGTCCCCGATTATTGGTAGAACCGGAATCTCAGTACTGCTCGACATACGTGGACCGTCCTGCTATCTTGGATCAATCTGTAATGGTGGATTGTAGGCCACGGGCTCGTCCGACTCGCATCACACCAGGAGGGACGCCACGAGCATGAACTTCATCCTGATTCCCGGCCTCTGGCTCGATGGATCGTCGTGGGAGAAGGTCGTTCCCGTCCTCCAGCAGGCGGCTCACCGCACGCACCCCATCACGTTGCCCGGTATGGCATCCCGGGACGCCGACCGCTCCGCGATCACCCTGCGCGACCACGTCGACGCAGTCATCGCGGCAATCGACTCCGTCGACCCTGCCGACGGGACGGTCGTGCTCGTCGGGCACTCCGCCGGCACCGCGGTCGACGCGCGGCCCGATCGGGTCGCCCGCGTCGTCTACGTCGGCGGCTTCCCCACGGGCGACGGTGACGCCGTCGCCGACGGGTACCCGGCTGAGAACGGCGAGATCCCGCTGGCGGCTTGGTCGGCCTTCGAGGACGAGGACCTCGCCGACCTCGACGGCAAGGCGCGCGCGGAGTTCCGCGAGCGCGCGATTTCGTCGCCCGAGCACGTCGCCCGCGACCCGCAGCAACTCACCGACGAACGCCGCTACGACGTGCCCGTCACCGTCATCTCGACTGAGTTCACCAGCGAGATGCTCCGGGGGTGGATCGAACAGGGGCTTTCACCGGTGCGGGAGTTCGCGAAGATCCGCGACGTCGACTACGGCGACCTGCCCACCGGCCACTGGCCGCAGTTCACCCGGCCCGAGGAGCTCGGGCGGGCGATCCTGGCCTCGACAGTGGCCTACCCGTAGATTCACCGAATAATCGACACGTATTTGCACTGATGCTGGCAAGATAGGCTGCCATCAGGACTGGGTCAGCCAGGTTGCGGTCATCGCGCGAAGACTCGTGGTTCTTTGGGACCTATCGTAACTGCTCCGGCACTATGCTCAACAGAAGGGGTTATACCCTCGGATAGAGGAGATGAAGATGATCGAGTTTCAAGCGGACAAGCAGGGTTACCCGGAACCCCCCGTCGCGGGCGACGAGACCGCCACCCTCCTGGGCTCCCTGGAGCGCCAGCGCGCGACCTTCGCGTGGAAGTGCGGCGGCCTTGACGCGGCCAGCCTGCAGGCGAAGGTGGGCGCCTCGTCGATCACCCTGGGTGGGCTGCTCAAGCATCTGGCCCTCGTCGAGGACAACTACTTCTCCGGGCGGCTGCACGGGCGGGAGCCGGGGCCCCCCTGGGACACGGTGGACTGGAAGGCCGACCCCGACTGGGAATGGCACACAGCCGCCGAGGACTCCCCCGAGCGACTCCAAATGCTCTGGCAGGACGCCGTGGCCCGCTCGCGCTCCCTGGTCGCGGAGGCGCTGGCCGAGGGAGGCCTGGATCAACTGGCACGGCGCACCTGGCCCGACGGTCGGGCGCCGAGCCTGCGGCGCATCCTGATCGACCTGATCGAGGAGTACGCCCGGCACGTCGGCCACGCCGACCTCATCCGGGAGTCGGTTGACGGGCTCACCGGGGAGGACCCAACTGACAGTCCCTATCCCTACGAGCCCCCACCGTCACCAGGTCGGGCATGACCGAGCGGACCCCCGTCTCCCGGAGCCGCCTTCCGTCAGTAGATCGCGCTCCGACGGCCGGTGGTGCAGTTGAGCGTCGGCCACGAGCGTGCCTTGACGTCGAGCACCACGTTTTCCGGCCGAATCGGCGAGGCTGATCGATTGAAGGTCAACGAGCTTTGTTGGTGTGGCCGAAAGGATGACATCACGTGCCCAGCAGATCACTGACGATTGAGCAGGTTCTGACCCTGCTCGGAGAGACGCCGCCGCGTATCGCCGCGATTACCGCCGGACTGGAACCGGCTCAATCCACCCCGGACGACGGTGGGTGGTCCGCAAACGAGGTGCTTGCCCATCTCCGTGCGTGTGCCGACGTCTGGGGCAATTGCATCGTGGCGATGATCGCCGAGGACACTCCGACGCTGCGGGCTGTCAATCCGCGCACCTGGATCAAGAAGACCGACTATGTCGAACTGGAATTCCGGCCCTCGTTCCGCTCGTTTGCCAGGCAGCGTGCCGATCTATTGGCAGTGTTGGAACCGTTGTCGCACGAAGGCTGGTCACGTGCGGCGACAGTCACGGGTGCGGGAAGGGTACTCGAGCGGACCGTGCTGTTCTATGCGGAGTGGCTGGCTCGCCATGAACGTCCACACATTAAACAGATCGAACGCATTCTCAACACCAATGCCCATGCAGCAACGGCCACCCCTTGGAACAGGCGGCCCGACACAGCCTTCGCCAACACGATAGCGTCCCACAAGCCGAACCAGGGGTCGATCTGGGATGCCGGCTGGGTGGACGACGTGGTGATCGAACGCGCGGTGCCGGAGGAGTAGCCATGATTGAGCGGATCTCGCCGCGACAATTTCACGAAGCCGACGGCGTCGAAGACTGGCGAGTGCTGGGCGATGGGGCGTGCACGTTCTTCCGCACCGGGTCCTTCGCGGCGGGCGTCGCACTGGTGGACGTGATCGGAAGGCTGGCCGACGCCGCGGACCATCACCCCGACATCGACCTGCGGTACGGTGCCGTGACGGTGCGGCTGTGGACGCATGAAGTCGACGGATTGAGCGAGCGCGACGTCGATCTGGCCCGGCAGATCTCGGCGGTGGCGTGCGAGCTGGGCGTCCCCGCCGACCCATCCGCCGTGCAGACCGTCCAAGTCACGATCGATGCGCTCGTCGGCCCCGAGGTGATGCCGTTCTGGCGCGCCGTGCTCGGCTACCAGGACCGGGGCGACGGCGCCGAGGACCTGATCGACCCGCGCGGCCGCGGGCCGTCGTTCTGGTTCCAGCAGATGGACGCGCCGCGCCCGCAGCGCAACCGGATCCACATCGACGTCTGGGTGGCTCACGACCAGGCCGAGGCACGGATCGCGGCGATGATCGCTTCGGGCGGCTACCTGGTGACAGACGAGAAGGCGCCGTCGTGGTGGGTGCTGGCCGATGCCGAGGGCAACGAGGCCTGCGTCGCCACATGGATGGGCCGCGACTGAGCGTGTCTTCCCCGCAACGGTCAGTCTTAGCCAGAGTCTCCAAGCGATGAACGCGGTCGCCAACTCGTTGATCACGTTGGTGCTCCCGCGCGGTTGGTTGACCAGGGCCGGAAGGACGGCCCGGCGGGCTTGCTGGGCCCAACGACGCTGCTTCTCGTCGGCCTTCTCACGCGCTTTGCGGGCGGCGCGCTCACGGCATCACCTGGCGTCGGCGGACTGCTCGCTGACGCTCTCAGCCGTCTGCTTCTGAACCTCGGCGCTGCTGGTGTCGACGTCGACACCAGCAGCGCCGCTTGGCGGAGGCCCGGCCCAGCAAGGCGTCCGCCGACACCACAACGTGTGCAGGTCTTAAGGCGAAAGCTGGTGTGTCAGCAGCTACCACACGAGGCTTCGTCTTCAATCCCGCCGCGCCGCCGGCGTTCACAGTCATCCCGACGGTGGTCACTGAGGTGGCGACGCGGCTACTCCAGGGGTGGGTGAACCTCAGGGCTGTGATGGGTCAGGGCTGCCTGGAGGAGATCAGGTTCTTCGTGCTCCTTGGAGTCGGGGGTAAAGGGTATCGGCGGGTGATGTTCCCGATCGCGTGGTTTCTGATGGCGTACCGACTCGAGGTGCTACTGGGCATTCCGTCAATGAACCTGGCCCCGAGCAAGCTCTTCCGGGAGCTCAAACAGGGCTGGCGCCTGCAGATCTATCCGACATTGTTGAACTGCTCGCCCACCTCGGCGTCGAGATCAAGCACCGCTTCGGCAGAGCACCGGACCAGCCCGGCCCCGATCACCAAGTCCCACACGCCGCCTGATCCATATGGTGTAATTAGGGGAGCAATAGACAACGGTCGCGGTTCGTTTCGTAGGGTCGTTCAAATGAGTGCCCGCTGAGTGCCCGCTATCCCCGCAATTAGCAACGGAGGTATTAACCACCGGCGTTGCTCACCGCTCCCGACCTATGTGGGGACTGGCTTCGCGCCCTGCTGGCCGTACATGGCCACGATCTCCCGCACAGTCGTGGCATCCTCGGGACGCTTGTCCATGTCACGGAAGCTGATGAGACGCGGGAAGCGTAGTGCGTAGCCCTGCTTCTCGTCCTTCATTCCGGCGCTGTGTACGGGCGAGCGAGTGATCTCGTCGGCGAGAACCTCGATGACCACTTCGGGGTCCACCCACACACTGGGCTGTAACAGGCTCTCGACGCGCGCCGGCTTTTCCGCGCTGATATACGGCTCGCAGCGTTCCCGGACCTCGCGCCACTCCACGTCCGTGAGGCCGGTGCCGATCTTCGTGATGCTTGGGAAAGTATCGCGCTCCGGGTCGTACACCCCGACCAGGAGGGCGCCAACGCCGAACGCGCTGCGCTTCCCGCGACCATAGATGTATCCGATGACCACGCAGTCGACGGTATCCTGCAATTCGCCAGCCTGGGCGCGCTTCAGCTTCACCCAATTGAAGTTACGCGCGCCCGCCTGGTACGGGGAATCGAGCTTTTTCGCCATGATGCCTTCCAGCCCGCCCTGGATGGCGTCGTTGAAGACGGTCATCAACTCCGACGTTTCATTCGCCACGATCTCGTCCGAGACCAGAATGGTGTCACCGGGCCGGATCAGGGCCCGCAAGCGCTTACGCCGTTCCGTGTACGTACGTGGTGTGATGTTCTCGCCATCTATGTACAGCACATCGAACGCGAACAGCCGGAGCGGCAGTTCCAACGCCGTATCCGCCACGTTGTGCTTGCGCCTGCGCCGAGTGGTTTCCTGAAACGGGAGGTACTCATCGGAGAGGGGATTGTAGGCCAGCGCCTCCCCCTCGAAGATCGCGCTTTTCGCCGCGACTTGTTCAAGCGTCGCGGCCGCTATTTCGGGGAACGAGCCGGTCATCTCCTCCAGGTTACGCGAGTAAATGCGCACCTCATCTCCGAGTTTATGGATCTGGCACCGGAAGCCGTCGAACTTCTTCTCGATGGCGGACGGGCCGAGCTTCGTGAGAATCGCCTCCGCGCTCGGCAGCCGTTCCGCGAGCGCGGGCCGGACCGGGTTGCCGACCTGGATGCTCAGGAGATCGACCGCCTCGATCCCATCGCGCCAGAGCGTTTCCCCGATGAGACCGAGATCGGACGTTTCGTTGTACGCCCGCTCCAGGCGCTTGCGCAGGCTCCTATCCCCAACCTTCGCAAAGGAGTAGCCGTCCAGAATCGTCGGATCACCAACACCGAGCCGCAGCTTCCCTACGAGGATGCGGCAGAGGTACATGGACGAGAGCGGGTCGAGCTGTGCGAGCAATGCGGCGAGGTCTCCAACCTTGCGTTCGATGCTGCCCGCACCCGAGGTGGTCGCGATGGCGGTAAGCGTGTCGAACACTGCCCGAACATCGGGGGTGTCCGCACGCTGTGGAGCCTTCCCAGATTCGTCCGCCATTTCGCGAGCCGCCGCTCCAATGTCGCCGAGCCGGTCGAAACGCCCGAGCACGAGAGCGCGATCTGCATCGAAGGCACGGGCTATCGCGTCTGCGACGTAGTTGTTGCCCATGCCGATTTCAATTGGCTGGAAGAAAGG
>Ga0136611_10000585_pt1 | contig 24325 bp, 19 predicted proteins | sample AntDrymUQ2232306_2_FD_106645 | JGI IMG/M metagenome (GOLD analysis project Ga0136611, IMG submission 106645) | Polar desert sand microbial communities from Dry Valleys, Antarctica - metaG UQ223 (23.06) | ecosystem: Environmental > Terrestrial > Soil > Desert | place: Antarctica: Dry Valley...
GCGGATGACCGATTCGATGCGTTCTTTGGTAATCAAGTGATGACTCTCAGGCGCGAGCGTTTGTTTCATTCGCGCTTTCGAGAGCGTTTTTGAATCGAGCAGAAACGGCGTGAGAACTTCGCCGAGCAGCGGAACTGCCGCGAGCTTTAAAAGCGGATTCTGGAGAACTTCATCATTGCAAACCGCGCCGACGAGAACGAGTTTTTCGACTCGCTCCGCCGAATCGAGCGCGAGTGTGGACGCGACCGCGCCGCCGTAGGAACTGCCGATAATCGTCGCTTTCCCGATTCCGAGGCGATTCATCAGCCGCTCGATCATTCGCGCCTGCGACGCAATCGTGTAATCGAACGACGCGGGTTTGTCCGAATACCCGAAACCGATTAAATCAACCGCGACGACGTGAAATTGCGCATCGGCGAGCAGCGGCGCGACGGTTTTCCAAACGTAAGTCGAAGCCGTGTAGCCGTGAATAAGGAGCAGCGTCGGATTCGTTTTGTCGCCGAATTCCTGATAATGAATCGTCGCGCCGTCAACTTCGGCGAAATTCGAATTCTCCGCGTGATGAATTTTATCCGAAACCGTTTCCCAATCAACGACACGCGCCCGCGTCAACATTTTCCAGGCGACCAGCCCGACGATTGCGCCGCCCGCGCCCAATGCCAGATTTTTCTTGTTCATAGATTTCTCCTTCAAACGATTTTATAACAAAACGAGTTTTGGTTGGACAGATTTTTCCGCTTCTTTAAAAAAACCAATCGCAATTAAATTTTCCGCCGCGTCAATCATTCGCACCGTCTGATTTTCCGCCATTTCGTCCGCGTCACACCGCAACTTTTTCCCGTTTCGCGTGTCTGTAATTTCTTCTTCATTTAAAACAACTTGCGGCAGATGCGAAACGGCTTCGTTCATCGAAATCAAATAATCGCTAAGTTTTTCAGCCTGGACAATCGCTTCCAATTCAGCAATCGTGACGGCTTTCGACAAATCGAATTTTCCCGCCCGCGTTCGCCGCAGTTCCGCGAGATGCGCGCCCGTTCCAAGTTTTCTGCCGATGTCTTCCGCCAGAGTTCTGATGTAAGTTCCAGCCGAACACGCGACTTTAATCCCCAAGTCGCAAGTTTCAAGTCTCGAGTCCAAATTCTCTTTCTCAGAAGTTTTATCATCTTCACGCTTCGGCGTTTTAATGGTTTCTAATTCGTAAATCGTAATTTTCACGGGTTCGCGCTCAACCTCAATCCCTTTTCGCGCCAACTCGTAAAGTTTTTTGCCCGCTACTTTTTTCGCCGAATACATCGGCGGCGTTTGCTCGATTTCGCCGCGAAATTCTGCCAACACATTTTCAAGTTCATCAATCGAAACCGACTTGGATTTTGAGAATTGAGAATTGAGAATCGAGACATGGGACTTTCGGTTTCCCGTTCTGTCGCCCGTGTCGGTTTCAAACCCGAATCTCAGAATCGCTTCGTATTCTTTCGCGTCCTTATCTAGAAATTGCGCGAGCCGCGTCGCTCTGCCGACGAGCATTACCAGAACGCCGGTCGCAAACGGATCGAGCGTTCCCGTGTGTCCGATGCGCTTCGTTTTCAAAATTCCCCGCAGCCGCGCGACGACATCGTGCGACGTGTAATCTTCGGGTTTGTCTATGACTAAAATTCCATCCATAATACTTTGATAAATCGTAAATCGCGGACGGGAAAGTTTCTACTCGCGATTAACGATTCCGGGAATTTATGTGGAAAAAATACAAGGAAATCAAGCCCGACAGCGAGCGCGTCATCAAAGATGTCGAGCGCGCCCGCCGCAAGACGTTCGACCGCGCCGTCAATCTGCTGACTTATAAACCGCGTTCGGTCGTCGAATTGCGAACGCGCTTGATGGAAAAAGAATGGACGAACTCGTCAATCGTCGAAGAAGTCATCGTCAAACTCGAAAGCTACGGCTATCTCAACGACGGGCAGTTTGCCAAAGATTTCGCCGCTTCGCAACTGCGCGGCAAGCCAATCGGGAAAAGAGTTTTGCAGCAAAAGCTCGTGATGAAAAAGCTCGACAAGGAAACAGTCGCCGCGGCGATTGAAAACGCGTTTGAAGAAACGCCCGAAGCCGAAGTCATCGAACGCGCCATCGCCAAAAGATTGCGTCTGAAAGGCAAACCGGAAACGCGCGAAGACTCGAAAAAGTTTTACGATTATCTTTTGCGGCAGGGTTTTTCCTACGATTTGGTGAGCAGCAAAATGCGCGAGATTGCAGCGCGGGTTTTTGATGAGGAAAATTGAAACAATGCTCGAAAAGTTACAAAAATGCGTTGAAAATTCTCGATTAGATAAACTTCCTTCTTTTGAAAGAAGAGCTAAAGAGCAACTTATTTTATCAGACAAAGAAAAGCAATCCCTGAAAGAGAATCCAATGTATCCTTTATCGGATTTTCTAAAATCAAAGAGTTTTTTCTATATTTCAAAACTTGAATATTCTGTTTGTCAGCGAGTTTTGATAATTCAATTCATTGATAATCCTGATGTTCCAATCGAAGAAGCTAATAAAGTTGTTTTTGCTTTCTCGAAAATTTTATATTTCTCAGATGAATGGAGTGATGAAAATAAAGATTGGGGCAAACTACAAAACATAGAACAAAACAAATTTATTGATGTCATTTTTTTCGATGCTTATTCTAAAGAAAATTACATTGAGTATTTTCTGATTTTGATTGATTGTGAAATTTGTTTTAGAACATCAGAATTACCTGAGATTAAATGACCAAGATAAATTACGACAACAAAACATTCGCGTCCGTTCAAAACTCTGAAACAGGTGCTAGGCAAAAAGGTTTTGCAGATTTATTAATGTGCTTTAAAGTGTTTATTGAGGTGTCCTAAATAAAATGAAAAAAGTTTTCTTTATCAAATGTGTCTTGTTGGTGTTTGGTTTATCGGTTTTCGGACAAACAACAAAAGCCGATCTCAATCAATTGCGAAAAGAAGTCGGTTTGCCTGCTTCAATTTCAATTACCAAAGCCGACGTTTCTTTTCCAACCGCAGAACCGATAAAAATCTATTTAGCGGTAAAGCACAACAAACGGGCAGCCAAAGATTTTGTAGATTGGGTAGAAGATTGGAATCAAAAAAATTCCAGTCAATTCGGCGAAATTCAAATTGTTGACAACTTGAATGACGCGGATATAGCTGCCGTTCAATTTCAATTCGGCGCGGGGCGTGTCGTGCGGGAAGAATCGGCGCAATTGAAAATCGGTAAAGGGCGGCGCGACGACGACAACGACGATGACAAATTTGTCTTAAATGACATCGGAAACTCAAACGCGCGAGTTGAAAGTTCAGTCAGAACCTTGAAAATACCACTTTATTCGTATTTAATCGTGCGCGGACGTAATTCTTCCTGGAGCGTTAACTATTCTCGTGTTGACGAAAAACTCTCAGGTAAAGACTTTCCCGAATTGCTTCTTCAATCGGCGATTGAGGAAAGATTAAAAAACCGTTGAATATAATTTTCACATTATTAAATTCCCTAAGAGTTCTGAATTCTCGCAGCATCTATTTCTATAAGAAATCGTATTTATTTACGGTTAAATTTCGATGACGAAAATAAATTACGACGACAAAACTTTCCTGTCCGTCCAAAACTCGGAAACCGGAGAAGTCGGCGCGGAAACGGTTTTCCATTATCATCAAAAAGATGATTTGGTTTGGGCAGAATACGCGGGCGGCGAGATTGTTTTCGGTAATTTGATTGCAAAAATTACATACAACGATTCGCTGGAAATACGCTACCAACACCTGAACAAACAAGGCGAACTGATGACGGGAAAATGTTTCTCAACGCCTGAAACGCTTTCCGACGGCAGAATCCGGCTCCATGAAAAGTGGTGTTGGACGAGCGGAGATTTTACCAAGGGCGAATCAATCGTCGAAGAAATCAAACGCTAGAGCTGCTTTTACCGTTTCCCGAAAACGTCGAACTTCGCTAACATACTTCTAAAAATTCAGGTACTCCCAAAACAATGAAGAAACGGTTTGCTTTGTTTACAGTCATAATTTTTGCAGTCTTTTCCTTTGCTTATTACCGAACGGCGGAAAGCAAACGATTCGATTCGCCGACGATACAGCCCGAAAACTTTTCAGAAATAAAGGCGCAAAACGTTCGTGCAGTCGCTTTCGGCGTTTCGGGAAAAGTCAGCGATTTCGCGCCCGTTTCGCCCGATAGCGGTCAGAGCGGCAAAAGAAGCGCGGACGAGCAAACCCGCGCCATACCGAATAAAGAACCGTTTCGCAAACAAATCCCGAACGCCGTCCACGATTCCGACACGGCTACAGCAAACTTTTCCGCCGCGCCGATGCCCGCGCCGTCGCTAACTTTCGACGGCGTATCGAGCAGCGACAACGCCGCCGCTTACGGTTTCCGCGTCGTGCCGCCCGACCCGAACGGCGATGTCGGACCGAATCATTACGTTCAATCGGTCAATATCCTGACGCGCGTCTTTGACAAAAACGGCGCGGCTTTAACGCCACCGTTTAAGTTGAGCAGTATTTTTTCGACGCTCGGAACGCCGTGTTCGCAAAGAAATGATGGCGACCCGATTGTGCTTTACGACGCGCTCGCCGACCGCTGGATGATTAGTCAATTCTGCAACAATTTTCCGCCGTTTCGCCAATTGATCGCCGTCTCGAAAACTGGCGACCCGACCGGAGCTTATTACGTTTATGAATTCGTGATGCCGAATGTAAAGTTCAATGATTACCCGAAACTCGGCGCGTGGACGGACGGTTATTATATGTCAACCGACGAATTTCTGGGCAGCGATTACGCGGGCAGCGGCGTGTTCGCGTTTGATAAAAAGAAAATGCTCGCCGGTGACCCGACCGCAAGTTACATTTATTTCGATTTGGCTTCGCCCAACACAATGCGAATCGGCGGACTTCTGCCGTCGGATTTGGACGGCTTAAACGCGCCGCCCGCGAATGCGCCGAATACGTTTGTCGGCTACGCGGCGACCGAATACGGCGACCCGAACGACGCGCTGCGGCTGTTTGATTTTCGCGCCGATTTTACGAATCCGGGCAATTCGACTTTTACTGAACGCTCCGAAAGTCCGCTAATCGTCCAGCCGTTTGACCCGACGAGTCCCGATGGACGCGCCGATGTCGCGCAGCCCGCGCCGGGCGAGCCGCTCGACGCGCAATCCGACCGCTTGATGTATCGCGCCGCGTATCGCAATTTCGGAACGCATCAATCGCTCGTCGTCAATCAAACCGTCCGCCTCTCGCCCGTCGGTCAAACTTATCGCGGCGGCGTTCGCCTTTATGAATTGCGGCGGACAAACGGAAATTTCGCCGTCAACGAGCAATCCACCATCGGCACCGTTGATGCGAGCCGTTGGTTGGGCAGCGCGGCGCAGGATTATCAGGGAAATCTGGCAATCGGCTACAGCTTTTCAAACGAAGTCAAAAAGCCTTCGATTTTATATTCGGGCAAGTTGGCAACCGAAACCACTTTTCGCACTGAAGAATCCTTGGTCAACGGCACGGGAGTCCAGGCGGCTTTCGGTTCGCGCTGGGGCGATTACAGTTCGATTTCCGTTGACCCGAACGACGACTGCACGTTTTGGCTGACCAACGAATACTACACCGAGGCGAGCCAAGCGGAAAGCCCGTTCGGTTGGCTGACTCGCATAGGACGATTTAAATTTGCCGAATGTGCCAGTGCGCCGCGCTCGACGATAAATGGCACGGTGACGAATGCGGCTAACGGTCAGGCGTTAGCCGACGCGACCGTTACGGCGAACACGGTTTATACGCGGAACACGAACGCGGGCGGCAGTTACGGGAATCTAATTCTCGTTCCTAACACCTATATTTTAACCGCTTCCCGTCGCGGTTTTCGTTCGCAAACCGTCACCGTGACAATTATCAACGGTCAAACTCTGACGCAGAATTTCGCGCTTCAACCGACCGCTCTTTTTGAAAATCCGGCAGTAAATTTCTTGAATGAAAGCTGCGCGCCGAACAACGCGGTTGACCCGTCGGAAACAGTGACGGTGAACATCGGTTTGCAAAATGCGGGCGCGGGCGCGACGACGAATTTAACTGTCACGCTGCTACCGAGCGGCGGCGTGATGAATCCGAGTCAGCCGCAGAATTATGGATCGTTGCCAATTGGCGGCGCGATTACTTTGCGACCGTTTACTTTTACGGCGAGTCCTGATCTAAATTGCGGAGCGGTGATAAATTTAACTTTTCAGTTACAGGACGGCGCGGAAATTTTGGGAACGATGACGATTTCATTAAATACCGGCAAACAGCGTGTCGCATTTCAGGAGAATTTCGATTCGGTCACTGAGCCGAACTTGCCCGCCGGCTGGACGGCTGCGGCGAGCGGAGCGCAGGAAGTTTGGAAAACTTCTGACGATGCCTTTCAAACGCCGCCCAACTCGGCTTATTCAAAAGCCGCCAGTCAGGTCGGAGTCAATGAGCTTGTTTCGCCGGTTTTTCGCACAAATTCGGCGGCGGCGGAGCTGACTTTTCGCAACCGCTACGATTTAGAGACGACGTTTCTCAGAAACAAACTTTACGACGGCGCGATTTTGGAAATAAAAATAGGTGGCGGCTTTTTCCAGGATATTCTCGCGGCGGGCGGAACATTTCTCTCCGGCGGTTATGACGGCGTGATTGACGGCTGCTGTCAAAATCCGCTCGCGGGCAGACTCGGCTGGTCGGGCAAAAGCGGTCCGAATCAAACGCCGGAATTTGTGGCCGCAAAAGTAAAACTTCCCGCCCGGGTAGCCCGCAAAAACGTCCAATTGCGCTGGCGCGTCGGCACTGATAACGGAACCGCCCGCGAAGGTCAATTCATAGATAACGTCTTCGTTTCTGATGGTTTCGAGTGCGCCTGTCAAACCGCGCAGACGAGCCGCGCGCCGTTTGATTTCGACGGCGACGGCGTTACCGATTTGTCGGTTTTTCGTCCGAGCGACAGCCAGAGCCAACCTGACTTTTATATTCAAAGAAGCGCGAATAATTCTTCAACGAGCGCGGCTTGGGGAAGCATCGGCGACTTAGCGGTGAACGCCGATTACGACGGCGACGGGAAAACCGATTACGCCGTTTTTCGTCCGTCAACCGGGACGTGGTTTATCTTGCGAAGTTTGGACAACACAATTTTTCCCGTGAACTTCGGATTCTCGACCGATAAACTTGTGCCTGCCGATTACGACAGCGACGGTCAAACAGACATCGCCGTGTTCCGCCAATCGAACGGCACCTGGTATATTCGCCGAAGCTCCGACGCGCAGTTTCGCGCGATTCAATTCGGCGCGGCGGAAGATTTGCCGGTGCAAAGCGATCTCGACGGCGATAACAAAATCGATGTCGCCGTTTTTCGTCCGTCAAACGGCGCGTGGTATTTCCTGCGAAGCTCGGATGACGGATTTTCCGCCGCTCGGTTCGGACAGAGCGGCGACGTGCCGGTGGTCGGCGATTTCGACGGCGATAATAAAGCCGATCTGGTCGTCTTTCGTCCGTCGAACGGCGTTTGGTATTTGCAGAAAACCGCGCAAGGTTTCGTTGCCGTTCAGTTCGGCGCGGGCAACGACCAACTTTTGCAAGCCGATTTCGACGGCGACGGCAAACGCGACATCGCGGTTTACCGTCAAAGCACGGGCGTTTGGTATTACATCAAAAGCTCGGACGGCGCGTTTGTTTCGCGGCAGTTCGGCGCGGGCGGCGATATTCCGGTGCCGACGATATATGTGCCTTAATACATTCGCTTTGATTATTCAATAAAATAGAGAATGTGGTAATAATAATTAACCGACAATTTCCCCTTCCTGTAATTGTTAAAATTTAAAAAGGAATTATTTAATGAAAAAGTTTTATTTCGTATCAGTTGTTTTATGCGTGCTTGTCGCATGGTTCGGTTTGAGTTTTCAAACTTCTTCGGCGCAGAACGAAACGATTTTAATGGCGGAAATCAATCAGGTTTCGCCGAATCTCGTTATCAGTCAATTTCAAGTCGCCGGAGGAACGGCGAATGACGAATTTATCGAACTGCATAATATCAGCTCAAACAGCGTTGACCTAAACGGTTTTCGCGTCGTTTACCGCTCGTCCGGCGGAACAAACGACGTGTTGTTTGCTCAGTGGACGACCGGCACGATAATTCCGGCGGGCGGATATTATTTAATCGCTTCGACCGGCTATGACGGAACCGCTGCGCCGAATTTGGTTTATAATCCGACCGGCCTGCCAGTGTTCGATGTCGGCGACCGGCGGCGGCATCGCCATCCGCAACGGCGCGCTCAACAGCGGAGTGATTTTTGACTCAGTCGGTTACGGCTCGGCGAGCAATGCTTTTGTCGAAACGGCAGTTACTGCCGTGCCAGCCGCAAATGCCGGTCAATCGCGCTTCAATAACGGTTGTCAGGATACGGACAATAACGCGAACGATTTTTCGACCGTTAATCCGTCCGCGCCGCGGAACGCTTCCAGCGCTCCGAATTTGTGCGGCGGCGGCGGAACGACACTGCTGATCGGCGGCGGGGCGAGTCCGAATACAATTTCGCCCGGCGGGACGACGCTCCTGACCGCTTCGGTTTTCCCCGCGACGACTCCGCCCAGCACGAACATTACCGTCACCGGAAATCTAAGCGGCATCGGCGGCGCGGCGAATCAGCAGTTTTACGACGACGGAACAAACGGCGACGTGACCGCCGGCGACAACACTTTTTCATACACGGCGACGATTCCGAGCAGCGCGAACGGCGGAACTTTCGGCATCGTCGCAACCGCGACCGACGCGCAAACGCGCTCGGCGAGCGTCACCATTAACGTCACGATCAACGCGCCGCCCGCCGGTGAAGACCATATGCTGCTCGGCAATCCGAGCAACGCCACGCCGGATGTCGCCAACGAAAATAATTACCTGATGACGAAGCCGCAATATTCGCTTTCATATAACCGCAGCCGCGCGACAGCGAATTGGGTTTCGTGGCGACTCGATTCAAGCTGGATCGGAGCTACACAGCGCCAAGACGATTTTCGTCCCGACGAGACTTTGCCGGCGGGCTGGTATCGGGTTTTGGATACGGATTATTCCGGCTCCGGTTACGACCGCGGACATATGACGCCTTCGGGCGACAGAACGCGTTCGATTCCCGACAATTCGGCGACGTTTTTGATGACCAATATCATTCCACAGCTTGCCGCCAACAATCAGGGCGCGTGGGAAGATTTTGAAAGCTATCTGCGAACTCTGGCGCAAGCCGGACAGGAAATTTACATCGTCTCCGGCGTGTATGGAAACATCGGCACGATTGCCGGCGGCAAGATCGTCGTACCGTCTTCAACGTGGAAAGTCGCGCTCGTTCTGCCGAACGGCACGAACGATTTGCAGCGTATTACAAAGGGAACGCGAACTGTCGGAATCATCGTCCCGAATTTCCCGCCGCTTAATATCAATGCGACGTGGCGAGAGTATCGAGTTTCCGTCAACGAGGTGGAAAACTTAACCGGCTACAATTTTTTCTCGAATGTGCCGAAAAATACGCAGGAGATCATCGAGAGAAGAAAAGACAGGCAATAACTATTGTTCAAAATATGAAGAAGATTTCGTTCGTTTTGTTTTTAAGCGTCCTGCTTTTCACCGCTGACGTTTCGGCGCAAAAAGACCGCGGCATCGGCGAAGTGCAGGGCGAGAAAAACTCTTCGCCGCTGGTCGGCGATTCCGTCCGGTTGACCGGAATCGTGACGGCGCGATTGAAAGTCGGATTTTTTCTGCAATCGCCCGACGACAAAACCGATGGCAATCCGGCGACGAGCGAAGGCATCTACGTTTTCACAAAAAGCGAGCCGCCGGGCGAAGCCGCCATCGGCAACTTGATTTCCGTTACCGGAACAGTCGAGGAATTTATTCCGAAACAAGAACCGCTTAGTTTGCCGCTGACCGAGCTTTCGATGTTCAAAGACCGCGATGTTATCAAAGTTATTTCTAAAGCCAACCCGCTTCCGAAACCGGTTGTTTTAACCGCAGTCGAGACAAGCGTAACCGTTATTGACGCGCTCGAAAAATATGAAGGAATGCGCGTTTTTGTTGCGGAGATGACCGTTGTCGCGCCAGCCAACGGCAGAGTTGAAGAAAAGACCGGCACGTCCACATCGGACGGTATATTTTACGGTGTGGTCAAGGGCGTGGCGCGACCGTTTCGCGAAACCGGACTCGACATTTACGATTACGTTCTGCTGCCCGAAAAGGAAAAGGAAAAACTTAAAAAAGCCACACCGAAAATTGCCGTCTTCGACCACAATCCGGAACGACTGCGCGTCGAAAGCGCGGCGCAGCTTGGTGCGCAAACGATTGATGTGACGAGCTTTTCGGAAATCAAAAATCTGACCGGCGTTCTTCATTATACTTACCGCGCATACACAATTTTGGTTGATGCCGACAATAAACCGACAATTTCCAATCTCGTTAAAGCCCAGCCGTTGCCCGCGCCGACGAGCGGACAATTTTCGATTGCCGCGACGAATCTCGAAAGATTTTTCGACGACGAAGACGACCCCGATATTAAAGAGCCGATTATTACGAGCGAAGGTTTTGAAAAACGTCTGAAAAAAGTTTCAATGGCGATTCGCTCATTTATGCAAACGCCGGACATTGTGGGCGTTATCGAAATAGAAAATCTCGCCGTCCTGAAAAAACTCGCCGACCGCATCAACAAAGACAGCGAGGCGAGCGGCAAGCCGAATCCGAAATACGAAGCGTATCTGGTCGAAGGCAACGACATCGGCGGCATTGATTCGGGCTTTCTGGTCAAATCAATCCGCGTCGCAGTTTTGGAAACAAAACAATTCGGGAAGGATGAAAAATTTGAAAATCCCGTTTCGAAAAAAGAAGTTTCGCTTAACGACCGTCCACCGTTCATGCTCCGCGCCATCGTTAAAGACGAGAAAACAAACAAGCCTTTAGAGCTAACCGTTATCGTCAATCACTTAAAGTCACTGCGCGGTTACAACGACGAAAAAGACGCGCCGTTTGTGCGGATGAAGAAAAAACTGCAAGCCGAATTTTTGTCGAAATACGTCGCCGAACGATTGAAAGCGCATCCGAGCGAACGCATCGCTCTGGTCGGCGATTTCAACGCGTTTCAATTTAACGACGGAATTATGGACGTTATCGGCACGATAAAAGGAACGCCGTCGGCGAAAGATTCGGTGTTCATCGCCTCGGAAGATATGCTCAATCCCGATTTGACCAATTTGGTTGATTTGATTAAAACCGAGCAGCGATATTCATACAGCTTCGACGGCAACGCGCAGATTCTCGATCATTTTCTCGTCAGCGACGCGCTCAAACGACATCTCGCCGGTTTCGGCTACGCCAGAATCAACGCCGACTTTCCCGAAACGTATCGCAACAATGACACGCGCGTTGAACGCTTTTCCGACCACGACGCGGCGATTGCGTATTTTACGTTTGACGAGAAAATTGCGCCGAATGCCGAAAGCAAAACGAATCAAAACCCGAAAAAATAAATTTATCGAAAATGAATGGAAACCGCAGCTTGAAATTTTTCGGCGGCGGTTTTATTTTTGCGATTGTAGAATCCGATACGCTTCTGATCGCGGCAAGCCGAATTCCTTCGCCGCTCGTTTAAGCGCGAGTTTGCGGTCAATGCCTTCGTTTTCCAATTCGGCGACGCGCTCAGGCAAAGATTTTTTATTGGCGATTGGCGATTGGCGATTGGCGGTTTCCTCCTGGTTAATGACCAAAACAATTTCCCCGCGCACTTCGCCCGATGAAAATTTCGCCGTCAATTCTTCCAAACTTCCAAGAATCGTTTCTTCGTGCAGTTTTGTAATCTCGCGCACAACGGCGGCTTTTCTGTTTCCCAAAATTTCCAGGCAGTCAATCAAACTTTTCGCCAGACGATGCGGCGTTTCATAAAACAGAAGCGTTGCGGGAATGTTCAAAACTTCCGCCAGACGCTTGCGCCGTTCGTTTTTTCTGGAGGGCAAAAAACCGCCGAAAAAAATTGAATCCGTCGGCAAGCCGGAAACAATCAGCGCGCTGACGAAAGCAACCGCGCCCGGAATCGCCACGACTTTCGCGCCGATTTCGTGCGCTTTCCGAACGATTCTTAAAGCCGGGTCGCAAATTGCCGGAGTTCCCGCGTCCGATACGACCGCGACGGATTTTCCCTGTTCGAGAAAGTCGGCAAGTTCATCAGTTCGTGCGTGTTCGTTGTGTTCGTGATAGCTGACGAGTTTTTTCTTGATGCCGAAGTGACTCAGAAGTTTTCCCGTGTGGCGCGTGTCTTCGCAGGCAACGAGGTCAACCGATTCGAGAGTTTCGAGCGCGCGTTTGGAGATGTCGGCGAGGTTTCCGATTGGCGTGGCGACGAGGTAAAGAATTCCGGTCATTTTAAAAAATAAAAGGCAGCGCGATTTTAACACACGCCGCCTTTGTTTTTTCAAACGCCGAGAGTTTTAGCTTCCGGCTGTTTTCTGCGGACAGCTTTCCGGCTGCATCTGACTGACTGCCGTTTCGGTTTGCTTATTCTTCATCGGGCAGGAATCGCCGCAGCAATTCGCGCAGCAATCCGTCGCGCTTTTTTCGCCGCTCGCCTTCATCGGACACGATCCGCTTTTGCAGCAGCAATTGTCGTTATCGCAGCACGAAGCTGTCGAATTATTTTCAGCCGTCGTTTGCGCCGCTTGGTTTTTCATCGGGCAATTGTCGCTTTTCGCGCAGCACGAAGCCGCCGCCGTTACACCCGAATTGTTTGTCTTGTTAAAAGCATAAACCGCTGCGGCAAACGCCAGAACGAAAACGGCGGTCAATGCTACTAAAAATTTACTTTTCATTTTTTTATTTCCTCGTAATTTAAAAATTAAGCCAAAGGTTTTGCCAATCAGCGATTGATTGACGTTTCTCAGAGGACTTATTTTTAAATTCGGAAAACACGATTACGCAAATAAGTGCTTCCGCGATTGCTGATGACGGATTGATAAGCGGGTAAAGACGGCGAATATATTTTTTGAAATGAAAGCTTTGGCGGCGAGACTTTAACGACTGCCGCAGTTTGCGCCGATTGCTGATTTGATTCGAGTTTTCGCGCCTTGTCGAAAACCTGCGACATAGACTGGCAGCAATTTACTGTTTTATTTTCAGTTTCAAACGAAGCGTATTGCGAAGCAGTTTCGTCGGTTGATTTTTTATCGCAATGACTGGTTTTCTTCAGCGGACAGCTTTCTGCTTCCGCAGCCTGCGCGTTCGGCATTTCGCAGCAAAACAAAAAGACAACGCCGCTCAGCCAAACGGCGAGCAATCCCGCGACAACGCGCTTTGTATTTTGCTGTAAGTAATTTGCCTTCCTCATTAAAAATGAATACTCGTAAATTGTCCTTTTGTCCAGAATGTTAGACGTTGAAACGAAAGTTCACGATGTCTCTTTCCTGCATAATATAATCTTTGCCTTCGAGCCTGGTTAAGCCTTTTTCCTTTGCTTCTTTCTCCGAACCGGCGCTGATTAAATCGTCGTAGGAAACGATTTCGGCGCGAATAAATCCGCGTTCGATGTCCGAGTGAATCACGCTCGCCGCCGCCGGAGCTTTCGTTCCCATAGGAATCGTCCACGCGCGAACTTCCTTTTCGCCCGCCGTCAAATAGCTCATCAAGCCGAGCATTTTGTAAGCCGATTTGATTAATTTATCAACGCCGCTCGATGTCACGCCCAAATCATTTAAAAACTCTTTGCGTTCGTGTTCTTCGAGCGCGACGAGTTCGGCTTCGAGCTTGGCGCAGATAACGACGACTTCCGCGTTTTCCTTCGCCGCGTGTTCTTTGACAGTTTTGACGTGCGCGTTTTCGTCCGGGTTCATCAAAGTCTCTTCGTCAACATTCGCCGCGTAAATCGTCGGCTTGGAAGTTAGAAGGAAAAAACCTTTGAGAATTGCCTGTTCTTCTTTTAATAACTCGACAGCGCGTGCCGGACGCGCCTCTTCGAGAACGGGCAGAACTTTATCGAGAACTTCGAGTTCCGCCTTCGCCGTTTTGTCGCCCGATTTCGCGCCGCGCTGCGCTTTATCGCGCCGCTTTTCGACCGATGCTAAATCGGCTAACGCCAATTCGATTTGAATCGTTTCGATGTCGCGTATCGGATTGACCGAGCCTTCGACGTGAATGATGTTCTCATCTTCAAAACAGCGCACGACCTGAATCACCGCGTCGGTTTCGCGGATATTCGCCAGAAACTGATTGCCCAAACCTTCGCCTTTTGACGCGCCGCGCACCAAGCCCGCGATGTCAACAAATTCAACCGTCGCGGGAACGACGCGCTGCGCTTTGTTCATTTTTTCAAGAACCGGCAGTCGTTCGTCCGGCACGGCGACGACACCGATGTTCGGCTCGATTGTAGCAAACGGATAATTCGCCGCGAGCGCGGCTTCCTGCGCGGTCAGCGCGTTAAAAAGTGTGGACTTTCCGACGTTCGGCAATCCGACGATTCCTGCTTGTAACATAGATAAATTTCAAGTTTCAGATTTCAAATTTCAAATTGGTTATTCTACCTTTGAAAACTGATTTTGAGAAATCAGCAGAAAGATGAAAATTACAGACGCATTAAGACTGGAGCGCAAGCGGGACGCTTGCCAAGCATTCGAGAGAACAAAAAAGTTTCGATTACTTTAACTAGAAAGTAATCGAAACTTTTTTTCGCGCCATCGCGCTCACTGCAAGCGGGACGCTTGCGCTCCAGTCCGTTGTCCGCTGAAAACTTTATTGCGGCAGATACGCATTCGGAATCGGCTTGTCGGTTGACGCGCCAAATCCGATGCCCGTAAATCCGCTTTGGCTTCGCAGCAAATACCACGCGCCGTTTGACGGTCGAAAAACCGAAACATCAGCTTTATTGTCGCCGTCGTAGTCGCCGGTGACTGGCAAATCGCCGCTCGTGCCGAATTGAATGGCGGAAAATCCGTTGGTCGTCTGCTGCAAATACCAAACGCCGCTGCGGAAAACAGCTAAATCCGTTTTGCCGTCGCCGTCAAAATCGCCTTGCGCCGGAACGTCGGAAGCAGTGCCGAACGCCGCACCGGAAAATGCTCCGTCGGACGAGCGCAAAACATACCAACTGCCGCTCGACGGACGATAAACGGCGATGTCCGATTTGCCGTCGCCGTCGTAATCGCCAATCACGGGTTTGTCTTCGCTCGTGCCGAATTGGACAAATCTAAATGTTCCGAGACTGTCGCTGTTGGCGATATACCAAGTGCCGTTTGACGGGCGAAAAACGGCGACATCCGTTTTACCGTCGCCGTTGTAATCTGCCGGAACAGGAATGTCGCCGTTTGTTCCGAACGGACGCGCCGTTAAAAATCCGGCTTTGGTCAGCAGATACCAAACGCCTTCGGTCGGACGGAAAACCGCCGTGTCGGTTTTGCCGTCGCCGTCGTAATCGCCGGGCGCGAGAATGTCCGTTGCCGCGCCGAAAGCGGCTCCGCTGAAGCTGGCATTTGAACTGTTCAAAACATACCAGATGCCCGTGTCGGGACGAAAAACCGAAACGTCCGTTTTGCCGTCGCCGTCAAAATCCGCCGTTTTATTTTTGGCGATTGCCGCGCCCGCGACCGGTGCGTCCGAGATATTGTTATCAATATTGAATGTCACGCCGCCCCAGGTTTCGTTGCGCGGTCCGATATATTGATGAATGCGTTGATTATTTGTCCAATAAGTATCGGGCAGCGGCGCAACGCCAAAGACGCTCATCACGTTATTCCAACGCGCCAGCCAAACCGCGTCCGTCCGGCTCGGCAGCGGAATGTTTATCCAATCATTTACGGCGTTCGTCGGCGAACCGTAAACGCCGGAAATATAGCCTTGCTCTTTTAGACGGTCCGTCCAACCTTTCAAAAACGCTTTGACCGGAGTCGAACACGCGCCCGTGCCGCTCAAATCGTCGTAGCGTTCCATATCGTAATAAAGCACCGTGCCTTGCGTCAGTCCGAGATTGTTCGCGTCCGTGATGGCGATGTCGGCTTCGGCGCGTCCCTGCGTTTCGGCTACGCCCGCGTCGAAACTGTGTTTTTGACAACTCGCGCACACCGAACACGGTGCCTGATAACCGACAATCGTCGGAATCAAACCCCAGCCCATCGCCGAAACTTGATTCACCCAAGCCGCCGTCAATTGCGGCTGCGAGCAGCCGCGATTTCTGCCGGAAATATAAATGTTTGAATCGTAAAACGGCGAAGCGTTCCACCAGGTTTGCATCTGCGCGGGCGTGGCGGCGGTGCATTTGTCGAAGCCGCGATTCAAACTGATGCGCGTCGAACCGCCGGGCGGCGCGGCAAAAATTGAATCACGCGCTTCGAGTTTGGCGTTTTCTTTTTCGAGGCGGGCGAGATTCTTAATTTGCGGCGGCGTGATTTCTTTTGTTCTGGTGAAAAGTTTTGATTCCTGAACGCAGCCGATTTTCGCGCCTTCGCAATTTCCTTCCATCTTTAAAGTCCAACTTCCCGAAACTTTTTCGGCAGACGCTTCGTCGTCGCGGCGAATTTCCGTCGCGCGTTGCGAAAACTCCCAGGTTTGTCCGCCGTTTGAAGATTCGTAAATAATTTGCCCGACAAAATTTGAACTTGTCGGGACGCGAAGAAACAAACTTAAATCGCCGTTTTCATAAATTCCGAGTGAAGCGTTTTCTAAATCGGCTTCTTGTAAGTCATCGGTTCTTAATTTGATTGAAATTCTTACCCAGGAATTTCCGCCATTATCAGTTTTGGCTAATTCGAGACGAGCATTTTTGGAATTGGCTAAAATCGCAAAACCGACATTCTGATTTTCAAAGAAAACCGCGCTGATTGTTTCCGGTGAACTTTTCGGCAAAGCGATTTCGCGCCACGTCGCGCCGTTGTCGTCGGTTCTGAAAAGCGTGTCGCTTGTAAACGCGATGCCCGAACGCTCGCCGAAAAACTGAATGTCTTTGATTTGCGAATTCGGCGCGGCGGCTTCGGAATTCGGTTCGGAAAAAGAAAGTTGAAAGGCACGAGCGTTATTTCCGCTTTCCGAATTAAAAATGGAGTTCTGTTGCGCCGGCGTTGTCGCGCAGCAAAAAATGACGGAGAAAATGGCTGACGATAAAAAGAGCGTAAATTTTCGCATTATAAACCTCGCAGGATTTTTGGATTTTTGGTTTCAGAAAAACTAATTGTTATCGGGGAAAGTATAGCTTATTAAAATAGCTTTTTCCAAAAAAATTACGGCTGCGAGAAAAATCTCGTAAAATTTTGTATTAAAGGAGAATTAAGGTAATTTATACCTGGCAAATACCTGCCGCGTAAACAACAAAATTATGTTTTTGTCCTTCGTTCTAATTCTGCTCATAACCGTTGGCGGTTTGGGTTTGACTTATCTTTTCGCTGACGACGAGCCGATTTTATGGCGTGTTTGCGCGGGCAACGTCGTCGGGTCGGCGGTCTTCGGATTAGTTTGTTTTTTGCTCGCGTGTTTTTTCGGATTCTCGGTCGTCACGATTTCACTCGCCTTTTTGATTAGTCTCTCGCCGCTGCTTTTATTTACGCGGAAAACAAACCACGCAAAACTCCGCGCGGATTGGCGCAGAGCGAAGGGAAAACTCGAGGGCGCGACGTTCAAAAAATTTCTTCGATTCGGTTATTACGCTTTCTTTTTCGCCGTCTTCTTTTTCTTTTTTGAACGCGCCATTCTCGAAACTCCAAACGGGATTTCCACCGGCGCGTCGCAAAACTACGGCGATTTGCCGTTTCACCTGGGCGCGATTTTCTCCTTTACTGACGGACAAAATTTTCCGCCGGAAAACCCTTCTTACGCTTTCGCTAAATTTTCTTACCCGTTTATGGCGGATTTGATAACGGCGGCGCTGGTCAAATTCGGCGCGGGAAGCGTGCGCGAGGCGATGCTCGTGCAAAATATCTTTTTAGCTTTTTCTTTGCTCGTCATTTTGGAACGGTTCGTTTTCAAATTAACCGGCAGTCGTCTGGCAGGAAAAATTGCGCCGGTGAGTTTGTTTTTTAGCGGCGGATTGGGTTTTTTGTGGTTTCTCAAAGACTACTGGCAAGGGACGCAGGCATTTTTCGATTTGCTCTGGAATCTACCGAAAGATTACACCATCAGCGAAAAGTTTCGCTGGGGAAATTCGCTGGTCGTGCTTTTTGTCACGCAGAGAAGTTTGCTGTTGGGAATGCCGTTGACGTTGATTGTTTTGCAGAAACTCTGGGAGATTTTCTCAAATGGAAAAGAGGAAAAGAGACAAGTGGAAAAAGGTGAAAGCCTCTCAAGCAAATCGTTCTCTTTCTCTTTTCCCCCTTTTATCATCGGTTTGCTCGCCGGAACTCTGCCGCTGATTCACGTTCACAGCCTGGTCGTTTTGTTTGTCGTCAGCGCGTTTTTATTTTTTTTTAGATTGGACAAATTGCGCGAATGGATTGCCTTCGGTGTCGGTGTTTCAATCGTTGCCGTCCCTGAATTGATTTGGGCGATGACGGGCAGTGCGACTCGTTTGACGGAATTTGTTGACTGGCATTTCGGCTGGGACAAAGGCGATGCGAATTTCTTTTGGTTCTGGCTGACGAATACTGGAATTTTTATTCCGCTTCTACTTTTCGGAATTTATTTTATTTTCAACTCGAAGATGAAGAAGCGCGAAGGCGCGGAAGAAGACAAAGGACGAATGACGAATTTGTTGCTTTTCAGTTTGCCGTTCTTCTTATGCTTTTTCGTCTCAAACGCAATTAAACTCGCACCGTGGGAATGGGACAATATCAAAGTTTTAATTTACTGGTTTGTCGGCTCGCTTCCCATCGTCGCGTTCATTTTGGCGTGGCTTTGGAATCGGGATAGAATCTTAAAAATCGTCGCTGGTTGCTGCTTGATTATTTTGACCGCTTCGGGCGCGTTGGACGTTTGGCGCACCGTGTCGAGAAAAATTGATAATAAAGTTTTCGAAAAGGACTCGGTTGCCGTTGCCGAACAAATAAAACGCAAAACCGCTCCGAACGCCTTATTTTTAAACGCGCCGACGTTCAATTCGGCAGTGGTTTTATCGGGCAGACGTTCTCTGATGCGTTATACCGGACATCTTTCGTCTTACGGAATTGATTACGGGGCGCGCGAAAGCGAAGTGAAAAAAATCTACGCGGGCGACGGCACGGCGGAGATTCTTTTGGATAAATACGGCATCGAATACGTTTTAATCAGCCCGGAAGAGAAATCGAATTTGACCGTCAACGAAGAATTTTTCCGACGCTTTCCGGTCGTTGCGGAAGCCGGGCAGTATCGCGTTTATCAAATTAAAAAATGAAATCACGGAAGAACATAAAAAGAGACGCGCCGAAGACGCGCGGACACGCTGAAGACGCGCGGATTTTAGACGAGGAAAAAAGAAGCGGAGAAGCGGAGAAAAATCTCTCGACTCTCGATTCTCGATTTTCGACCGACCAGGGTGAAAGACCGAAGATGGAAGACCGTCTTTGGCTGGTCGGCTGTCTTGTCATCACTGCAATTGCCGCTTTTCTGCGGTTTTTCTGGCTTGAGCTAAAACCGTTTCATCACGACGAAGGCGTGAACGGGCATTTTTTAATCGCGCTTTTCCGCGACGGCGTTTATAAATACGACCCGGCAAATTATCACGGTCCCGACCTTTATTATCTTTCGCTGGCGTTTGCGAAAATGTTCGGTTTGAACACAATCAGCGTTCGCGGAAGCGTGGCGTTGTTTGGAGTTTTGACGGTCGTGCTGGCATTTTTTCTAAGAAAATATATCGGCAGCGTCGGCAGTCTCGCCGCCGCACTGTTCATTGCTCTGTCGCCGGGAATGGTTTACATCTCGCGCTATTTTATTCACGAGATTTTGTTTGTGTTTTTCAGTTTCGGCATCGTCGTCGGCGTTTTGTATTTTATCGAAAAAAGAAAAGCCGGCGTGTGGGCGATTGCGACGATGACGCTTTTGCTGCTCGTCTGTTTTCTGCCGACCGCGCTTAGTTTAGCGAATGTCATCGGCAGGGATAATGCGATTTTGGTTTGGATTGTGCGGCTCGGTTTGCTTGCTGTCGAAGCGTTTCTGGTTTTCCTGATTATGCGGATGCTGCTCGCGTGGAACGAGGGCAGCCCGATTTATCTGCTGCTCGCGACGGCTTCCGCCGTCCTGCTTTTCGCCACCAAAGAAACCGCTTTTATCACCATCGGCACAATGCTCATCGCCTGCGTCTGCGTTTGGCTGTGGCGCAAAATTTATCGTGCCGTCGTCGGTCAGCCGAAGGAAAATGAACTCGAACCCGTTGCGCTAACCTGGGCGACTTTTCGCGCCCGTCTCGGCACATCATCCGACGTGCTTTTGATAATCGCAGCCTGCGCTTTCGTTTTTATATACGTCGGTATTTTGTTTTTCTCGTCTTTTTTTACTTACCCCGAAGGCGTTTTAAAAGCGTTCGAGGCATACGCCATCTGGACAAAAACGGGAAGCAAAGACCACACGCAAAACGGCTTTTTCGCTTACCTGAAATGGCTCTGGAAAATCGAATCGCCGCTTCTGATTCTCTCGGCAATCGGAACTTTGATCGCATTTTTCAAAGCGCGCCATCGTTTCGCAATGTTTGCCGGTTTATGGACATTCGGGCTTTTTCTCGCTTACTCGATTATTCCCTACAAAACGCCGTGGCTAGCCATCAGTTTCACCTTGCCGATGTGCATCATCGCCGGCTATGCCGTTAACGAACTCGTCGCTTCGCGCGACGTTCCGATGAAAATTTTCGGCGGAATTTTAACCGTTGTCGCCGCTGCGATTCTCGGTTATCAAACTTACGATTTAAATTTCCAAAGATACGACGACGATTCGATGCCGTATGTTTACGCTCACACGAAGCGCGGTTTTCTCGATTTGATTCGGGAAATCGAACGCTACGCCGAAAAAAGCGGTAAGGGAAAACAGGCTTCGGTCGAGGTTGTTTCGACCGATTACTGGTCTATGCCGTGGTATCTGCGCGATTATCCGAAAGCGATTTTTCACGGGCAGTTTGCCGACGCGAACACTTCGGAAATGGTCGTCGCCTCCGAAGCGCAAAAAACCGAATTAACCCGGCGATACGGGGCGCACTATAAATCCGCCGGAAAATATCCGCTTCGACCGGGCGTGGAGCTTTACCTGCTGGTGAGAAAAGATTTGGCGGACGCAGGCGCGAAGGAGATTTACAAAATCGGTGAAGGCGCGCCGTAACAGACACAACTTCAAACAGAAAAGCCTGTTGATAAATTTTCTTGCTTTTTCCATTTTCATTTTATAGAATTTCCAAACAATTTATTTCGTTGAAGCCGTTTTGGAAAATAAACGGCACGGGGAAACCAAAGTTTTGCTTTCGGGCAAAACACGGGGCGAAGCGTCAAATTGACGCAGAAGAATTCTTTGCTTCCAGCCCGCCAGCTAACCTCGTAAACGCAGCAAAGAAGGACACCGCAGAGATTTCTCTCAAAAGGCGTGAGGCGTGTACTTCACGCCTTTTTTGTCTTTTGAAATCAATTTTTCGGTTGTGAAAATTTATGAGCGAGGAAAACCAATGAAAAAAATTACGATCATCGGCGGCGGCGCGACCGGCACTTTACTGGCGGTCAATTTGATAAAACACGCCGGCGGCAGCGAACCGCTTGTGATAAATTTAATCGAGAAACGAGAGCGGCTAGGACGCGGTGTGGCTTATTCGACTGTCAAAGATTTCCATCTCCTGAATGTTCCAGCCGCCAAAATGGGCGCGTTTCCCAACGATGTCGAACATTTTCACCGTTGGCTGACCCATAAAAATTATAATTACGCGCCGAACGATTTTGCGCCGCGCGTAATTTACGGCGAATATTTACGCGAACTATTCAGCGAAACTATAAAAAATAAAAGCGCAAACGTAACCGTCAATGCTTTTGACGATGAAGCGACGGACGTTTTGATTGACAACGGGCAGGCGCGGGTAATTACAAGATCGGGCGAGATTTTGTCTTCAGATAAAGTCATTTTAGCCTTTGGTAATTTTCTGCCGCCGCACCCGAAATCCCAGAGTAATTCGTTCATCGAAGCCGAAAAGTATTTTCAATATCCGTGGCGAGCGGACATCGCCGAAAAAATCGCCAAGACCGACGACGTTTTTATTATCGGCACGGGTTTGACGTTTGCCGATGTTGTGATGAGTCTGCGCCACAATCGCCACGAGGGGAAAATTTTCGGTTTCTCGACGCGCGGATTGCTGCCCGCCGTTCACGAACTCGGACACATCTATCCGTCATTCTACGACGAACTGAAATCGCAAACCAAAATTACCGATTTGCTTAAAACGGCTCGCCGCCACATTGCGACGGCGGAAGCCGACGGCAGTAATTGGCGAGCCGTAATTGATTCGCTTCGCCCGCAGACGCAGGACATCTGGCGCAATTTGCCCGAACCGGAAAAGCGATACTTTATGCAGCATTTGAGCCGCTATTGGAACGTCGCGCGTCACCGCATTCCGCCCGAATGCGGGGCGATTTTAGATGAAATGCAGGAAAAAAACCAACTGCACATTATGAAAGGACGTTTGCGAAATATCGAAGCTAATGAGGCGGGAAAACTTGAGATTACATTTTTCGCGGAAGGCGTTGAAACGCATCTACCGGCAGACGCGGTGATTAATTGCATTGGTTCACAGAGCAATTTTAACCTGATTGATTCGCCGCTCGTCAAAAACCTAATCGCCAAAGGATTAATAAAAACCGACAGTCTGAAAATGGGAATTGATGCCGTGCCGGACGGCAGAACGATTGATATAAACGGCGCGGTTTCCGGTAAACTCTTGACAGTCGGAACTGCATTAAAAGGTGTTCTTTGGGAATCAACGGCGATGCCGGAAATTCGCGCTCAGGCAAATAAATTAGCTTTATCTCTACTCAACGGAGGTTAGCAATGAAGAGAATCTTTCTAGCTTCAATTATCATCGGTTTCTGCTTGATTTTCGTTCAAGCGCAAACCGCCGACGCCGACGATAATCAATCCTGGAACGACTTGCAAATTACCGTTCCGATAACCGAACAATTCGATCTTACTTTGACGGGAACGCTTCGTTTCGGAAAAAACATCACGCGCCTAAATGACCGGCGCATCGCCGTCGGATTCATTTATGAACCGAGCAATGCTAAATATTGGTCTTTTCAACCCTTTTACTCGAATATTGTGGCGCGTAACGCGAGCGGCAAATTTCTAACCGAACACCGACTTAATTTTCGCGCGATTTACCGTTTTCCGTTCAAACGAATCGCGGTGTCGCACCGCAGTTGGATCGAGCGTCGCCTGCGCGAGCCGCGAAATTCCTGGCGTTATCGTCCGTCGCTGACGTTTGAAAAAGACATCGGCAAAATCATTCCCGGCGCGAAATTGTTTGTGACGGAAGAAGTTTTTTACGATTCGATTTTGCGGCGTTTCTCGCGCAATCGGTTCAGCGCCGGCATCAATAAAATGCTGACGCGCAAATTGTCGCTCGACGTTTTTTATCTGCGGCAAAACGACGGATTTTCTCGTCCCGGCGATTTGAACGTGATCGGAACAAATTGGAAAGTTAAGTTTTAAAAAGGAGGATGAAATAATGAAATGAAAATTACTGTGGCTGACGGTTTTATGTTCGATGTTTTCGCTCGGCTGTTTGCCGGGCGAACAACAGGCAAAGTATTGTTTGACGAACCGTTCGGCGCGCTCGACGCGCAGATTCGCACCACACTGAGACGCGAAATCCGCACACTCTTGAAGAAAATCAACGTGCCTTCGATTTTCATCACTCACGATCAGGAAGAGGCGTTGGAGCTGGGCGACAGAATCGCCGTTTTGAATCGTGGAAGATTGGAACAAATCGGAACGCCGTTTGACGTTTACAATCTTCCCGCCACCGAATACGTCGCCACATCCGTCGGTGTGGCAAATCTTCTGCTCGGCGTTGTCCGCGGTCGCAATTTCGAGATTGAAAACATCAGCATCGAACTCGAAGACGAAAAGAAATTCAGAGAAGGACAATCTGTCAAACTCGTGAGTTTTTATTTGACGCTTCCCATTTTTTCTTTCAACGAATCGAGTCGCTTTTGCGCCTCAACCGTTTCGGCGGATTTGGGAAACTTTTTAATCGTTCCTTATAGGTTTAATTTACAATAAATTGCACTGCCTTTTATTAATTTTTATTCTTTGAAACACGCAGGTCAAAACCTTGCACTTTCAGTGCAAGACTTTCAGTAATTTCCGCTAAAATCTATTCGAGGTTAGCGAAAGATGAAAGAAAACCGAAAAGGCTCGCACA